>CEUA01027106.1_pt1 | contig 19658 bp, 20 predicted proteins | sample 361541 | NCBI WGS metagenome assembly CEUA01 (sample SAMEA2623079, study PRJEB7988) | marine metagenome | isolation source: saline water (ENVO:00002010), including
CAGTTAAATTCCCTTGGGGGTTTGTATGCCCCATGATAGAAAACACGAGCCATGTGTAAGAAAACCGTCAGAACCATTAAATGAGCTCCCCAACGGTGCATATTCCTAACTAAAAGTCCGAAACCAACTGCTGTTTGCAAAGTCTGAATATCATCCCAGGCTTGAGCAGCAGTCGGACGATAGAAAAACATGAGAAAAATTCCTGTGACTGTCAAGAAAATAAATAAGAAAAAGCTTAAGCCACCTAGACAAAGTGTGTAACTGACCTTTACAGCATGACGTTTTACCTTTACCGGATGCAGGTGATAAAGGACGCTGTTCATTATGACGTATGAACGATTTCTTGGACTGTCTGTATAGCCCTTCCTAAAAATCGAGCCGGGTCTAAAAATCGCAGCCCATGTTTGTGAATCTTGGACCTTTCCGCCTACCTGCCCCAGTTTCTCTTTTAATGCCTGACCGGTGGCTTTATCACCGTTTGTCTCAGCCATTTATTTCGCTCCCTTTGATAATTTCTTAGTTTTATTTTCAATCATGCCAAACGCATTCCATAGCCATACCCATGGCTTGTTGTCCTCTGATGGCCATCACCTTCTGGAGGTGCATCTGTTAATTTTCCTAAAATAATCACGCCAGTTGGGCATCTATCTACACAAAGTGCACAACGGGTGCAAACATCGTCATCAATTGTGAAAATTACTTTGTCACTTGGATCTCTTCCAGGGATTTCAGTTCCTACTGAATCCGCTACTGCATCTGGACTGACCATGTGAATACATTTCCAGGGACAAATATCCACACAGCCTTCGCACATGATGCATTCTGATTGGTCGATATGGATAAATTGTTTAGGTTTAACAGCTGCTTCAAGCCATTCGTTATCTACCTGATGCAGAACATAGTCATCAACAAAAGTCGGGTGAGGTGGGTTGGCGTCGGTTACGCTCATATGCCTACCCCCTCTTTTATAAGTGGTCTTCCATACTCAGATGTATCTTCCACTTGTTCTTTTTCAACTCCGCGATTCTGCCAATGTCGCCAACAAACAACATTACCTGCCAGAGCAATCCCATAAATTAATACTGCGAGGACATCACGTATCACTAGATAAGTCATAGTAAAAGGTAAAGACCATTCAACGATTCCTTGTTCACCTGTCCATGGAAGTTCAGGGCCAACTATAAAACGATCAGGACGCCAATTTAACTCACTATCAGCCCAAGTAAGCCACTGATGGGGAACTACTCCATAGACCCAAAACAAAATAAAAAATACATAAGTAGCAAAAAGCATTGCTTCACCCCAGGTAAATTCTTTTTCAGCGGGACAGCGTCTTAAGTATGCGTAGAAACCCCATACGAGGATCACCGTTACGATTATCGACACGGCGAATGCGACCATTCGAACTTTTCCTCTCTGGACTCTTTTGCTGGGTTTTCTATTTGCGAAAACTTTGTGAAAACTTACACAAAGTCATATAACCATCTTACAGGTTGGCTGAGTCTCGGGCGTACTCGCTACAACACTTTCCGTAGAACACTTTGAAGTTTTTTTGTCACTTCAAAAAACCAAAATTCATTTTTTATCCAAATTCAAAGAAAAAATAAAATGACTATCAACGTCATGTCGACCTTCGTCACGGCTATCCTGCCGTCATCGGTTAAAAACTTTTAAACTTAGGTACCTAGCAGTAAACCGGAGAAAAAATTGGTCGAAATACCAGAGCACCTTTTAAAGCGATCTAAAAGTGCCCGCGAAAGAATGACGGGGCAAACGGCTTCGAGTGACGACTCATCGGAAATAGATGAGTCACAAAATACTACCCCTGCAGCTGAAATCGACTCACCCGTTGAGGCCTCACCTCAAAAGAGTGAAGAACCCGTTGTTGTCGTAGAGGATGCACCTTATGTGACGGCTGCAAAAACTAGAAACAAGATTCCCTGGTGGGCAGCATCGGCTTTACTTTGCCTTCCAATTTGGGCGGTTGTTTATGTAGGAACTCTTGAGCGTCCTAGCGTTGAAGCTACAGGAGTGCTTCAGCACGGGGCAGAAATATATGCTCAGCGTTGTTCTTCCTGCCATGGCGCTAACGGTGGTGGTGGTGCTGGATATAAATTAACTGATGGTGAAGTAATGATTACTTTTCCTCATATGGAGGACATGGTTGAGTGGATTACAAAAGGTTCCGATGGTTTCGGTGTAGGCAATCCTTACGGTTCCCCTGAAAGAGGTCGAATAGTAGCTGGAGGAATGCCAGCATTTGGTGACGTTCTCAATGCGGAAGAAATAATTAGTGTGGTTTTACACGAAAGAGCTGTTTTTGGAAACTCAGAAGAAGCTGTCATTTTAGCAACAGAGCTTGATCACACTATTGAAGCAGGCGAAATGGATCTTGATATGTATTTTGATGCAGAAACTATAACTAGTTCTGAAATCGCAGAAATTTTCGAGGATACGCATTAGAAGCCTTCTTAAATAGAAATTTTGATACAAATGTCAGAAAAATCTTATGACTTATTAGTAATCGGAGGCGGTCCCGCAGGTGCAGCTACCGCGTATTGGGCTGCAAAAGCCGGTCTCCATACAGCAATAATTGAAAAAAAAGTTTTTCCTCGACAAAAGACTTGTGGTGATGGACTTACACCAAGAGCTGTTCACCAGTTATCCGAAATGAATTTAAATCAGGAGTTAAATGAATATCACAGATACGAAGGGCTCCGGGCTATCGCTCATGATAAAAGCATTGAAATGAAATGGCCGGATCACCCTATCTTTCCATCTTATGGATACGTAGTAAGAAGATGTGATCTAGACACAATGGTGGTTGAAAATGCAGTAAAGGCTGGTGCTGATTTTTTTGAAGGAATGGAAGCAATTAGTCCTCTGGATAAAAGCGACATCGGTATTGAAGGTGCCCTGGTCTTAGACCACTCCAGCGGTGAAAATATAAAATTTAAAGCAAAGTTCATTGCGGTTGCTGATGGAGCGAACTCCAGATTTGGTAGGTCATTAGGAAGTAACAGGAATAAAAAATACCCAATGGGAATGGCTATACGAGGTTATTTTGAAAGCCCTTTGGATAAAGAACCGTGGATTGAATCTGCTCTGGATGTTAAAGATAGACAAGGAAATTCAATGCCTGGCTATGGTTGGATTTTCCCAGTCGGAAATGGCACCATTAATGTTGGCATAGGTCTTCTTTCTACTTTTAGGGACTATCGGGATGTAAACACAACCCATCTGTTTAATGAATTTGCATTAACTCTCCCTGACTACTGGGAAATAAATCCTCTTGAACCAATTGAGCCACCCACGGGTGGTCGTCTACCAATGGCAGGGTCGGTGGGACCAAAAGCAGGCCACAACTGGTTATTAGTTGGTGATGCTGCTGGTTCGGTTAATCCCTTCAATGGTGAAGGCATTGACTACGCATATGAAACAGGTCGACTAGCGGCTTCTCTTTTTGCAGAAGCTAATGCTCAAAAAGACAACTCTGTCCTTACTCGTTATCCAGACTTACTTGATGAGGAATACGGCTTGTACTTCAAAGTGGCAAGATTGTTTGCAAAAATTATTGGTAATCCAGTTTTAATCAGAGAACTAACAAGGGTTGGAATGCGATCACAAACTTTGATGGAATGGGCGCTAAAAGTTATGGCAAATCTAATGAAAGAAAACGATAAAGGATTAGATGAAGTTGCATATAGCGCAATTGCCTCAATCGTTCGAATGGTTCCTGAACAGAAAGTTAATGACTAAGAATTATTCTAATTTTCTAAAAGTTTGTTTTTTAATAGTTTTGGCCTGATAAACCGGTGAGAATACCTATATGCATTCTTCTAGTAACAAAAATCAAACTTGGTCCAACCTGGAGAAGCATTGCAAGGAAATCTCTAAAAAGTCCCTTATCGAACTTTTTAATGAAAACCCAAATAGAGGAAGTGATTTTTCCACATCATTTGAAGACCTTTGGGTAGATGTATCTAAACAAATAGTTGATTCAAAAACAATCCAACTTCTTTCTGATCTTGCAGAAGAAAGTAAAATCAACCAATTCTTTGTCGACATGATGGCTGGAAGTCCAGTTAACTTGACTGAAAAAAAACCCGCTCTCCATACTGCACTCCGAGCACCGAAAGACTCAAGAATTCTAGTTGAAGGTAAGGATGTAGTTCCGAAGATTACCGAGACTTTAGAAAAGATGGAAGAATTTTCACGTCATATTAGAAACGGAAAATTATTAGGATCGACAGGAGCCCCCATTACATCTGTAGTTGCTTTAGGAATTGGAGGATCAAATTTAGGATCGTCAATGGCCCACAAAGCACTTTCAAAATTTGCTCACCCAGAAATAACAATCAAATTTTGTTCAAGTATCGATGCCGTAGATCTAGACCAAACTCTTGATGGGTTAAATCCTGAAACAACACTTTTTTTAGTCACTTCAAAATCTTTTGACACAAGAGAAACACTTCTATTAATGGAAAATGCTAAGAAATGGCTCGAGGGTTCAATCGTTGCTACGGGATTATCTAAACATTTTGTTGGTATCACTAGCTCTAGAGATAAAGCCATCAATTTCGGATTTGAAGAATCTATGATCTTCGATCTACCTGATTGGGTTGGAGGAAGATTTTCCCTGTCCTCTGCGGCAGGTCTAGTTCTTATGATCTCGATAGGACCAGATGAATTCTCTCACCTGCTTTCAGGAATGAACAGAATCGACAACAAAACCGTTTCTGAATCTTTGGAATCGAACGGCGCTCTACTTCTTGCAGTAATTGATATATGGAATCGGTCATTTCTTGATTATCCGACTATGGCAGTAATTCCTTACAGTAGCCAGATGTCATATTTCCCACAGTACTTACAACAACTTATGATGGAAAGCTTGGGAAAAAATAACCGAAATGATGAACATGAATTCGGTAGTTCAGTTGGCTCAGTGGTTTGGGGAGCTACTGGAACTGAAAGTCAACATGCATTTTTCCAATTCCTACATCAAGGCACTGATGTAGTTCCTTGTGAAATGCTGGGATTCTCTAGCTCTTATGACCCTTCCAACCAAGACCAACAAAATAGTCTTTTCGCAAATTTACTCGCTCAATCTGAAACTCTGGCGTTTGGCTCTGCTATTGAAGAAAATTTAGTGCATGAAAAAAAATTAGAAGGGAATCGCCCCTCAACTGTTATCTTGGCTCCGAAACTTACACCTTTCATTCTCGGTCAGTTGATTTCACTGTATGAACATCGAACTGTGGCTTCTGGAGTTATTTGGGGTGTGAATCCTTTCGACCAATGGGGAGTCGAGTTGGGCAAAAGCATCGCCATTGACATAGAACTTGAAATAGGTGATGACTCTTCTTCAAAAGATGCAACTACGAGGAATTCTTCGACTGAGAAACTATTAGACAGGTTTAGAAGTTTCAGGAATATCTAAGTTCTTATAGGTGAAATTTCTTTTACAACATCCGAAGCTATTTCAATTGTTTCATCAATCAATTTTTCTGTATGAGCCAAACTCGGAAAAAGAACTTCATATGGTCCGGGAGCTAGAGCAACTCCACGTTTAAGCATCCCATGAAAAAAATCCGGATAAATGCCGTTTTCTGCTATCGGTTTGACTTCCTCAAAATTACTAGGTTTCTTGTCACTAAAAAAAATACCGACTAGTGGGCCAACTTTCGGTGTGGAAATTTCAAGATTACTTTTCGAAATAGCTTCTTTTAAACCTTGAACTAAACGATTTGCAATTGATTCCAAATATTCATACTCGGCCTTACCCAATAATTCAAGTGTGGCTTGACCTGCAGCCATAGCCAGAGGATTGCCTGACAAAGTTCCTGCTTGATAAACACCACCAATTGGAGCCAAATGACTCATCAACTCTTGTCTTGCAGCAAAAGCTCCTACTGGTAACCCGCCACCAATAATCTTTCCAAAACACCATATATCAGGGATTACGCCATACCAGCTAGAAGCACCACCAGAAGATAAACGAAACCCTGTTATCACCTCATCGAAAATAAGAAGGGCTCCTGACGAATCACAAGCTTTTCTAAGCTCTTGCAGAAAACCTGAGTCAGGTTCGACAAGGCCCATATTTGCTGCGACAGGCTCGACAATTACAGCAGCGATCGATTGATCTATTTCTGGCACCTTATTAAATGGGACAACTACTGTGTCAAATACTGCACTTTCTGTAACTCCCTCGCTTCCAGAGATGCCTTGGGTAGCGACACCGCTTCCGGCAGCTGCCAGCAAAGTATCAGAATGACCATGATAACAGCCTGAAAATTTGATTATTTTAGATCTGTTAGTAATACCACGCGCCAACCTTAAAGCTGTCATAGTTGCTTCTGTCCCACTATTTACAAAACGAATCGACTCAATGCCCTTTACTCGTTCAATAATTGTCTCAGCGAGAATAATCTCCTTTTCGGTTGGAGCACCATAGCTCGTGCCACATGATGCTGCTTTATTTATGGCCTCTATCACAGCCGGATGTGAATGCCCTAAAATCATCGGTCCGTAAGACTGGACGTAATCGATGTACCTATGTCCTTCTTCGTCCCAGACATAAGGCCCCTCAGCATTTCTCACGAAATAAGGAACCCCCCCTACAGAACTAAAAGAACGAACAGGAGAATTAACACCACCGGGAATAACTTTTTTTGCTCGTTCAAACAAAGCTTGGTTTTTATCTGACACTCGTGTTTAATCCTGCATAATCTCAGCAGCTTGCTTTGCTGCGTAAGTTAGTATTATGTCAGCTCCTGCTCTTTTAATCGAAAGTAAATGTTCCATCATTACTGATTCGCCATCTAGCCAACCGTTTGCTTGAGCTGCTTTAACCATAGAGTATTCGCCACTTACGTGATAAGCAGCTATTGGAACTTCAACTTCTGCTCTAGCTTTTGCAATGACATCTAGATAAGACAATGCCGGCTTTACCATTACAATGTCCGCTCCTTCAGAAATATCAGCTTTAATTTCAGTCATAGCCTCTCGTAAGTTCGCATGATCCTGTTGATAGCCACGACGGTCCCCCCCATCTTTTATTGTTACATCTACCGCATCCCTGAATGGTCCATAAAGCGACGAAGCGTATTTTGCAGAATATGCAAGAATAATAGTTTGAGTGTGACTACTTGAATCCAACGCATTGCGGATCGAAGAAACTTGTCCATCCATCATTCCTGAGGGTGCGCAGATGTCAGCACCAGCATCCGCCTGAGCTAAAGCTATTTGATTATAAATTTCAAGTGTTGCATCATTATCAACTGTTCCATCTGGTAACAAAATCCCACAATGCCCATGACTTGTGTACTCATCTACACACAAATCCGCAATAAGTGTCATATCGTCGCCAAAATTTTCTTTTAAATCTTTGAGTGCTAACTGAACTATCCCATCTGGATCCCATGCTCCTGAACCGAATTCATCTTTTGACTTAGGAATCCCAAACAGAATTACACCTGGTATTCCAAGTTTTCTTAATGAATCAACTTCAAGTTTCAAGCTTTCGAGCGTGTGTTGGTAAACACCTGGCAGTGAAGATATCTGTTGCGGTTCTTTAATGTCTTCCCTGACAAAAAGAGGTGCAACAAAATCATTAACAGAAATCTGTGTTTCAGACACCAGTCTCCGTATAGCGCTCGTACGCCTGAGTCTTCGGGATCGCCATTTCGGGAACTGTGCATTAATACTCATACTCAAAGCCTACGAAGGGATTGTCACGACCCCGACCATTGTTTTACAGCTTCAATCAGATCCTTTACAGATTGTTCTTTTGCTTCAAAGACTTTCCAGCCTAAAATTCGGGCGCTCTTACCAGTAATTGGTCCTATGCAGACAGCATCAGGCGGTTGGGGGGAACCTGCTAGCTCATGATAACGATTAACTGCTGATGAAGCAGTGAAAATTATTGCATCAGCATTTTTTGCTTTACGTAATAATTTCGTTTCAACTTCAGTAGTGATATTTCTATATGCAACAGTCTTATCTACACTCCAACCTGCATTTATTAACCCCTCGTAAAGCAGAGATCTAACGCTTTCAGCTTGCACTAAAAGAACTTTGTCGTTTTCTTTTTCAGGATTTGGAAACGCCTCAAGAAAACCTTCAGAAAAAGTCTTTTCAGGAATTAAGTCGACTGTGATCCCAGACTGCTTAAAAACTTCAGCTGTTGCTCCACCAATTACAGCTACTCTAGGCCAATGGTTTTCTCCGAAAACTTTTACCTTATTTAAAAGTCTCGTTGCCCCGTTAGGAGAAGTGACTATAACCCATTTATAAGCGTTTAAATTTTTTACTTTTTCTTCAAATCCTTTACCGCCATCTTTAGGATCAGTAATAGTTATCAATGGAATTGAAATAACTTTCGCCCCCATATTTTCCAACTCAGAGAGAAGCGGTTCAGATTGCTCAAGCGATCTCGTTATTACGAAAGTTTTACCTAATAATGTTTTTTTTAAATTCACAAATTCTCATTTAATAAACGGTCGCCACCTTCTTCATTTAAAAGCTTGTTTGCGATTTTTACCCCTAGCTTGTTGGCATCGGCTCCTGAGCCTTCTGCCTTTAGAAGTGTCATACCGTCTTTAGATGCAATAGAAGCTTTCAAAAAAATTTCTTCTTTTTTCAACACCGCATGAGCTGCAACTGGCAAGCTGCATCCTGATCCAACTTCAGCTAAAAATGATCGCTCTGCATCAACGGCACTTCGAACTTTCTGGTCTTCAATTTCTTTCAACATCTTAATTATCTCAAAATCTTCTTCACGACACTCAATGGCTAAAGCCCCTTGCCCTACTTGTGGCAAAAGAATTGAGACAGATAGCGTGTCCATTTGTTCAGGCTTTAGATCAAGTCGATCTAAAGCAGCTTTTGCAACTACAACAGCATCAACATCGTCAGTTCGCGAAAGCCTAGTTTCAATATTGCCTCGCAACTCCTGGAACTTTAGATCAGGTCTCAAATGAGCCAAATGTGATCTTCTTCTAATTGAACCAGTGGCTATTAGTGCACCTTTGGGTAGATCATTCCAAAAACAACCCACGAGTGCATCTCTTGGATCTGCTCTTTCGGGAACAGAAGCAAGTACCAATCCTGGGCTTGTTTGAGCTGGGAGATCTTTTGCAGAATGCACAGCTATATCTGCTTCCCCAGAAAGAACCGCAGATTGAACATCAGTAACAAAGACTCCCTGTCCACCAAGTTGTTGTATTGAAGTTTTTTTGTCAAGATCACCAACAGTGCTAACAACTAATGTTTCTAACTCTATTTCCGGTGATATTTCTGAAAGTAGCTCAACTACGCGTTGTGTCTGTCTTAAAGCTAATCGGCTCCCTCGAGTTGCAATCCGCAGTGTCAAAGCAACCGATTCTGTTAAAGGTCGAAAAGATCTTGCAATGCTTCAGATAAACGTTCACCCCTTGGAGTCCCCGCAGCATCTTTAAGTCGAACGGTTGGTTCATGCATAAGTTTATTTGTAATAGCGGTTGTTAAAGTTTCAACTCCTTTTAGTTGCTCAGGAGTTAATTCAGGAAACCGTCTAAAAAGTTTCTGAAGTTCTGAATTTCGTATCTCTTCTGCGCGAGAATGAAGTTCTGTAACTATTGGAGCTACTGACCTAGCTGAAAAAAGACTAGAAAAACGTTCTACCTCTTCTTTTATAATTTCAATAACAGAGGAAACTTCTTTCTCTCTTGCTCTTATACCCTTTTCAGCGAACTCTCGTAAATCATCCATATCTAAGAGCGTTACTCCATCAAGTTCACCAGCCGCAGGGTCAACATCACGAGGAACAGCAATGTCTACGATTAATAATTCTTTTCCTTTTCGTTGACTTACTGCTTCATCAAGATCTCCATACTCAATGATCGTCGCAGTTGCCCCAGTTGAAGTTAACAACAAATCAACCTCTGATAAATTTTGTGGCAATTCATCAAGCCTTACAGGTTTTCCATTGAGTCTTTCTGCAGTTTCCAATGCACGATCCCAAGTTCTATTAGCTACTCGCAACTCGGCTATTCCGCCTGCATGCAAAGACTTCGCCATACCTTCACCCATTTCACCAGCACCAACAACTAAAACACGTCTACCGATTAATCCATCTAACTTTTTGTCAGCCATGGCAACTGCTGCTTGAGAAATAGAAGTTATATTTCGGGAAATCGAAGTTTCACTTCTTGCCCTTTTACCAACTTCAAGTGAATGTCTAAAAAGTGAATTCAGCACCGTTCCAACTGATTGTTCTTTAATTCCCAGTTCCCAAGCTGAACGAACCTGCCCTAATATCTCATGTTCACCTATGACGGCTGAATCAATTCCAGAAGATACTTTAAACAAATGTTCGATCGCTTCAGGACCAAAAAGGCCAATCAGATGGTCAGAAAATTCTTCAGGAGCGACATGTGAAATTTCGGAAAGAAAATTTCGTATGTCCTGATAAGCGCCATGAAATTTTTCAGCGTAAGCATAAATCTCAATACGGTTACAGGTTGAAAGAATTACCGCTTCACTGATGTTTTCACGCGAGGAAAGATCGGCCAAAGATTTTGGTAATTTTGCTTCCGGAACCGTCATCTTCTCGAAAAGATCAAGAGGAACAGTTCGATGGTTAAGACCAACGACTATTACCGACACGAATAAATCTCCTAAGCTGGGTTTCAGTAAGTGATCACGGAAATAAAACCTACTAACTGATTTTTCCTTAATTTCGAGTCTATTGCCAACCTTTTGTAATGAAAATTTTCTGGTATTTAGTCACCTGTATCTTTTAATCAAATTTTCGAAGATGATCATAGTAACCAAGAATCTGAAGCTCAGTTGCTAAATCAACTTTCCTCACCTCAACCTCTTCAACAACATCTACAACTACAGGTGCAAAATTCAAAATAGACCTAATTCCCGCTTCCACTAAACAATCAACGACTTCCTGAGCCGCAGCTGCTGGTGTCGTTACAATCCCTAATACTGCAGATGTTTGAAAAACAAGTTCTTCTAGTTGGTCTAAATTTTTTACCTTCAGCCCATTAATCGTTTCTCCTACAACATTCGGGTCTGTATCTACGAGGCCGACAATTGGAAATCCACTAACCTGAAAACCTTCATACTGGCTTAAAGCTCTTCCTAAATTTCCAATTCCAACTAATACTGCTGGTCTCGGTTGACTTCCTCCCAAAACAACGCCGATCTCTTTAATCAAGCGCTCAGTTTCATATCCAACTCCACGTGTTCCGTATGAACCTAAATATGAAAGGTCTTTTCTAACTTTTGATTCATTACTTCCACTAATTTCAGCTAATTCTCTAGAAGAAACTGTCTTTATACCCGAATCATTTAATTCAACGAGTGCTCGTTGATAGACGGTCAGCCTAGAAAGTGCCGCTTCGGGCAGATTTAAATTTGACACACTCTAATTAGATAGCACCATGATTCATAAAGCAAATAACATTTAATCGAAACAGTTGCTTTATTCGGAAACGTTATTGAATTTAGTCAACAAGAAAGACGAACTGTATTACGGCTGCTCCCAAAATAGCTAATAAAAGCAGAGCCATAACAAGAGTTGTACCAAAACGCACTACACATCACCTTGAATTTCTTCATCTGATTGTTTTAAAACTACTGGCACAGACTGAGCAGAAAAATTTTCAACAAAAGAAATAATTACTTGATTACCAGTACTGATTTTCATCTCTTCTGCTGCCGACCCTCTACCAATTACAAGCGCTACTAGACCATACGAATCAATTGTTAACCCAAGTTCTCCTCCGCCTAGTTCTTCAAAAGTTTCTACCTTTTTAGCAATTCTGGTTTGTCCTGCAATTTTGATTTCAAAATGATTGATTTCATTTTCTTTTATTTCAAGTTCTATGGGATCTAAATTAATCTGAGCGTTTCCATACTGATCGACCCACAAAACTTCAGCATGAAGTCCATCACTCTCTTTAGAAGTTATTGGCATAAGGCCAGGTACTAAGCTTGAGACCTCAACTTCATCACCTAGCTCTAATAGATCTACTCCTGAAGCAATGTGTGCTGCAGCTGGACCAAAAATATCACGTCCAGCGAAAGTAGGACCAGGAGCCGGCAGTTGATAATTAATTTCTGTAAGTGAAACCGCTCGATCTGCCCCTCCTACTAAAGCAACCGTAGGTGCTAATAATCCATTGTCAGGCCCTACTAGAACTGATTCTCCGCCACCAACCTCAACTGCAACTGCTCGCCGTTGTGTTCCGACGCCTGGGTCAACAACTGCCAAAACAACACCTGGTGACAGATATTGAGCACTACGAGCAAGAGCCAGTCCGCCTGAGCGGATGTCAAAATGTGGAACACCATGAGTAATGTCTATTACCTTTACGAAAGGAGCAATAGAGTTAATTACAGAATGAACTACTCCTACAAACTCGTCAGCCGTTCCGAAATCTGACAAAAATGAAATAGTTTCATATTTTTTACCTTTAGTCATTAATCACCAAGTTGCAAAGAACGTTCAGTGGCGGCAAAAACTGCTGCCCGAATAATTTCACGAAAACTAGCGTTTTCAAAAACTTCTATGGCAGCTGCAGTAGTGCCTCCTTTAGAAGTAACTTTTTGTCTTAAGACTTCAGCAGGATCATCAGATTCATATAAAAGCGATGCTGCACCTAAAAGGGTTTGTTCGACAAGAGATTTTGCCTCATCTTTTGATAATCCGACTTCATATCCAGCGTCTATTAGTGCTTCAGCTAAAAAAAACAAGTAAGCAGGACCAGAACCTGAAAGACCTGTAACTGCATCTAGTTGACTTTCTTCAACAACCATTGCTGAACCAACGGCTGAAAGTATTTCAACAGCCCATATCAGATCTTCATCAGTAGCACTTGAACCGGCAGCTACACCTGCTGAACCCTTCCCGATTAAAGCAGGCGTATTGGGCATAGCTCTTAGAACTCTTACATTTTCGCCAAGAATTTTTTCCATAGAAGAAACTTTCACTCCTGCAGCTATAGAAAGAACTCTGGCTGGATTCAATTTTGACAAAACTTCTAATGCTTCTGAAACCTTGTCTGGTTTCACAGCGATCAAGGAATCTAGTTCTGACAATGGTTCTTCTGAAATCGAAATACCAGGAATTGTGGCAGCTAAATAGTCTCTGCGTTCAGACACTGGTTCTACAACGTGGAGTTCATCTTCAGATGACCAATTATTTTTAAGCAATCCGCGTAGTAAAGCTTCACCCATATTGCCGCCACCAATGATTTGTAATCGGAAACTCATCCGTTGAATCTACCAGTTTGATCGGCTTCTGGAGAAACAATAAGTGTTCGAGTAAAGCTAGCTAAACCCGAAATAAATATCATTGCTATACCTGCCAAGACAAGTACTAAGGAAGTGGAAAGTCCCATTAAAGCAAGAGAAACCGCTACTGGTCCTACTGTTTGCCCCAAACGGGCAGCTCCCGTCCACATTGCTAACAATGCCCCACGAAGTTGCTCAGGAGCGTTTTCTGCTATCAGATCTTGGAGAGTTGGGATCATCAGACCTTCTGACAAACCATAAATCATTGTTGCTAATACAAGGATAGGCAATGATCCAAAACCCATCATGAGAAAAGAAACTCCCCAAATTAGTAAAGACACATAAATGATGATTCCGCCTTGCAGTCGCTTTCTGACTCTTGCAACTGCTAGGGCTGATGAAGCAGCCACAATAGCTGGAGCTGCAGCGACTAAACCTCTTCCAGTTGGGAGCAGTCCAAACTCGCGCTCAAGATGGACTGGTAATAAAGATTGAAATAATCCAAAAATTGCCATGAACAGAATCATTACGATTACAAGATTCGTAGCTATAGCCGGTTTAACAATCTCTGAAAGTGCACCGGAGATTTGACCTCTAACTGATACATCCAAACCTGGTTGATGATCTTCCAGATTTCTCGAAACAAAAAAAGCGACTACTAAAGGAGCTAAGAAAGCTAAAAAAGTCCAACGCCAACCTATTAGATCGGTGATTACTCCCCCAACCACAGGATAGACCGCTACTGATATTGTTATGGCGGCAGCATTCTGTCCGATTAAACGTGCTCTATCTAAACTCACCCAATTGTCGCTAATTATCACTACAACTAGATTTATTAATCCTGCACTGCCTAAGCCTTGAAAAATTCTTATAAGTATAAACCAGAACAACGAAGGGCTTAAACCCACTAACATTCCAAAAACTCCATAAATGACAAGACATGGGATTAGAACTTTTTTTCGACCAAATCGGTCTGCTAGAAAACCTATTAAAGGTGCCACTACTATCCCTGGGACTGAACCAGCAGCAATTAAAAGTCCCGCCAGATTTTCTGACTCTCCAAGAGATCTTAAAATTTCAGGAGTTGAGCTAACAAAAATAGAATTGTGTAAAAGTGCTACGGTAGTAACAGAAAACACCAAAACTTTTGATGGAAGTCGATTAACTTCGAAATCAGATTTCACTTATGTTCTTTTTTTTCGACAAATTTGGACGCAAAACCAATTTTAAGAAGAGATTTGAAATTTTGTTCTACTGCTGTCCATAAAGTCCCAAGAATCCGATCAAGCTCATTTGGTTGCACCGTGCTTGCTGGGATTGCCCCTATTAAAAAAACAGCATCTTCTTCTGCTAAACAAAATGTGGCACCTACAATTTTTCTATTCCTAGTTAGAAGATTTTCGAAAAATAATTCCTTATTCTCTTCAGGAGCAGGCATCACATAGGTTTCATAATGCAACATTCTTTGCCTGAGCATAAAACGCAAAGTAAAGGTATCTTTTTCTTCCCCCAAAACTCTGATAAACCATCTTGATTCGCCAACCGGTTCATCGGAATCTCTTTCGAAACCAGCAAGCAGAGGATTTTCTTTTAAAGATAAATCAAGCCATCTTTCGATTTCCTTTTCGAGAGATTCCAGTTCAACTTCAGTTAATAGTCGGGCGACTTCACCTTCCGTCACTATGCACAATCAACTAAAGATCGAGATTGCAAATCTAAACAAATCCGTCGTAGTCGCGCAGCAGTAACCGACCAGGTGAACGATTTAGATCTTTTAACTGCTTCTATAGACATTCCTTCAGCTTTTTCAGAATCGTTAATAATTTTTGAGACATGATCAGCATAAGAACAAGGATCGCGATCATTAATCAAATATCCGGATGAGCTATCTGAAACAATGGTCTGTAATCCACCAACTGCGGAAGCCACAACTGGCACACCACAAGCAGCAGCTTCGAGAGCTACAAGACCAAATGATTCAGATCGACTTGGCATCAGTACGACGTCAGCTGCCCGATACCAATCAACTAATTTTTCATGCGACTGAGGTTCAACAAATAAAACTCTATTTGTTAACCCTAATTCTTCTATCATTTGTCTGATGCGTCGTTCTTCACTCGGTCCTTCTAGACCGCTGGAACTGCCGATCAAGATAAGTTGAGCGTCTTTATTTTCCAGTTCAGACAATGTAGAAATTGCTAAATCCACTCCTTTCAAAGGTTGAATACGTCCAACAAAAAGGAGTGTCGGTTGTTCATTTAAATTTAGGAGTTGTCGTGCTTCTTTTTTAGATGCAGGGTTAAAAACCGAGTGATCTACCCCTGGTGGGACAATTTCTATACGAGAATGATCAGCACCGTAGTGAGTGACTAGTTCCTCCATTTCAAAAGAACTGTTTGACAAAATTACATCCGAACAACCTATAACTTCAGTCTCTATCTTTACGCGTTGTTCATATCCATGGCTTCTATCTCCTGAAGCAGCTTTAACCCGAGCGAGTGTATGAAACGTAGTTATTAAAGGCAATTGAAGGCTGTGTTTTAACTGGTGGGCAGCGACACCTGAAAGCCAATAATTTGCTAACAAAGCATCATGCTGGTCTTCGTTGACTAGGAAATCTTCTACACCATTCTTGAAATCATCAGTTACCAGGAACAGGTCTTCTTTACTCAGGGAGAAATCCCCAGCATCGATTTGAACAACTTTTAGTCCATCACCAAATGTCATTACTTTCGGTGTGTCTCCATCGATTCTCCTTGTGAAAACTGTTGAACTAATTCCTGCTTGTTCAAGAGCTGAAGAAACTTCACGAACATAGACATTCATCCCTCCACCGTCACCAATACCTGGTTGGGCCAAGGGGGATGTATGCATTGAGAGTACGGCTAACTTACGCACATTCATCCTCCCGAAATAGGAGGTAGCAGTGCTATCTCATCATCATCATTTACAGGAGTATTTATTTCAGTTGGATTTCCGTTTAACCAAATTCGACAATTCCTTGCCATGTCACTGAACTCAGCTCCATATCGTTGAGATGCTTCTTCGACTACATCAGCCACTGTTGCCCCTGACAAAATGACTGACCCTGTTCCTGCCATTTGTTTTACTGATGCAAAAAGACGAAGAATTGCCATAAAAGTAGTCTACGGAAAGTATCAGCTGAGTCCGAATAGAAGTTGAAATAGATACCGTCAAATTATGACTAAGTTGTTAATTGTTCGTCATGGTCAGTCGGAATGGAATGCTCTCGGCCGTTGGCAAGGACAAGCTGATCCTCCCTTAACTGATGTGGGAGAGAACCAAGCAAAAAAAGCTACCAAAAAACTTGGTTTGTTTGACTCAATCGTTTCATCACCTCTTCAAAGGGCAAAAAATACCGCTTCCATAATTTCAGAAATAACAGGGGTTGGTCCAGTAACTACTGAAGTTGGTCTAATGGAACGAGATGCAGGTCCTTGGCAGGGTCTTACACGCATTGAAATTGAAAAAGGTTGGCCGGGGTTTTTAGATTCAGGGCATCGCCCAGACGGTTATGAATCCAATCCAGATCTTTTATCGAGAATTTTTGAAGTTTTAAAAAAAATCTCTAAAAATTCAGATTCAATTCTTATTGTTTCACATGCTGGGATAGTCCATGCGTTAGAAAACCTTCATAACCAACCCTCTAAGAAGGTACCGAATCTTGGTGGCCGGTGGTTTGAGTTCGTAGACGATGAATTAATAATGGGTAAAAGGGCTTTGTTGATAACCGAAGACCCAACGCCTGATCTTTTGTAATTAGATTTCTTGACTGCAATAACTACGTTTCAACAATCTCAGCTTCTATTGTTTCATATGCTTCAAGATCTTCTTGATCAATCTTTTCCATCGCTGTCTCTATAAGAGCTAGATCATCTTCTAGTTTATTTAATTCCAAATCTTCTTTATCAGATGGACTATATGTTTCGTTAGAGGTTGAATCATCCATGGAAACAGACTACTGGCATCTGCTAGGTCAAAGGACCAAGTACCTTATCCAAATAAGGATTTGAGAAAATTCCTAAAGGATCCATTAACCTACGTACATTTTGAAATGCTTCCCATTGGGGGTAAATCTTTGAAAGACTTTCATGGTCTTGAAAGTGAAGTTTCCCCCAGTGAGGACGTCCGTTGTAATCGACCATTATTTCTTCAACACCTCGAAAATATTTTTCAAACGGTGTATTTCGAAATACGTGGACAGCTATAAATGCAGAGTCCCTATCACTTGCAGTCGACATTGGTATTTCATCTTTTCCAAGTACTCGGTATTCAACTGGAAAACTTATGTAATGGTCTAAATCCCCTATTAATTGAACAACTTTTTGGAATGCTTCTATCCCTGACTCAATGGGAACTGCATATTCCATTTCATAAAATCTGACCCTTCGTGGGCTAGCAAAAACCTCATAGCTTGTTGTTATGTACTCTGCTCTACCACTTTCTCCGGCAACCATGGAATTAAGTTTTGGAACTAATGGAGGGGCTATCTTGCCTAAATGATTCATCGCTCCAAAAAGAAAATTTTGTTTTATTTCTTCATTCTTAAATCGATTCCAACGCCTTTTAAATGAGTGTCTTTTATTCCTTGGCTTTGGAGGTGCTTCGAGTGTTCTGGTATTCCTTTTCAGTAGAGCCTTGTCAGTATTTGGCATCCAGAAAAATTCTACGTGATCAGTCATTTTAGACCAGCGATCGAAATTATTTGTTACTTCTCCTATTGGTAGAATTTCTTCTACTGCATGAAGATTAAATGCCTCTACACATTGAATAGTGACCTCGGTGATTATTCCTAAAGCACCTAAACCTACTCTTGCTGCATGGAATACTTCTGAATTTTGTTGCGTGTCACACGCGACAACTGTCCCCTCACCATCAACAATTCTCATCCCGCACACTGCTTCTGCAATAGTTTTAAACTCCAAACCAGTTCCATGAGTTGAAGTAGAAATCGCTCCCGAAATTGATTGGTAAACTATGTCACCTAAATTCGGCATAGCTAATCCAGATCTTCGTAATATTGGATTAAGATCACAAAGTTTTATTCCTGAACCGACACGGACTGTGGAATTTTCAAAATCTACATCGCGGATATCCGCTATTTCATCAAGACAGATTAGAACTTCATCTGTAACTGCTATTCCTGTAAATGAATGACCTGAACCAACAGCTTTGACTTTTAAGCCGCGTTTTTTTGCTTCTTTAACTATGGCTACGACGTCTTCTTCATTTTTAGGTTTTTTGATACTCAAAGGATTACTTGTCTGATTACCAGCCCAGTTGCTCCAGCTGTTAGACGATTGGATTTTCAGCACTTTTTACCATCCCCGCAAATCGATAGTTAAAATATCTATTACTTCGGAATCTAACCCTTCTTCGATTTCATCTACAAGGTAAATTGATTCATGTTTTGCAATTGTTGGATCGATATGAGATGGTCTAAGCCCTGCTCTCTGTCCTACAGACCAGGAAGCATTAGTCACAGTTGTGTGTTCATCGGAACAGAACATGACTTCACCCTGACCAAATAGTTTTGGATTTCCACTATCAACTGACAAAGCCTTTAATCCGCCGTCCAAAACCGCGTAATCAGTCATGCTCGTCGATATGACTGTTGTTAATAAGAGCAGCCCTTCTTTGAAAGGAAGATCGAGTTTGGAATAATCACCATCCATCAAGACATAGCTTCCGGCTTGTAGTTCTGTTACTACTTGATTGCAGTCCCATGTTCCTGTGCCGCCTCCAGAAATAATGTCTCCACCTACAGCTTCGTGAGCTGAGATTAATATTTCCATAGATTCTTGGGTTTTTTTAGCGCGTCTACGTGTGTCAGGATCATGCATCAGATGGCCCTCGTAGCCCATGACTCCTCTTACTTCAAGTCCTGATTTTTTTGCCTTATCTGCTAGAAAGTCGGCATCATCTGGACTGCATCCACATCTTTGGAGTCCAACATTCACATCTATTAATACTTCTTTGACTCCAGCAGCAGCAGCAACTTCAATCGTTTCTATTGAATCGACCGCTACTGTCACTCGACAGTTATCTTCCAAAAGCAACTTGTTAAGTCTTGTGGTGTCAAGTGTTTCATTTGCTAATAGAAGGTCAGTTCCAATACCTGCTTCTGCCATTCCTTCTAACTCCCGGATAGTTGCACAACAGAAAGTATCGTGTCCTGCTTTAACTAATTTTTTTGCCAGTTCTGTTGATTTGAAAGCTTTGACATGCGGTCTAAGAGATTTTCCTGGTCTTTTAGACGCCATAGTCGAGATATTTGCTTCAAGTATTTTTAAATCCGCTATTAGAGCAGGGGTTTTAATATCTCCGGTTCTCATTTCTTTAAA
>CEUA01004234.1_pt1 | contig 19654 bp, 18 predicted proteins | sample 361541 | NCBI WGS metagenome assembly CEUA01 (sample SAMEA2623079, study PRJEB7988) | marine metagenome | isolation source: saline water (ENVO:00002010), including
ATTAAAAAAACATCGGTTAAAAAGGATATTGATAAAAGCTAAACAAATAATTAAGAATTTTTAAAAACTTAATAATATGGCACATAAAAAAGGGGCGGGTAGCTCAAAAAATGGTAGAGATTCAAAAAGCAAACGTTTAGGAGTTAAAATTTTTGGAGGCCAGGGAATTATAGCAGGGAATATTATTCTAAGACAAAGAGGGACTGTACATAATGCAGGTGAGAATGTGGGTATGGGTAAAGATCACACTTTGTTTGCTTTAGCTGATGGGATTGTAAAGTTTACTAAAAAAAGAAATAACAAATCTTATGTTTCAGTAGAAAATTAAGGCTTGCTATAAGTTATAATTTATAAAAAACTCTTGAGCAATCAAGAGTTTTTTTATATTTACATTTGTTTTTACATTGGCAAGAAAAATCAAAATATGTTACGTATAGATAAGATAAGAGAGCACAAAGAAGCTTATATTGATTTATTAAAAGTAAAGAATATAGATGCTACTGAGTTGTTTGAATCCGTCATTGCTTTAGATGATAGAAGAAAATTAACTCAGCAAAAGACTGACGAATTTTTAGCAAAAGGAAATCAATTGGCAAGCCAGATTGGTGATTTATATAAGGATGGAAACCTTGAACAAGCAAATGTTTTGAAACAAGAATCATTAGCTATTAAAGAAGAATCAAAATTTCTGCAAAAAAAACAAATAGAAATAGCAAAAGAGATCCAAAATAGTTTAGTGCAAATTCCAAATATTCCACATCCTTCGGTTCCATTAGGGAAAACAGATGCTGATAATATCACAATTAAAGAAGTTGGGAAGCTTCCAGTTTTAATGAATGGAGCTAAGCCACACTGGCAGTTATCTTCTGATTATAATTTGATTGATTTTGAATTAGGGAATAAAATCACTGGCGCAGGGTTTCCTGTTTATAAAGACCAAGGGGCTAGATTGCAGAGAGCATTAATTTCTTTTTTTTTAGATAAAAATATTAAAGCAGGTTATACAGAATATTTACCACCTCATTTAGTAAATTATGCTTCTGGATTTAGTACAGGTAATTTGCCAGATAAAGAGGGGCAAATGTATCATGTTGGTGATGATGATTTATATTTGATCCCAACAGCTGAAGTGCCAGTAACTAATTTTTTTAGAAATGTGATTGTAAAAGGATTTCCAATTAAATGTACAGCCTATACTCCTTGCTTTAGACGTGAAGCAGGCTCATACGGTAAAGACGTAAGAGGACTAAATAGATTGCATCAATTTGACAAAGTAGAAATAGTTCAGATTCAGCATCCTGACAAATCATATGAAACGCTAGACAATATGGTTAGCCATGTGGCTAGCATCTTAGATGAATTAGAATTACCATATAGAATATTACAATTGTGTGGAGGAGATTTAAGTTTCACATCATCTTTAACTTTTGACTTTGAAGTGTATTCAGCTGGCCAAGAAAAGTGGCTAGAGGTGAGCTCAGTCTCTAATTTTGAGAGTTATCAGGCAAGCAGATTAAAGTTAAGATATAGAGATGAGAATGGCAAGAATCAGTTGTGCCACACTTTAAATGGTAGTGCTCTGGCATTACCAAGAATTTTTGCATCTCTTATTGAGAACAATCAAACTCCTGAGGGAATTAATATTCCAAAAGTACTACATTCTTATACAGGATTTGATATGATAAAATAAATGCGATTAATAATATTATTTTTTTTAATTTCCACTTTAGTCTTTCCTCAGCAGGGGAATCAACGCATAGCACATCAGTATTACATTAATGGCGAATATGCTAAAGCTATTGTTTTATATAAAGAACTGACAGATAAACATTTTTCAGTATCCTACTATATTCCATATTATATGTCGCTTCTAAAAATGGAAAATTACAAGGAAGCTGAATATTTAGCTAAGAAGCTAGTTAGAAAATATCCAAATCAATTGCATTATCAGTTAGGGGTAATAGTTGCGCAGGATAAGTCAGGCAATACTAGAAGAGCAGAGATTGCATATGAAAAGATTTTTAAAAAAATGAATGGAAGTAGGTCTCAAACATTAAGTTTAGCAAATACATTTACTAGAGTTCAGTATTATCGTAAGGCTCTTGATGTATATGCATTATCTGAAAAAATAAATCCTAATAATAATTTTGGGATACAAAAGGCTCAACTTTTTTCAAAAACTGGAGAAGTAGAATTGATGCTTAAAGAGTATCTTAATGAAATGGAGCGTAACCCTGCACAAAAGGAAATGGTGATATCGCAGATTCAGAGATTTTTAGATAATGATGGGATAAAGAGTGATAAGAACTATAACTTAGTAAAGAAATTATTACTTACAAAAGCAAGGAATGTAAAAGAAAGTACAGATTTTACTGAAATGTTAGTTTGGCTTTTTATGCAGAATCATCAATTTGACATGGCATTAATTCAGGCTAAAGCTTTAGATAAACGTACGGATTTGGGAGGCGAGGGTGTTTATGATTTAGCGGAAACATTTTTGGATAAAGAATATTTTGAGTTAGCTGTTGAAGCATATGATTATGTGATAGCGAAAGGCAGAAAAAATTATCTTTTTATTGAAGCAAATATTAATAAGTTATATGCTTTGACTAAAATTATATCTATAAAAAATGAGGATCTACAGATTTTAGATGATGCTTATGCAAGAATAATAACTGATTTAGGAAAGAATAGCAATACTGTACTTTTACTTTCTAATTATGCTCATTTTAAGGCATTTTATTTGCATGATCTAACAGCTGCTGAGAATCTTCTTCAAGATGCAATGGAAATTGTTGGGATTGATGATTATAATCTGGCTGAATGCAAGATGGAATATGCTGATGTTTTATTATTACAAGGTAGCATTTGGGAGTCAATGTTATATTGTGCTCAGGTTGAGAAAGATTTTAAAGAGCATCCTATAGGTCATGAAGCAAAATTGATGACAGCAAAAATATCCTATTATAATGGTGATTTTCAGTGGGCACAATCGCAATTAGAAGTTTTAAAGGCATCAACATCTAAATTAATCTCAAATGATGCGATGGAGCTTTCATTATTAATAACAGATAATTATAATTTAGATACTACTGACATCCCAATGCTTCTTTTTGCTAATGCTGAGTTGCTTAATTATCAACAAAAACCTGAGCAAGCTATATTAAAGTATGATTCAATTTTAACAGGATTCTCAGGTCACCCATTGTCAGATGAAATTTACATGAGAAAAGCAGCTATTTATTTAGATAATGGAGAAGTTACAGCTGCTTTAGATACTTATAAAAAGATAGAGACGCAATGGGGTTATGATATCTTGGCTGATGATGCGCTCTACAAGAGAGCGAAAATATATGATGTTGTTCTAAATGATTTTGATTCTGCAATGATATTATATGAGAAGGTTTTGTTAGATCATAGTAGTAGTATTTATGTTGTTGAATCTAGAAAAAGATTTAGAGAATTAAGAGGGGATAATTTAAAAGAAAATTAATGATAGTTTATAATGTTACAATGAGTGTTGATGAGAGTATTACTAGCGATTGGTTAAATTGGATGAAAAATGAGTATATTCCTCAAGTTATGGCTTGTGGTTTTTTTATAAAGGCAAAAATTTATAGAGTCATTGCAGAAGCAGATACTAATAACACTTTTGCTATTGCTTATTCTTGCTTAAGTATCAAGGATTTACATCAGTATCAGCTTAATTTTTCAAAACAATTGCAAATGAAACATATAGCCCGTTATGGTGATAAAGCAGTTGCTTTTCGAACGATTATGGAAACAATCGAGGAATTCTAATTTCAGTTTTAGCTGTTTTGAAAAAAATTATTAAGAAATATTTGGCATTAGAAGAACATGTTCTTCTAATGATAAAAGCAGAATTTTTTATTCAATTAATTGGATCTGCCTTCTTCTTGATATTAAATATTTATTTGGCAAAAAAAGGTTTTTCTGACCCTGAGATAGCTAATTTTATTTCGTATCGTTTTTTAGCTGTTATGTTACTGGCATTTCCTTTAGGTATTTATATAAAAGGAAAACCTCTTAAACCTTTTTTTATGATAGGCGTGCTAGGAGTTCCATTAGTAGCGATTACGCTTGTTTTAGCGATAGAATATATGTGTAATAATTATTTACCAATATTATTTGTTTTATGGGGAATTGTTTTTACACTATTTCAGGTTAGTTCTTTGCCTTACGTGATGCGGAATACAGTGCCTGAAAATCAATCACATGCTATTTCTTTGAATTATGCAACTCATAGTTTTGGCACGATACTGAGTGGAGTGTTTATATTTTTTGCAGTGCAATTTATGCCAGAAATTGATGAAGGGAGAATTTTACTTTTAATATCTTCCTTTGGTTTTATAGGAGTATATTTTTTATTGCAAATGGATGTAGATGTAGTGGAGCCTATTAAAGGAAGATTTCAATGGAATTCTTATGATTGGAATCTGCTTATAAAAGCAATTTTTCCTACTTTAATTATTGCGGTTGGAGCTGGATTAACTATCCCGTTTATTAATTTATTTTTCTTTCATAATTTTAAAATAGACTCATCTGATTTTGCAGTTATAGGGGGAACTGCAAGTGTGTTAGTTGCTGTTTTAGCATTGTTGGTGCCTAATTTTAAGAGTGTGTTAGGATTCAAAAAAGGAATAACATATACTCAATCTATTGCTGTTATTGCCTTGGTTGCATTAGCTACCACTGAGTTTTTTAATGATCATTGGTGGGCATTGCCATTAGCAGTTGTGTGTTTCTGGATTAGAACCCCCTTAATGAATATGGCTGCCCCTATGACTTCTGAACTTACCATGAATTATGTAGGATCAAAAAATCAAGAGATGCTAAGTGCAATTATGGCGGCTATATGGAGTGGTAGCTGGTTTTTTAGCTCACAAATATTTAGATATTTAAAACAAGAAGGGTTACCTTATGCTCATATTTTTTATATAACTGCTGTTTTATATGCTTTTGCGGTATTTATGTATTACCTTTTAATATTAGATTACGAAAGTAGAAAGATAAAAAATAAAGATATTATTTAATCATACCTGCAGCTACCGTTTCATTTGTTGCTTCGTCTATTAATATAATACTTCCCGTATTTCTATTTCTGTTGTAGTGATCATAAAATAAAGTTTTTGTTGTACGGATAACTACTCTTGCAATGTCATTTAGTCCAATTTCCTGCTGATTTTCTAGTCTGTGTAATGAATTAATATCCATTTTGTATTTTACTTCTTTGATAACACATCGTACAGTTTGAGAGGTGTGTCTTAAGGTATATTTTCCTCCTATAGTCATCTTTTTTTCATTCATCCAACAAATCATAACATCAAGATCTTGTGCTATTATTGGCTTGTTATTTTCTCTGACTAGCATGTCCCCTCTACTAATATCAATATCATCAGTTAAGGTTATACAAACTGACATAGGAGAAAATGCCTGCTCTATGCTCCCTTCAAATGTGTCTATTGATTTAATTTTAGACTTTAACCCTGATGGTAGAATAGTGATTTCATCACCAGATTTAAAAACACCCCCTTCAATTCTACCAGCATATCCCCTGTAATCAGGGTGTTTGGATGATTGTGGTCGGATTACAAATTGCACAGGAAATCTACAGTCAACATGGTTGTGGTCTGACCCAATATGGAGATGTTCTAAAAGATGCATTAGGGTAGAGCCTTCATACCAATTCATATTTTTAGATCTTTGCACAACATTGTCTCCATTAAGTGCTGAGATAGGAATAAAGTGAACGTCTTTGATTTCTAATTTTGAAGCAAAAGACTGGAAATCAGATTTGATTTTCTCAAACACTTCTTTTTTGTAATTAGTTAGATCCATTTTATTGATACAAACAGCAATATGTGGAATTTGTAAGAGGGAAGCAATAAATGCATGTCTTTTTGTTTGTTCAATTACTCCATGTCTCGCGTCTATTAATAATACGGCAAGATTAGCAGTAGAGGCACCAGTAACCATATTTCTTGTATATTGAATATGCCCTGGAGTATCTGCAATAATGAATTTTCTTTTGGGAGTTGCAAAGTATCTATAAGCTACATCAATGGTAATTCCTTGTTCTCTTTCTGATCTTAGCCCGTCTGTTAGTAGTGCTAAATTTATTTCTTTTTCTCCTTTCTGCCTTGAGGCTTCTTCAAGTAGTTCCATTTGATCTTCAAAGATTGCTTTACTATCATAAAGCAGTCTTCCAATTAATGTGCTTTTCCCATCATCTACACTTCCTGCAGTGGTGAAGCGTAGTAATTCCATATTTAAATATCCTTTATTATCGTTCATATTCTTTCTAAAAGTATCCTTCTTTTTTTCTGTCTTCCATAGCAGCCTCTGATCTTTTGTCATCTGCCCTTCCACCTCTTTCTGTAATTCTTGTTGACGCAACTTCTTCAATGATTTCTTCTAAGTTTGATGCTTTAGACTTTGTTACTCCTGTACAAGTCATATCACCAATTGTCCTACATCTGACGGTCATTTCTTCCCATTTTTCTCCATCTTTCAGATTGATGTAGTTACACTTTCCAAGCAACACGCCATTTCTGTTTACTACCTCTCTTTGATGAGAGAAATATAAAGAAGGTAATTCAATTTTCTCGTGTAAGATATATTGCCACACATCCATTTCTGTCCAGTTTGAAATTGGAAATATTCTAAAATGTTCTCCTAGCTTTCTTCTGCCATTATATAAGCTCCAAAGTTCTGGCCTCTGATTTTTAGGATCCCATTGCCCAAACTCATCCCGGTGTGAGAAGAATCTCTCTTTAGCTCTTGCTTTCTCTTCGTCTCTTCTGGCTCCTCCCATAGCGCAATCGTATTTTCCTTCTTCTAATCCTTCTAGTAGAGTTGTAGTTTGTAATCCATTCCTTGAAGTATTGTTTCCTGTCTCCTCGACAGCTGTCCCTTTGTTAATAGAATCTTGCACATATTTTACGATCAAACTCTCTCCAGTTGCTTTGATTAATTTATCTCTAAATTCAATAGTCTCTGGGAAGTTATGCCCGGTATCTACATGCATTAAAGGGAATGGAATCTTACTTGGATGAAACGCCTTCCTGGCAAGATGAAACATAATAATTGAATCTTTTCCTCCAGAAAACAACATTACAGGTTTCTCAAATTGTGCAGCTACCTCCCGTAATACAAAGATAGCTTCTGATTCAAGCTCTTTTAAGTGTGTTAGATTGTATGAATGCATGTTTAGTTGATTTTTATTTTTGGCAAAATATAATCTATCACTTTATTTACTGCTTCTTCAATTGATAGTTCAGATGTGTTAATTGTTAATGCCGGATCTTTAGGAGCTTCAAATGGGGAGCTAATGCCCGTAAAATCTTTTATTTTGCCTGTTCTTGCTTTTTTATAAAGCCCTTTTGTATCTCTTTCCTCACAAGTTTTAACAGATGCATTTATATATATTTCAATAAAATTATCTGTCCCAATTATGTTTTCTGCAATTTTCCTCATTTCTATTGTTGGACTAACAAAACAGTTTAATGTAACTATTCCACAATTAAGAAATAGTTTCGAAACTTCCGCAATTCTTCTTATGTTTTCTGTCCTATCTTTGGATGAAAAAGAAAGGTTGTTACTTATTCCCACTCTTATGTTATCTCCGTCTAGGATTTGATTTAATATCTTTTGAGAGTGTAAATATTTTTCTACACCCTTGCCTATTGTTGTTTTTCCAGATCCAGAAAGTCCAGTCATCCAAACAACTTTTGCTTTTTGATTAAGCAGATCTTCTTTGTCTTTCTTTTGAAGTATATCATCAAAAGTAGGGAATATATTCTCTTTTCCTTTTATCATGTAAATTAATTGACAAATTTAATTAAAATTTATGAATTAGAAATCATGAAATATATCAGATAAAATAGTAGATTTGTATTGTATTTAAAAATTAGATTATTTTGAGTTTTCCAGATTTATCAGAAATACCAACAATTGACAAACTAGGGGTAGAAGAACGAGTTAATCGTTTTTGTAAAAGAAGTATTAAGAATATAGCTAAGCAGTATGGGTTACATTTAGCCTTAAGTATGATTGATTTAACTACACTAGAAGGTAAAGATACTGTAGAGAAAGTAAGGCGTTTGTGTTATAAGGCAGGTCATTTGCACAGTTCATTGTCAGGCCTTCCTAATGTTGCCGCTGTTTGTGTTTATCCAAATTTTGTAAGAGTAGCTAAAAGACAGCTGCAGGGTAGTGGTATTAATGTTGCTTCTGTTTCTACAGCATTCCCAAGTGGACAATCAACACTTGAAGTAAAGCTCTCTGATACAAAATTTGCAGTAGAAGAAGGTGCGGATGAGGTTGATATGGTAATTTCAAGGGGGAAGTTTTTATCTGGAGAATATAATTTTGTATATGATGAAATAGCGGCAGTTAAAGAAGTTTGTGGGAAGGCGCATTTAAAGGTTATTTTAGAAACAGGGGAGTTAGACACTCTTGATAATGTTAGAAAAGCTAGTGATATTGCAATGTATGCAGGAGCTGACTTTATTAAAACTTCTACTGGCAAGATTAGTCCTGCTGCGACAATGCCGGTCACTTTTGTTATGTTAAATGCTATAAAAGATTATTATAAGAAAACAGGAATAAAAATAGGGATGAAGCCTGCAGGAGGCATCTCTACAGCTAAGATAGCTTTACAATATCTTGTAATGTTAAATGAAACATTAGGTGACGATTGGATGAATAAAGATTTGTTTAGATTTGGAGCTAGTAGTTTAGCAAATGATATTTTGATGCAACTTGAAAAGCAAGAAAGCGGAATTTATCAATCGGGAGATTATTTTTCAAAAGATTAATTATGAGTAAAATCAATCAAAAAAGTAGTTGGAATTATTCTAGTGCTCTTGAGAGTACAGATCATATTTTTTTAAAAAAACAATATGATCTATTTATAAATGGAGATTTTATAAAGTCAAATTCTAAGAAATATTTTAATACGGTCAACCCAGCTACAGATGAGATTGTTGCAAGGATTTCAGAAGGAAATAAAAAAGATGTTGACTTGGCTGTAAGATCAGCAAGAAAGGCCTTTAAAAGTTGGTCAAAAACACACCCCAAAGAAAGGGCAAAATATATTTTCAGAATTGCTAGAATGATACAAGAGAGAGCTAAAGAATTCGCAATAATTGAAAGTATTGATGGCGGGAAACCTATTAGGGAATCTAGAGATGTTGATATTCCTTTGGCCGCAAATCATTTCTTTTATTATGCCGGGTGGGCAGATAAGTTAGAGTTTGCTTTCCCAAATAAAAACCCTAAACCTTTAGGAGTTGCAGGTCAGATTATTCCCTGGAACTTCCCTCTTTTGATGGCAGCTTGGAAAATAGCTCCAGCTATTGCGTGTGGTAATACTGTTGTTTTAAAACCAGCTGAGACGACTTCCTTAACAGCCCTTAAACTTGCTGAAATTATAAAGGAAAGCGGCCTCCCAAAAGGCGTTGTAAATATTGTGACTGGGGCGGGCAATACTGGTGCTGAGATAGTAAAACATCCAGATATTGATAAGATTGCCTTTACCGGATCTACAAAAGTGGGGAAGTTGATTCAGAAAAGTATTGCAGGAACCAACAAGAGATCTACTTTAGAATTAGGAGGCAAAGGTGCAAATATTATATTTGAAGATGCCGCTATTGATCAGGCAATCGAAGGTATTGTCAATGCAATCTTTTTTAACCAAGGTCATGTTTGTTGTGCAGGATCTCGACTTTTTGTCCAGGAAAGTATTGCTAAGACCGTTGTGGAAAAATTGAAAGATAGAATGTCGTCCCTAATTGTAGGAAATCCTTTAGATAAAAACACGGATATTGGGGCTATAAATTCAAAGGAGCAATTAACGACAATAAATAATTATATAAAAATCGGGAAACAAGAAGGAGGTGAGATTTATCAGGCAACGTGTAAGATCTCTAATAAAGGAAATTGGTGCCCTCCCACATTATTTTTAAATGTTTCTCAATCTCACACTATAGTTCAAGAAGAGATTTTTGGCCCTGTTCTGGCAATTCAGACTTTCAGAACAATTAATGAAGTAATTGAGAAGGCAAATAATACTGCCTTTGGTTTGTCAGCTGGTGTTTGGACTGAGAAAGGAGCCAAGATCTTTAAACTTACGCAGGAATTAAATGCAGGAGTAGTTTGGGCTAATACATATAATAAATTTGACCCTACCTCTCCTTTTGGAGGGTTTAAAGAGAGTGGATTTGGTAGAGAAGGCGGTTTACATGGTTTGATATCATATTTAAAATTTGACTAATGGAAAGACTAGATATATTAAAAACATATAAGATTTTTATTGCAGGCAAATTCCCAAGAACAGAATCAGGAAGATATTTTCAAATAAAAAATAAGCAGGGTAAGTTATTAGCAAATATGTGCCTCTCATCTAGGAAGGATTTTAGAAATGCAGTAGTTGCAGCTAGAAATGCTCATAAACTTTGGCAAAGTACATCTGCGCTAAATAAAGGCCAAATTTTGTATAGAACTGCAGAAATGTTAGAGGGCAGGAAGTTGCAGTTTATAGAGGAGTTAATGATGACTGGATTATCAAGAAAAAAAGCAAAAGATGAAGTGGAACAAAGTATAGATCGGTTAATATATTATGCGGGTTGGAGTGATAAGTTTCAACAGATTTTTAGCTCGGTTAATCCTGTCATATCTAATCATTTTAATTTTTCTATATTAGAACCTATGGGAGTTGTTTCAGTTATTTCTCCTAATGAAAATCCATTGTTAGGCTTAATTTCTATAATAGCTCCAGTTATTGTTGGAGGGAATACTTGTGTTATTTTATCTTCTGAAAAAAACCCTATGGTGAGCATTTCTTTTGCTGAAGTATTAAATACATCAGATGTTCCCCATGGAGTAGTAAATATTTTAACTGGAAAAAGAAAAGAGCTTATGAGTCATTTTGCTTCCCATAAGGATGTAAACGCTATCGTTTATTGTGGAGAAAATGATAAAGAGATAAAGGATGTTGAAATGTTATCAGTAGAGAATATGAAGAGAGTCACAATTGATAAAAGAAGGAATTGGACACTTCAAGGAGGTCAGTCTCCGTACTTTATTGAAAAATTTCAGGAGACAAAAACTATATGGCATCCACATGAAGTGTAAATGCAAATGAATTTTAATAAATTATTAGAGATAGCAATAAACGCATCCATTAAAGGAGGAGATGCTATTATGAAGATTTATGATTCTGATTTTTCGGTTGAGCATAAATCAGACAGTTCTCCATTAACTCTTGCAGATAAAAATTGCCATAAAATTATTGAGGGTTTTCTTAAAGAAACTAAAATTCCAATTTTGAGTGAGGAAGGAGCTCAAACTCCTTATTCTGAAAGAAAAAAATGGGATTATTTTTGGCTAGTTGATCCTTTAGATGGGACTAAAGAATTTATAAAGCATAATGGAGAGTTTACCGTTAATATTGCTATGATCCATAAGCAAATTCCTGTTCTTGGAGTAATTTATGTTCCTGAAAAGAAGGCGTTATATTTTGCTATGGATGGATTAGGCGCCTATAAAGTGAATAGAAGTTCAGTAATTAATAATTTACAGGATTTGATTTCAGAATCACATAAATTACCTGTTGACTATCAAAGAGATAATTATGTGATTGTTGGTTCGCGTTCCCATATGTCTCCAGAAACGGAACAGTTTATTGAAGAGAAAAAAGATAAATATGGAAAAATTGATTTTCTTGCTATTGGCTCCTCTCTAAAAATTTGCATGGTGGCAGAAGGAAAGGCAGATGTTTATCCTAGATATGCTCCAACAATGGAATGGGATATAGCAGCTGGGCATGTTATTGCGAAGATGGCAGGTTTTTCAGTTTCCAGATACAATACCAGTCAAGAGGTTATCTATAATAAAAAGGAACTAGTAAACCCTTGGTTTTTAGTCAGTTAGTCTAATGGCGCGAGGGCTAAAAAAAGCGCTAGAGGATAAAGATTTCTCAGAACTTATTAAGGGAAGCGGAATGTCTTTTCTTTTACGTTTTGTAGGTCTTGCTGTAGGTTATATTTTAACGCTTCTAATTGCAAATTTATTTGGTGCTAAAGGTCTTGGCGATTATGTCCTTTCTATTACTGTATTGAGTCTTTTCACTTTGTTCGCTAAAATTGGGTTAGATACAACATCAATCCGTTTTATAGCATCTTTTGTAACACAAGGTAAGTGGACTAGTATTTCTTATTTTAGGCAAAAAGCAGTAGTTGTATTAACTGTCTCATCTCTTCTTTTTTCCTTGATTATGTATTTTTGTGCAGAACCTCTTGCTAACTTGATAAATACTAATATGGTATTTATTAAACTTAATGCTTTTTTTGTTTTACCTATGGCATTTTTTATGCTGCATTATGAGAGCTTAAGAGGCTTAAAAAGAATAGTTGAATTTTCCTTTTTTTACAGAGTTTCTCAAGGGCTTATTTCAATTATTGTAATTGTAATTTTATATCAATTCACTAATAACGCTGAGGTTCCTATATATGCATATTTAACCAGTGTTGCTTTAGCTTCATTATTCTCATATTTATCTTTTAAGTATTGGCTTAGAAGATGTGCTGAAGGGAAAGAGAGTGCTGAGAAAGAGATATTAAGTTATTCTACTTTACTTAAGATTTCTATTCCATTAATGTTTGCGCAAACTGTTCAATTTATTATGGCTTGGACTGATAAATTAATGTTGGGAGCTATGACAACTACAGAAGATGTTGCAATTTATTATACGGCCTTCAAACTATCAATGTTTGCTGCTGTTGCACTAATGTCTATTAATAGTATTGCTGCCCCAAAATTTGCCGAATTATATGCTAGAAATGATTTTGAAGGGCTTAAAAAAGTTGTAAATCAATCTAATAGTATGATTTTTTGGACCTCAATACCGTTAATTTTTATTTTTTTTATGTTTCCAAAATTCTTTCTTGGCCTGTTTGGCGAAGAATTTAAAATTGGTGTAACGGCATTTATAATATTGGCATGTGGCAGATTAATTAGCTCTTACTCAGGATCTGTTGGCAGTATTTTACAGATGACTGGTAATCAGAATATATATGGGATCATCTTACTTTTTGGAGCGATCATTAATGTTTGTCTGAATTTGTTATTAATTCCTGAAAGCAATCCTTTTTCTGATTATGGGATTAGTGGTATTAATGGAGCAGCTACGGCCTCAATGTGTAGTTTGTCATTTTGGAATTTAAGTATGGTTTTTGTTGTTAAAAAGAAGTTTGGTTTTTACTCATTTTATATGCCTTTTTCAAATAATGAAAAATAAGTTGCCAAATTTTTTAATTGTTGGAGCTGCTAAAAGTGGCACCTCATCTTTACATAATTATCTCAAGAAACATCCTGATATTTTTATGCCTGAACATAAGGAGCCTTATTTTCTTATTAAGGGTTTAATTGAACATAGGGTGCGAAATGGCATTTGGTCTTGGAAGAAATATAAATCTTTATTTGATGATGTGAAAAAGGAAAAATTAATAGGAGAATCTACAGTTTTTTATTTGTATTTTTATAACGAGGCTATAAAAAATATAAAAAAATATCTTGGGGAAGATGTGAAAATTATAATCATGCTTAGAAACCCTGCAGATAGAGCATATTCTGCATTTAACCATGTGTCTAGAGGCTTTAAGGAGGGAGGCTCTTTTGAGAATGCATTAGCAATTGAAGAATTGAGAATGGAGAGGGATAATAATCTTACACCAATGGTTATGTATAAACAAATGGGGATGTATTATAACATGGTAAAAGCATATGTTGATTCTTTTAAACATGTACATATTATCTTTTATGATGATTTTAGGGATAATATAGATTTTGAGATGCAAAAAACTTATAATTTCTTAGGTGTTAAAAATGATCTGGATATTGATTTGAGTATCAAATATAATGTGGGAGGCAAGAGATGGAAAAGTGAATTAATGAAATATATATTTATGAGAGATTATCATATGAAATCAATTATAAAATTGATTCTTCCGAAGAGAATCAGGAGTTTAATATATAGTAGCTTGGTGAATGTGTCAACCAATCAAATTAAACCAATGAAAGAAGAGACACGACAAGAATTAAACAACTATTTTAAGCAAGATATTAAGCAGCTTTCTGTTTTGTTATCAAAAAATTTAAACCATTGGATAGAATGAGTCTCCCAAATTTTATGTGTTTAGGTGCTTCAAAGAGCGGTACAACTACTTTGTATGATATTTTGAGACAACATTATCAGATTTATACTCCATCTTTTAAGGAGCCTCATTTCTTTGATATAATAGACAATTTTAACAATGGTTTGAGTTGGTATGAAAAAACTTATTTTAAAAAAGCTGACAGGAAAATAATAGCGGATTTTACCCCCTCATATTTCTTTGATAGGCATGCCCCAAAAAGAATTTTCGATTCTTTAGGAGCTAAGGTAAAATTTCTTGTGATCATTAGAAACCCAGTAGATCGAGCCTATTCTCATTATTTACATTCTAAAAGGGATTTTCATGAAACAGAGAATTTTGAGAGATCTCTAGATTTAGAGCATGATAGATTACATTATTACGAGAAAAAATCGGATTATTTATCTTATTTAAGACATTCATACATTCATCAGGGTCTATATTCAAAAATGTTAGAAAGATATTTGCATTATTTTAGTTTAGATAATTTCTTGTTTATTCATTTTGAAGACGATTTCTTACAATGCCGGGATTTAACAATAAGAAGAATATTAGATTTTTTAGAAATAGACAATTCAATAGCTTTGAATACAGCCATTAGAAGTAACCCTGCAAGTAAGGAAAAATCAAAATGGCTTAAAAGATTGATGAATAAGAAGGCGTGGTGGAGAGATATAATTAAGTTTATCCTGCCTTATGTGAAATTGCGGCAAATTATAAGAAACAGAATACAGAGAATGAATATTATAGAGTATAAACCGGAACCATTGAATCAAGAATTAAAATCAGAGTTATTAGAAATATATTTTAGGAAAGATATTATAAATTTAGAAAGAATATTAAATAAGAAAATGAATTGGTAATTCTTATATATCATTAATGAGCATCTTTTTTAATCATATTTATTTTTCATGTATAGTATTTTTAGTGTCTCCAAAATTATTATGCAGCTTGATTTTATAAAAATATAAAAAATGAAAACAACTTATCTAAATGCTATTATAATGTTTATGCTGGTTTCAAGTACAGGAGGGCTCCTTTTTGTTTTTAATAGAAATTATGCTTTTTTAGCAATGTGTTTATTTGTTTTGTTAGGATTTTTCTTTATGGCGAAGCCTATTAAAAAAGCTCCTTTCATCTCTTCTGTTTTAACATTCTTAATTGTTGTAACTTTTTTTACAATTAACTATGTTTTTGCAATTAATCCGCAATCCTTAACTAAATATTCTTTTTTTGGTATTACAATTTTTACCACCCTTCTTACATTATTCTATTTTAATAATCAAGATAATAGGAATACTTTTGTTAATAGTCTATACTTTGTTTTAAAAATTGTATTGTTTCATTCAATTATTAGCTTTATAGCATATTTTATAATCCGGGAGAATTTGTTGTTAATCAGCTCAGAATATCATGAAAGCTTAACATATTTTTATTTATTTTTTTATTCTCCAAATGAAATGAGTATGATTAATTTATTTGGACTAGAGTTTATTAGAAATGCAGGAATGTTTTGGGAGCCAGGAATTTTACAAGCATATTTAAATATTCTATTTTTTCTTGAGGTTAGTATATTTAAAAGAGATAGGAGATTATTAATACTAATTATTATAGCGATACTATCTACTTATTCTACCACAGGTTTGTTTTTGTTAATGATACAGATTATATATTTTCTTCAAAAGAAATTTAAACAAAATCTTGCAATAATTTTGATTGCAATAGTTGGAATACCATTATACCTTCTTTTAAGTGCAAATATGAATGACAAAATTTATGGAGAAGGAGAGTCATCATTTCAAAAAAGATTAATTGATTTAACTCAACCGTTTTTTATAGCCCTGGAGAATCCTCTTACGGGTGTTGGGTTAGATATAGATAAGTTTCAGCAGGTGAGAGAGGAGTTTTATATTAATTCTAATCTAAATAGTATGCTTTCTAAATTAGGAATTGAACAAAAAGTAGAAACTACCTCAAAGGGCAGTACAAACTCCGTAATGTATATGTTAGCAGGAATGGGATTCCCTACTGCCATCTTTTTTATTTATATGTTTATTAAGCAACAAGTTGTAACAAACCATCGATTTATTTGGTTTATTATTACATTTGTTTCAGTAATGTCTGAACCGTTATTGTTTAGACCATTTTTCTTTATGTTTATTTTATCTGGGGTTATGTATTTTTGTAACAAAGTAACAAATCATAAGAAGCGGTTAGTATGAAAAACATTTTAATTACTGGTGGGGCTGGTTTTATTGGAAGCTGTTTGTGTCAAAAATTATTTGATAAAGGATATAATATCACCATTTTTGATAATCTTTCCTCTCAAGTTCATGGCAACACGGCTAACGTATTATTTAAGAAGTTGCAAAATAAGAGTGCTTTTATTAAAGGAGATGTTAGAAATATAGAAGATTGGCGTAAAGCAATAAAAGGACAAGAAATAATAGTTCATTTAGCTGCTGAGACAGGTACCGGGCAATCAATGTATAAGATAGCAAGGTATAATGAAGTTAATGTTATGGGCACAGCACATATGCTAGAATTGTTAACAACAACAGATCATCAGGTCAAGAAAATTATTGTTGGATCATCTCGGGCAATTTATGGTGAAGGAAAGTATTATTCTAATCAATATAGTTTCGTTTATCCTTCCAGTCGCAAGGAGAAAGATTTAGTAAATAGGGATTTTAATGTTAAATGTCCTGTTTCTAATTTAGATGTAGAACTTGTAGCTACAGATGAAGAGTCTAAGCAAAACCCTTTGTCTATTTATGCAATAACTAAGCAACAGCAAGAACAAATGATTATGCTGATGGGGAAGACATTAGACATACCTTCTGTTTCCTTAAGGTTTCAAAATGTTTATGGTCCTGGGCAGTCGCTTATTAATCCATATACAGGTATCTTATCTATTTTTTCAACTAGAATACTAAATGGTAATGATATAGATATATATGAAGATGGGTTAGAAAGTCGTGATTTTGTATATATTGATGATGTGGTAGATGCCACTATTCTTGCAATAGAAAAAGAGGAGGCAAATGGTGAGGTTTTTAATGTTGGATCTGGATCTGCTACAAGTGTAAAGGAAGTGGCCCAATCTTTAAAAAAACATTATAATGCTGATATTAACATTTTAATTAGCGGGAACTATAGATTGGGAGATATTAGACATAATTATGCTGATATAAGTAAAATAGAAGAAGTTTTAGGCTTTAAACCTAAATACACTTTCGAGGAAGGTCTCGTTAAATTTGTAGAGTGGGTTCAGCATCAAGGAGTGCATCAGGATAATTATGATATTACAATTCAAGAATTAAAGAATAATGGATTAATGAAGTAAAATGAAGAGGCTATCTACAATCTTGTTTGTTTTACTAACTATTAATTCAGTATCTCAAAATAAAGTTAATCCAAACCTGTTTGGTTTTAGAACCAGCCTGGCATTTATTTTTTTTGATACTAAGGATAGTGTTTTTTTGAAAGATATTGAAGTAATTTCGCCTAATGTCTTAAGTTTTCCTGGAGGATTTGGTAATTTTTTTCATTTAGAAGGAGCAGGATATGGTCTTAAAATTGAAGAAATTAAAGAATATCAAAAGAATGACAAAAGAAATGCAAATGCTGTATTTCTAAATAATTTAACAAACTATCAAAATCATAATGAGAATTATATTTATGATTTTATTAGACTTGTAAAAGCTACCGGTTCTAGTGTTATTTATGATGCTAACATTATTTCTTCTACTCCACAAGAGGTATTAAAGATAATTAAATTATTATTAGATCATGAGATTAGATTATTAGGCGTTGAATTGGGGGGAGAATTGTATGGTATGAGTTATATGCACTTTATGGATATTGACAAATATATTTCTCTTTCAAAGAGGTATTGCAATTACATTAGAGAGAATTATAAAGATTTGACAATTGCTGTTGTTGCAGCACCTAATAATCGAGGTTCTCGTAGGCTGGCAGATTGGAATAGTAAGTTAGCTCAAGAGAATTTTTATGATGCTATCATTATACATCCTTATGCAAAGGTTGTTAAAGGCAGGGATGTTGCAGGAGAGATGTTAACAGTGATTCCGGAAGGGGTTGGAGAAGCGGAAACATATCAGATTTATAAGGATAGAGCTATAAAATATATCATTAAAGATTTTAAATTAGAGATAAATAATTATAATCAGACATATAATAATAAACAAATATGGTTAACTGAGTGGAATTTGCAGATGTCTTCTGTTACTGGAAACACATTGCTGCAAGCTTTATTTGTTTCACATCAATTAATAGAATTAGCATCGTTAAAAAATTCAAATATTGAATTAGCAACATTTCATAATTTAGCTGGACGTACTTTGTCTGGCTCTATGATAATGCGTAGAGATAATAAAACCAGCAAAAATGCAACGTTTAATGCCATGAGAATTATTAAAGATTTATATAGAGGGGAATTATTTTTTAAGCATAAGTATGAGATAGATAATGATTGTTTTGAATATTGTTTTGACACTCCTGAAGGAAATACAGAATTATATTATTGGATAAATTGGAGTGGAGAAAAAATCAGTTTAGAAAATAATATTTCTGGCAATAAATTAGAGTATTTTGGGCAAAACCTGTTTGATAAAAACTCAGGAATTAAAGAGTTTTCATATCGAGAACAAGAGATGTTTAATTCTAATTTGAGTTTACAACCTTATAGTATTACATTTGTTAAGAAAATAATTAAAAAGTAAATTAGCCTTGAGAAAACCAAATTTATTTCTAGTAGGTGCGCCAAAAGCGGGATCTACTTTTCTTTGGAAAATGTTAAAAGAACATAAAGATATTTTCTTTTCAACAAATCCTGAGAAGGAGATTAATTATTTTTCATACGATGAATTAACAAGAGATTCATATTATAAAGACTATAAAATTAGTAATGAGAAGGATTATCTGAATGTATTTAAGAAGGGTCAGTCTGTGAAATATTTGGCTGATGGTAGTGTTTCTTATTTCGCTTATTCATCATTGCCCAAAAAGTTGCATGAATTTAATCCTTCAGCTAAAATTATTGTAATAGTTCGAGATCCTATTATTAGAGCGTTTTCTCATTATAATATGGACAAAAGAATGGGTTACGCAACAGATTCCTTTTCTGAGTATTTGATAAATAAGGAAAATAAATATGACAAATTTATTCATCAATATATTGAGAACAGTTTATACTATAAACACGTAAATAATTATTTAGAATACTTTAGTAAGGATCAGGTGTGTATATTGCAATTAGAAAATATAAATAGTGATCTCGAAAGATTATATAAGTTTTTAGCTATTGAGAAATTAGAACTTAAGCATAATTCTGAGAAAATAAATGTGAATAAAGAACCAAGAAATATCATATCAAGAACATTACAACATAATAGATATTTAGCAACAACACTTAA
>CEUA01003810.1_pt1 | contig 19423 bp, 18 predicted proteins | sample 361541 | NCBI WGS metagenome assembly CEUA01 (sample SAMEA2623079, study PRJEB7988) | marine metagenome | isolation source: saline water (ENVO:00002010), including
ACATGTATTAACAAAAATCGCATCTGCATTATTTAAATCTTCAGTCTTTTTTAATCCAATATCCTTTAAAATTCCGTCAACTAGCTCTGAGTCAGCAACATTCATTTGACACCCATATGTCTCTAAGGCATAAGATTTGATTTTTGAATTAGATTGAAGCATTATTTAATATAACCAAGGAAAAAATATTTCTTAGGATCATCTACTTTTTTGTTTTTATGCACTTCATAATGCAAATGAAAACCTGCAGCTCTACCACTATTGCCTGACTTTCCTAAAACATCTCCACGCTTAATCTTTTGTCCTTTTTTGACATTAATCTTGTAAAGATGAGCATATATAGTTTCATATCCGTAACCATGATCAATTTTAACATAACGTCCCCAACCAGAATCATACTGAGCTTTTGTAACAACGCCGTCACCTGTTGCAAGCACAGGAGTATTAAGATTTACGGCAAAATCTTGTCCACGATGCATTCTTCTTTTTCCATCTATAGGATCAGTTCTATATCCATATTGGGAACCCAAATATGCGCTTTCTACAGGCATGATAGATGGAATATGGCGATACATTGTTTCATTAGATTTAATTTTATTAAAAATAATATCATAGCTATTCTTTTGTAAATCTAAAGTATAAGAAAGAGAATCGATGGTATTTTTCAAGTTATCTAATATTGTTGAAGAATCTTTTTCATTGGACTCTTCTGCTTCTGAACCTCCAGTGCCCATTTCTTTAATATCTTCATTAAGCGGAGGCAAAGCAGCGTAAGTTCTCATTTCACTATCTTTTTCTTCTAATAAAGCTAATTCTTTTTCTATTGTATCCATTTTATCTAATAATTCTTGAGAAATATCAGAATATTCTTGCTCTGCTTTCTTTATTTTATCTTTATAATAATCAGTTGAAAATTTCATAGACAAATAATAATTAATTCCTACAGACATAATTAATATTAAGACAAAAAATAAAGTGAAATCAGTAAGTGAAAAATTAATTTGACGTAGCTTTTTAGAAGAAAGATAATGGATTGAAAATGGTTTCTTATTTTTCATAATTATTCTTTTTCCTCAGGAGAAATATCTTCTGATGAATCAAATGTTTCATGATCTGATTTGTCAATTTCATCCTTTTTTTCTCTAATCTTCTTTTTGACTTCAACGATATTATCAATTAAAGATATATAGCGTTTGTCGCCTACAAAACTTAAAACATTCTTATCTTTAGTTTTGTTAAACACATAAAGACCTAATTTTACATACATGCTAGAAAGCTTTCTTTCTAACTGTAGAATATCAAGACGAAGCTTACTGTTGTGAGTAAATTCTTCTGCCTTTTCAGAGGCAACTATACTCCATTCAGAAATAGTCTTTTTTATATCTTCCCAAAGATTATTCATAAAAGCGAATTTATAGATGAAAATAGATATAGCAAAAGAATTTAAAGAGGGGCTCCAAGCTAAAGATAGCTAAGAGCCCCTTTCCTTTTTATCGGTAGCCAACCAAATTATTGATTTTGTCTTCTTATAAAAGCAGGCACTTCATCAGATTCAGACTCAGATTCAGGCTCTATTTTAGAATCTTGATTAAACTCTCCAAAGACAAGAGTTGGTGCGTCATCAACATCGTTTGAGTCATCATCTTCTTCATTCAATGCTGAAGAAATAGGTGCTGTATTTTGCTCTTCAAATAATGGGGTGTCCATAGAATCCATTATTTCTTCACTTTCTCGATTATAGTTTCTATCCATAACCTCTCTTGAATCGTTTGTTTGTTCAATTGGTCTCGAATCAAAACCAGTTACAATAACAGTAACTTTTAATTCATCTTTCATAGCTGGATCAACCACATATCCAAAGTTAAGATTTACATCTTTTCCGGCTTCTTCATATATAATCTCTGTAGCTGCGCTAAGCTCCTCCAGAGTCATATTTTCTCCACCTCTAATGCTAACAATTGCTCCTCTTGCTCCACGAATTGATTGAGCTTCTAAAAGAGGGCTACATATTGCTTGCTGTGCAGCTAGGACAGCTCGTTCTTCTCCGCTTGCTGTGCCTGAACCCATCAATGCATCTCCCATTCCTTTCATTACTGTGTTTACATCAGCAAAATCTAAATTAATTTGTCCTCGCTCATTAATAAGATCAGATATTCCTTGTGCAGCATTCAATAATATTGAATCCGCCATTTTAAATGAGTCTTCCGCAGGAGTATCTTTCTCAATCACTGACAAAAGTTTCTCATTTGGAATAACAATAAGTGTATCACAGAAATTCCTTATTGAACTAACTCCTTTTAGCGCCTTTGACATTCTTTTTGCACCTTCAAATTTAAAAGGCAGTGTAACAATGGCGACCGTAAGAATACCTAAGTCTTTACACATTTTTGCAACAACAGGAGCAGCGCCTGTACCAGTGCCGCCTCCCATACCAGCAGTAACAAATACCATATCAGAGCCAGCAACCAATGATTGAACGCGTTCTTGATCATCTAACATTGCTTTTTTCCCAACCTCTGGCTTTGCTCCTGCCCCTAAGCCTTTAGTCAAATCTTTTCCTATCTGCATCTTCGTTTCAGCATGATTTTTATCTAAATCCTGTATATCAGTGTTGATAGCAATAAATTCTACGCCTTCCATGCCTGATGTAATCATTCGATTAACTGCATTACCTCCAGCGCCACCGACTCCTAGCACTTTAATCTTAGCTTTTTGATCTTGTATAGCTTCAAATTCAAATAACATATTTTCTCCTTTTATTACTCAAAAAAACCTTTCCAGATATTGGAAAAATTTTCTGTAAATGATTTTTTAATACCAATTAGAGGATCGTCTTTTTCAACATTTAACATAGGCCATTTTAATAGACCTATTAGTGTTGCATATTCTCTTTTATCTTCTAAATTTTCTTTAAAAGTGATATCTTTTATTGTCAGATATTCACATTTTATACTAACATCTTCATTCTCTTGATTTTCTGATTCCAATGCTCCTAAATACTCTTTAAAAAGCAAATCAAGATTCTTTACATTAGAACCGCCCCCTGTAATTTTAACACCTGAACCAAATTCAGACATTTCTTGTCCAGTAACCCTAATTTCATTTCTTACTTCATCTATAATGTCTTTAAATCTTGCTTCTGCAACTTCAGAAACTTCTTTCTGATTGATTTGTTTTTTTAATGTATCTTCACTGATTGACAATTCAAAATTGGATGAAATATCTGCTAACTTTGATAATGCAGAAACATGTTTTCTTTTCACTTCTTCTGCGTCATCAATTGAAACATTAAAAAATTTTGCTAAATCTTTAGTAACAGAATGAGAACCGATAGGAATCACTTTTGAATGCATGATATATCTATCTTTATATATAACAACATTAGTTTTGTCCGATCCTATATCTACAAATACAACACCAAGATCTTTATCATCTTCTGATATATTTGCATGAGCTGATGCGACTCCATCAAAAACTGTATCTATATCAATTGAAAAATCATCATTAAAGCAAGTTTTAGCTTGGTTGATATTAAAATCCTGCACATGAACCACATGAGATCTTGCTTCAATAATTTCGCCAATATTATTAATAGGATTGCGAACTAGAGGAGAGCCATCTATAATATATCCTCTTGGTATATTATGGACTACCTGTCTACCTGTAGAAATTTGTAAATCAGAACATTGAGATAAAATTTTGTTCACTGTTTCTTTATCAATTTTAAAATCAGTGCTATCGTTTAGCCTACTTCGAGCTGCTGAATTGACAGATTTAATTGTGTTTCCTCCGATAGAAACAATAGCTTCTTTAATATTGTGACCTGATTCATCTTCAAGAAATCTTATTAAAAATTCTAAATCATTTACTAATTGTTCTTTATCTACAATAGTTCCACATTCTATAGACCTACTCTTAATTGATTGTATAGATAAAATTTCTAACTCTCTATCTTGATTAATTTTTGCTATAGATCCTTTAATGCTAAAAGAACCTAAATCAAAAGCTACATATACTTGTCCACTCATACTCTTCTCTCTTTTACTACTATCTGATCTTTATATCTAAGATCTATATATTTATAAATATTAAAATTCTTATCATCTGGCAATACATCATCAAATGCTTTTAAATAATCTATTTTTTTAAAAACATTATCCGAACCAAGCAAAATTTTTGTTTTTCCATTCTTAAGTATTATCTCATATTCATTGCTATCATTAAAAACAAATTCTGATATATCTTCATACAAATTATGGAAGTTTCTTTTTGAGTATTTAATGATATCAATGGATTTAACAACATTAGATGATTTTGTCTTTTCTCCTGCTGGATATAATTCTTCATTAGTTTTAAAGTTTGATAGTATTGGTAAAGATATGGTCCCATATTCTTCAACTGGCAAACATATGCCATCTACGTCTAGCATAATTAAATCTGTTGAATTGATCATGGCAAGTGGCTCTCTCTCATATATAACAATATTGACTGTTTCAGGAAATGTTTTCGATATTTTGCAATCTTTAACATATGCAAGAGATTCAATTTGATTTTTGTAATATCTTAAATCAAAAGACATGATATTATTATCTTTAATCTCATTTTTATACAAAGCTAAAGAGCTATCATCAAAATATTGTGCTCCACTTATTTCAACATTTTTAATTGTAAACATTTCGTTAAATGTTGCCCATTGAAGAGCCAAAAAAATCACCAGAATCACTCCTAAAAAAAATAAGGAAATTTCTAAGTATATTTTTTTAAAATATTTCACAATGAATCAATTTCTCTTTTTTCAAATCCCATTAGCTTAACTTCCAAATCCATATCCACATTAAATTTCTCTTTAACTGTATTTTTTGCTTTTTTTATCAACATAAACATATCGTTAGCTTTTGCATTTCCTTTATTAATAAAAAAGTTTGCGTGTTTTTCAGAAATCTGTGCATTACCAATAGTTAATCCTTTTAATCCAGCCTTATCAATTAACATTCCAGCAGGTTTTTCCTTAGATGGGTTTTTAAAAACGCTACCTGCAGAACGATGGTTAAGAGGTTGTGTATCTTTTCTTCCAAACTGAGCTATTTTTGAGCTATCTTCGATTATTTGCTTATCTGAATATTCCATATCAAACAATGCTGAAAGGAGAATGCTTCCATTTTTAAAAGAAGAACTTCTGTATGAAAAATCAATTTCAGATTTAGAAAGCATAACTACTTCATTTTTATCTGGATCAATCAATTCTACGCTTTCAAGACAATTAGAAATTTCACCGCCCCAAGCACCAGCATTCATAATTAATGCGCCTCCTAAAGTTCCCGGCACACCTATAAGATTTTCTAATCCTTTCAAATTATTTTTAATAGAATTTTTTACAAGCTTTCCTAGCATTATACCGCACTCTGCGTAAATTTTATTATCTTCCACTTTTAAGCTCTTTAGACAATCCTTAATACAAATAATTATACCTCTTACACCATTATCGCTAACCAATAAATTAGATCCAGAACCCACAACATTGATTTTTTGATTATATTCTTTGCTTATTTCAAACACCTTAATCAAGTCTTCTTTATTTGATGGTAAAACAAACAAGTCTGCAGGGCCACCGATTCCATATGTTGTGTGATTTTTCATCAGTTCATCAGTCAACACTTTTGAATTTGTATTATTTTCTATATAGTCTTTTATTTTGTCTATCATACTAATCTTTCTTTAATTAAATCTGAATATCTCCATATATTTCCCGCACCAATTGTTAGAATTATATCACCTTTTTTATAGATTGACTCTACATCATCAACTAAATTTTCTAATGTAGTAGGCGTAACAAATTGATGTCCTAGCTTTAGCATTTCATCAACAATTGCTTGGGAATTAATAGAATCATTATTCAATTCTCTAGATGCAAATATTTCAGTTATCAGAACAGAATCAGCTAGTAAAAGAGATTCTGCAAATTCTTTAAAGAATTGTTCTGTTCTTGAGTATAGGTGTGGCTGAAATGCTACCACCAACCTTCTATCCCAATTATCTTTTATAGCTTTTATTACATTTTGCACTTCAACAGGGTGATGTCCATAATCATCAATAACCATCAGAGATTCATCATTATTTTTGATATCAAATCTTCTTTTTACTCCATCAAATTTTTCTAAACTATTAATAATATTTTCTATTGGAACATTCATTATTCTTGCAACAGATATTGCTGCAAGCGCATTCCAAATATTGTATATTCCTGGAAATTTGATGGAGACTGGATACTTTTGATTTTTCTCAACTAAAGTAAACGTAGTATTCCCGTCATTTTGCACAATATCTTCTGCTCTAAAATCAACATCCTTTGAATAAATGCCATAGGTAAAGATTGGTTTATCATCAATATCATTAATAAGAGATGCGGCATTTTCTGAATCTTTACATATGCTTACAGCGCCATAAAATGGAACAGAATTTGCAAATTGTAAAAACGTCTCTTTTAAATCGTCTATATCCTTATAACAATCTGTGTGTTCTAAATCAATATTATTTATTACTGCAATTGTAGGATTTAATTCAAGAAGACTTCTATTGTATTCATCTGCTTCTACAACAAAAACATCGCCTTCTCCTAGAACTGAATTACTATTTATTGATTTCACAACACCTCCAACTATAATAGTTGGATCTAAATTAGAATCTTTCAATATGGAACCAACAATTGATGTTGTTGTTGTCTTCCCATGAGTGCCTGCAATAGCAACTGTAGAGCTTTTAAGTTTTGCAATCTGTGAAATCATTTTTGCTCTCGAATAACATAAAATTTCTTGTTTCTTTGTCTCCACTAGTTCGCAATTATCTTCTGGAATAGCATCAGAATAAACAACTAAATCTAGCTTATTTATATTATCTGAATTATGGCCAATAGATACTTGGATACCAAATTTTTCAAGCCTTTCTACATTAGAAGATTTTGATAAATCAGATCCAGTAATATTAAAACCTTGATTATGGAGAAGTTCTGCAATTCCACTCATACCAATACCACCAATACCAATAAAATGTATATTCTTTATACTAGCTAGCATATAGATGCTCCAAAATATTTTCTTTGATTATTGTTAAAGAATCTGGTTTATTAATATTTTTTATATTATTTATCATGGAAGAATAGACTCTTTCATTGCTTAATATTTCATCAACTTTTCTAAATAATAAATCGCTAGTAACATCTTTTTCTTCGATAATAATAGATGATAAGCTGTCCGTTAGTACTTTTGCATTATAATATTGATGATTATCTGCAGCAAACTTGAAAGGAATAAAGATTGCAGGCCTATTAAACTGCAATAATTCAGATACAGTCATTGCTCCAGATCGCGATACAACTAAATTAGCAGTATCATACAGATAAGGCATATTCTCAACAAAGGAAAATACCTTAATTGAATCAGATTCATATTTTTTATATTTGTCAAAATTATTTTCTCCAACAAGCCAGATAATATTAATGTTAGGTATGATATCTTTTTCAATGCCATCAGATATTAGATTGTTTAAAAATTCAGAACCTTGACTGCCTCCTACAATTAATAGTGTTTTTTTGGTGAGATCAATATTCATATTTATCTCAATAAAAGGTTTAATATGTATAGGATTACCAGTAAATATCGTATTAGCATTCTTTAAGTAATTTTTAGCATTATCAAACCCAAGAAATACAACTTCTGCTCTTTTCCCAAATATTCTTGTTACAATGCCTGGAAATGAATTTTGTTCATGTATGAAGTATGGAACATTAAATATTCTTGCCATTTGTAGAGGCAAGAAAGAAGAATACCCTCCGCTTGCAATAACTAGGCCTGGTTTATTAATTATAAAGAAAATTAAAACCCTTGCAAAACCAAATAACAATTGAAATATCAAAATAAAATTTTTTATACAATTTTTAACACTAAAAGATCGATTAAATCCTCTAATTGGAATTAATAAACTTTTTATATTTTCAAAAGATATCTTTTTTGATTCTATGCCATATTTTGATCCAATATAGTACATCTTTTTATCATTAAGACTTTTATCAAGTTTTTGCTTAATTGCCATCAGTGGATAATAATGGCCACCTGTTCCTCCACCGCAAAAAAGTATATTCTTATTAATTGACACGAAGCCTCCAGTCTCTTACACGAAGCTTTCTTTGAGCTTTACTTATATTTAGGAGAATACCTACCATTAATAAATTGGTTATTAAAGATGATCCTCCGTAACTAATAAAAGGCAACGTAACTCCAGTTACAGGTATTGCCCCAATAACAACTCCAATATTTACAAAAGCATAGTAGGTAATGCTTAATCCAAATCCAATTGACAGAATTATTCCAAATATATCGTTTGAGTTTTTTGAAATTTGTATAATTCTATAGAATATAATTATATACGCAAGCATAACAATTATGCCAGCCAAAAATCCAAGCTCTTCTCCAATAACAGCAAAAATAAAATCAGTATGTGGTTCTGGAAGATATTGATGTTTCTGTACACTATCACCCCATCCTCTACCTAAAAATCCACCTTGCTGCAATGCAAGCAATGATTGTGTTGATTGATATCCTAATGCTTCTGAACTGCTTGGATCAATGAAAGATAATATTCTTTTTAAAACATAGCTCTTCTGGTTAATGATAAAAATTAGCATAGAGCTTGCTCCTAACAATATTGTGGTGAAAAACTGCATTAATTTTGCACCGCCAATAAAAAGCATTGAAAAAACAATTCCCATTAATATGATAGTTGTGGAATTATCAGGTTGAATCATTATTAATAAAGCAATTGGCAATACAACAAGGACAGGAAAAACAATACCAGTAAAAAATTGATCCATGTTCTTATAGTGTCTATCAATATAGTCAGCCAAGAAAATAATTATAGAAAATCGTGCAAAATCAGACGTTTGAAATGATATTGGACCAATAGAAATCCATCTACAAGCATCTCCATCGCACCCTTGGAATTTTGTATATAACAACAAAAGGAAAGATGTTCCTATTAATATCCATGGTAATTTTAATTTTTGAAAATTTCTATAATTGAAATGAGACATAAATAAAAATAACAGTATAGCAGGAACCACTTTTAGAAATTGTCTAAAGAAATAATAAAATGCTGAATCTCCATTAGTTAACTCTAGAGATTCAACAGAACTTGCACTAAACAATACTGCTAAACCAAAACCAACAAGAAAAATAACAGTCCAAAATAACCATTTATCTTGTTTCTTCTCTTTAATATTTATTTTCATGAGTAGTGCGTCTCAACTATATCTTTGAAAATATTACCTCTATGTTCAAAATTATTAAACTGATCAAAGCTCGAACAACCTGGCGATAACAAAACACCATTGAAACTAGATTTTTCAGATATTTTTATAGCGTGATGAACTGCTTCAGTAAAATCTTTTATTACATGAACACCGTATTCAGGAAGTTTATTTTTTATTTCATCTGCAGCTTCTCCATAAGCAATAATTAGAATATCTATTAACGAAGAATCGATATAGTTTGAATAATCAATTCCTTTAGATTTACCACCTAAAATCAACACAAGCCTATTGATTTTCAAATCAACGCAATTTGACAATGCTGATGCAATTGATAACCCATTTGTAGATTTTGAATCATTTATGAAAGTGATATCATTTGCTTGTTTAAAAATTTCAAATCTATGCTCCAACCCTTTAAAGTCTTTTAAAAAATTAAAAATTGATTCTTCGCTTATGTCTAATAACGATGCAACTTTAGCAACTGCAACATGATTCAAGTTTTTATATTGACTATCTTGGTTTTGAGGATATGAAAATGTCAGTACATTCGTTTTTTTAGCTATATCTTCAAAAGATTGATTTAAATTTTTATCGTCTAAATTATATATTGCAAAATCTTCCTTATCCATATTCTTAAACAAATTTAATTTTGCATTTTTGTAGCTATCGTATGTATTGTGTACGTCTAAATGATCTTCAGACAAATTCAAAATGATTGCAATATTTGGTTTAAATGATATAAAATCTTCAGCTTGAAAGCTTGATATTTCTAATACTACATAATCGTAACTATGATTTTGAGATAAGCTATTTTCCAAAACTAACTGAGAAAATGGTATACCAATATTTCCACCCTTTAAAACATTGAACCCTTGATTTAAAACACCATGGAGAGCTGTTACAACAGTTGTCTTTCCATTGGTTCCAGTCACAGCAATTATTTTTATATCCGATAATTGATAAGCAAATTCAATTTCACCTATCACTTTAATATTTTTTTCTAATGCATCTTCAATTATTTTTATGTTATTTGGTACACCAGGTGATTTTACAATCAAATCTGAATTGAGAATTTTGCTAGAATGAGTACCTAATTCTATATTGATACCCATATTTTTTAATTCTTCAGCGTACAACGCATTAATATTTGATTTACTATCTGATACCAAAACATTAGCGCCTCTAGAGCTAGCTAGTTTTGCAGCCCAATACCCACTGAGTCCTAATCCCAGAATTGCAATATTTTTATTTTCTAGATTCATATGTGTGCTTCCAATTTACAAATTGAATTTTTTGGCACTTTTGTCCCAGGTTCTAAAGATTGAGATATTATTTTTCCGTAACCTTTAATTTGAGTTTTAATTCCTTTTTTCTTTAATAATTCTATTGCCTCTCTAACATTTTTATCTTTTACATTAGGAACTACTACTAATTCTACATTTTTTTGAATTAATACTTGGTTTGACTTTTTTAATTTTTCAGCAATATTCTTTCTTTTATTTTTGTTAACAGTTTTAATATCTGAATCAATATTAATAATTCGCTTAACTACTGACTTGAAAACAGGTGCAGCGGAAACTGAACCCCAAAATTGATTATTCACCATTGTTGGTTCATCTATTATTATTAAAGCAAGAAGTTGTGGATTATCTTTAGGAAAGAAACCAACAAAACTTGATAAATGTTTTGATTTTGAATAACCGCCACCTATAGATTTTTGTGCAGTTCCTGTTTTGCCTGCAACATCCCAACCTTCCAAATATGCGCTCTTTCCAGAACCAACACTAACCGTATTGAATAACATATCTCTTAAAATTTCAGAATCACTTTGAGATAAAACACGTTTTTTGACTTTTCTTTTTCCTTGAATAATTTTTTCATCATTTCTTATAACTTTATCAACTAGGTATGGTTTCAATAAAAATCCTCCATTGGCAATAGACGCATATGCCATTGCTATATGGACCGGCGTTACAGCAATTTCGTATCCTATTGGAAAACTATGCATAGAAGATGCAGTCCAATCTTTTGTATCTCTAAACTTTACTCTTCCTTCTCCTGGAATATTCAATCCAGTCTCAGAAGAAAATCCAAGTTCTTTAGCTTTTTTATAAATACTTTCTTTTCCCAATTTTTGAGCAAGTTTTATAGTTCCAATGTTACTTGAGAATGCTAAAATTTCTTCCAATGTTAATACAGTATGAGGTTCGTGGTCTTCTACCATCTTGCTTCCATCGCCATAAAAGTCATATGGTCCTTCAACATTATATTCATCAAACCTATCAATGCCTTCCTCTAAAGCAGAAGCAATTGTAACAATTTTAAAGGTAGATCCTGGTTCAATTGAATCAGAAATAATTCTATTCCTTTGAAAATCACTTTGAAAATCTTTCTGAAGGTTTGGATTAAAATCTGGAACGCTTACCATCGATAATATCCTACCATCTTGAGGGTTAATAATTATGCCCATTGCACCAATAGCGCTTGTTTTTTCTATTTGCTCTAATAATTCTTCTCTTAGAATTGCTTGATATTCTTTATTAACCGTTAAATAAATATCTGCACCATTCTCAGGATCTTTATTTTTTAAGGTCGCATCGTATATTCTTTCTTGTAATCCATTAATTTTGAATGGCACATTGACAGATTTCCCTTTTAAATAATCGTTGTACTGATACTCCAGACCAGCTATACCCTTATCATCTGTATCAGTAAATCCAACAATTTGGCCAAAGAGTTCTTGTTCAGGATAATATCTTTTGTAATCTTTTTTTATTTCTAATGATTTTGGATATTTGCTTTTCAAATATTCACAATCTTTTCTGGTCTTTTTTTCTAAAATAGCATAAGACCTACCATTCATTTTTTCTAAGTATATAAAGGCATCAACGCCTGTACATTTTGATATATCGCTAAGAAATTCTTCCTTATTATTTAATTCTTTTAACCGGACAGCAATCTGATAGAATGTAAGATTTTGTGTGATGCCTACATTATTGATATCAAAAATATTTCCTCGATTTCCTTCGATTTTTTCTTGTCTTAACCCTTGAGTATTGTCTGTAGCATTTATAATCTGGATTTCACTTAATTTGAATATAAATAATGCCCAAACAATTAAAATTCCACCTGTTAAAACATTTACCCTTCTTTTAAAAGTTAAATAGCTCTTAGTCATTGTCTTCGTTCAACTCGATTGTTATTGTTTCAGGCACGCTATCAATAAGACCAATTTTTTTTGCTCTCTTTGACAATTGGTCAGAACGTTTCAAATTTTCAACTTGATTAGATGCTAAAATCAAGTCCTCTTTTAATAGTGCTCTAGTTTCTTTTTGAATTATGATGTGAGATTGAGTTTTATCCATTTCAGCAAAAATAGCTAGGTAAGTAATAATTGTGATTAGAGTTGCAAAAAACATTATTCCCCATTTGTAATTTTCTCTTTTCTCAATTTCTGCCATTGTTAATTTTTTTCTTCTTCTTGATTTAGCCAATTTTTTCTCCTACTCTCATTTTTGCGCTTCTAGATCTTTTGTTTAATGAAACTTCATTATCTGTTGGAATAAATGGTTTCTTTGATAAAACTTGAAGCGTATTATCTTTTTTTAATTCCCTAAATTTATTTTTTACCATTCTATCTTCCATTGAATGGTAACTAATAATTACAATTCTTCCTTTTGGCTCAAGAAAATCAATGAAGATATCTAAAAATTTGCTTAGATGGTCAAGTTCATTATTTGTTTTTATCCTCAATGCTTGAAATATTCTTGCGTAGGTTTTAATACGATATTTATAAGGAGTAATTCTATTAATAACTTCTATCAATGAATTGGTAGTAATTGAACCATTTAATTTTTTAATAGACTTTGCAATTTTATAAGAATTTCTTTCTTCTCCAAATTCTTTGAAAATCTCAGCTAATTCTTTCTCAGAAGAATTTATTATAATGTCTTTTGCTGTTTCAGAACTATTTAAATCAAATCTCATATCTAATTCTGAGTCATGTCTATAAGAAAATCCTCTTAAAGGATTATCTAGCTGAAATGAAGACAATCCAAGATCTAATAAAATACCATCTACTTTTTTTCTATTAAATTGAGAAAGTATATTTTTGAGATCTTTGTAGCTTGAATGAATTAATTCAAAATTTTTAAAACCTTCTAATCTTTTTTTTGCAATTTCAATTGAATTAGAATCTCTATCAAAACCAATTAGAAATCCTGTTTTAAGGTTTTGTAAAATTTGATAAGAATGTCCACCAAGACCAAGAGTGCCATCTACATAAAATCCACTATCTGATATATTTAAGTTATTAATTGTTTCCGACAACATTACAGGAGAATGATTGTAACTTTCTGTCGAAAACATATTCATCAGACTGTTACTTTTCTCGATAGCTCTTCATAGTAATCATCATTGATTGAGCTACTTTTTTCATGGGATATAAGTGCTTTTTTATCCCAAATTTCAATTTTATTTAAAACGCCTATAATTGTTAAATCTTTACCAATATTTGCATAATCTATTAACTGCTTTGATAATATAATTCTTCCTTGCTCATCATATGAAACAATATTTGCATGTCGTAAATGATTTCTGAGAAAAGCACGACTTGCCGAAGACAATGAAGATAGTTTACTTAATTCATCTTTAATCTTCTTCCACTCACCTAAAGGGTAAACCCATACACAAGAATCAATTCCTCTAGTGACAACAAATGTTTTATTATCAGATTTTTTGAGCTGCTTACGAAATGGAGATGGGATATTGATTCTCTTCTTCGAATCAATAACAAAATTATACTCTCCTATAAATGTATATTGGCTACTCATAATAAAAAGGGGAAATTACCCACAATTAACCACTATATTATTAAGTAGAAGGATTGTAGTCAATAAATTTATTATAAAAATACTATTATTTTCAGATAGTAGAGGTTATATAAAATGGTAAGTGGGTAATATTTTATCTTTTAGGTATATATTTTGTAATGGAAATTATTAAAGGATCATATCTCAGAGTAATTAAAACTGGAAAATTATTAGATATTAGATCAGACAAATCTAACATTTGAGCAAATTCAGATTCAGAAACCAAAATTAACTCCACATCTTTAGTATTAGCTATTGTAATGTCTCTGTCCTCTCCATCCCATTTCTCTGATATTGTATTAGATTCGCTTCCTTCAAATATAAAATATTCTGAAAAAATATCATTATTATTCGAAAAACTGATATAATTTTCATTTATTGAATTGAAGCGAATATTAACAGGTGTTTGCAAATTTTCAGAAAATGATTCATTGGAATTGATTGCATATATAGATTCAATATCCTCTTTAACTAATCTTAGTGATGCTCTTTTATCTTCAATAGAACTATCTGGTCTGTTTTGAAGCAAAATTGTTGCAAATACAAGACTTAAGAATATAATACCAACTAACATGTTTGATTTTTGTAGATGAGAAAAACGAATGTCCAATAAACTTTTATTGTTATCTAAATTGTTTTCTTTTTCGGAATCTACGCTTCCCTTTTTATTTAAAAAATTTTCTAGACTTTCAAGAGCTTCATCAACATCACATCCAATTTCATTAATATAAGCTTTGAAAAATAGTTTTGTATAAATACCTGGAATTTCAGAAAATTTTCCAGATTCAAGATATTTTAAATATTTAATATCAATCTTTGTTCTTCTGCTGATATCTTCAAGAGAAATTTTACGTTCTCTTCTTATTTTTTTATAGTGTGAATAGAAAATCATAAATTATTTAGGGTTTTTTTAATTATACTTTTTTCAAACTTTTTCAATGGGAAACCTACAATATTATGATAACATCCGTCAATCTTTTTAATCAAAATATTTCCACATTCTTCTATGTTGTATGCTCCTGCTTTATCTAAAACATCGAATGATGATATATATTCATTAATATCAATATCTTTCAAATTATTAAATACAACGGAAGATTTGTCAACAATAGTATTAATATTACCATCAATAATTAAACTTAACGCACTTATTACATAATGTTTTTTTCCTGACAATTGTTTAATAATATTAAAAGCCTCTTGATCTGATTTAGGTTTTCCAATAATAATATTATTAAAATCAATAATAGTATCACCTGAGATTACAGCATAGTCTTTGTGTTTTTTCCAAACAGAAAATCCTTTTCTTTCACATACATCAAGAACATATTTTTCAGGCAAAAGATTATCTTTGTTTTCTTCATTGACCCCTGAAGGAATAACAATAAATTTATATCCTAATTCTGATAGAATTTTTTTTCTTCTTGGAGAGTTGGATGCTAGTATGATTTCCATTTTTTTTTGATTAAATTTACTTACTTTCAGCTGTACTAAGCGAGCATGAAAAATTTAAAAACAATAACAGACATATATTCAAAATATATCGATTCTATACCTGAAGCTAGAGAATTCTTTGGTAGACCTCTAACGTATACGGAAAAAATACTTTACTCACACTTAAACAAACCGCTTAAATCAATTCCTAATAGGACAAAATCTTTTTGCTCTATGAAACCTGATCGAGTAGCTATGCAGGACGCAACCGCACAAATGGCTTTACTTCAATTTATGAACTCCGGAATGGAAACTACAGCTGTACCAACAACTGTCCATTGTGATCATTTAATTACAGCAATAAATGGCGCAAAAGATGATCTGGATAATGCAATTATTAAGAATAAAGAAGTTTATGATTTTTTATTGTCTGTATGTGAAAAATATGGAATTGGTTTCTGGAAGCCTGGTGCAGGTATTATACATCAAATTGTTTTAGAAAATTATGCTTTTCCAGGATCTTTAATGATTGGAACTGATTCTCATACTCCAAATGCAGGAGGTTTGGGAATGATTGCTATTGGTGTAGGCGGAGCGGATGCAGTAGACGTAATGACTGACTCTTTGTGGGAGATAAATTGGCCTGGAATTATTGGCGTTAAACTCACTGGAAAATTGAACAATTGGGCATCTCCAAAAGATATCATATTAAAACTTGCAGGAATTCTAACCGTTAAAGGTGGCACAGGAAAAATTATAGAATATTTTGGCGAAGGCACTGAAAGTATCAGCTGTACTGGGAAAGGAACAATTACAAATATGGGTGCAGAAGTTGGAGCTACTACATCTATTTTTCCATATGATAAAAAGATGTATGAATACCTTGCTGCAACAGGAAGAAAAGAGATTGGAGATGAAGCAGAAAAAGTTAAAAATGAATTAAAGAGTGATGATGAAGTTGTAAATCAACCTGAAAAATATTATGATGAAGTAATTGAAATTAATTTGTCTGAATTAGAACCTCATATAGTAGGGCCTTATAGTCCAGATTTATCGCGAAAAATATCAGAAATGCCTGCTGCAATCAAAGAAAATGGTTATCAAGATCATTTGAGAGTTGGATTAATTGGTAGCTGTACAAACTCTTCTTACGAAGATATTGAAAGAGCAGCTCACGTAGCAAAACAAGCTCTAGATAATGGATTAAAAGCAAAATCGAGCTTTTATATTACTCCAGGTTCTAATCAAATAAAAGCAACAATGGAACGAGATGGATATACAAAGATATTTCAAGAACTTGGTGGCGAAGTTCTAGCAAATGCTTGTGGCCCATGCATAGGCCAATGGCAAAGATCAGATATAGATAGTGGTGAAAAAAATACAATTATTAATTCATTTAACAGAAACTTTGCAAAACGCAATGATGGAAATGCTGCGACGGAATCGTTTGTTGCGAGCCCTGAAATAGTTACTGCACTAACTATTGCAGGTAAATTGAGTTTTAATCCTATTTCTGATAAAATTTCTCTTGAAAATGGAGAAGAATTTATATTTGATGCACCCGAAGGATCAGAACTGCCAAATAACGGTTTTGCAAAGATAGAAACGTCAGATTTTGAATCTTTTGAAATTCCTGATTCTGAAAAAGAAATAACCATTCATCCTGATAGCAAGAGATTGCAATTATTAGAACCGTTTGACAAATGGAACAATAAACAAATAAAAGATTTAAGAATTCTTATCAAAACCAAAGGAAAATGTACAACAGATCATGTCTCACCAGCTGGGCCATGGCTTAGGTTTAGAGGTCACTTAGAAAATATATCACAAAATATGTATTCTGGTGCATTAAATGCATTTACAGATAGCACTGGAGAAGCAATAAACACAGATAATAACACAACTGAAAACATTTATGAAGTGGCCAAATACTATAAATCAAAAAATATCGACTGGATAGCTATAGCAGGTGAAAATTATGGGGAAGGATCAAGCAGAGAACACGCAGCTATGGAACCAAGATTTATGGGTTGTAAAATAATTCTTGCAAAAAGTTTTGCTAGAATTGCACAAACCAATCTTAAAAAACAGGGAATTATACCTTTAATATTTGAAAATAAATCAGATTATGACTTAATTGAACCTTTTGATACAATTTCTACTATAAACATAGAAGAATTTTCATCAAAAAATAATATTAAACTATGTTTGAAAAAACCAGATGGCACAACACACACGATTAACACAATACATACATTTTCTGATAATCAAATTTTATGGTTCAAAGCAGGGTCAGCATTAAATCTTATAGCAAGTCAGTTAAATTGAATAGCATAGATCAAATAAATAAAGATTGGGATTTCACGATTGGGCTAGAAATCCATGTACAACTGGAAACAAATTCAAAAATGTTTAGTTCCTGTGATTATTCCTATAATAAATCACCTAATTCATTAACATGTCCCACTTCCCTAGGTTTGCCTGGCGCTTTGCCAACTATTAATGAAAAAGCGATTGATTTTGCAATTAAATTTGGATTAGCAGTAAAAGGTAATATTCATTCATCTTTCTCTTTTTCAAGAAAACATTATTTCTATCCTGACTTGCCTAAAGGATATCAAATATCACAATATGATGAACCTATTATAACGGGTGGATGTATTCCAATATGGTGGAACAATGAAAAACATAATATTGATTTGACAAGAGCTCATCTTGAAGAAGATGCAGGAAAATCAACGCATGATACTTCAAGCAAAAAAAGTAAAGTTGATTTTAATAGAAGTGGTGCACCCTTAATAGAAATAGTTACAGAACCAGTAATGTCTCATCCAGAACAAGCGCGCGCTTTTGTTCAGAGAATAAAACAAATTGTTAATTATATTTTTATATCAAACGCAGAAATGGAACAAGGAAAGTTAAGATGCGATGCAAACATTTCTATAAAAAAGAAAAACACAAAAACATTTGGCACAAAAACAGAAATCAAAAATATCAATTCTTTCAAAAATGTTCAAAGAGCAATTGAATCTGAAATAAAAAGACAACATAAACTATTGTCAAAAGGAGATTCTGTAAAACAAGCAACACTCACTTGGAACAATGAAAAAAATATGGCAGAAATAATGCGAATAAAAGAAAATGCTGATGATTATCGATATTTTCCTGAGCCTGACCTTCCTCCAGTAGAGATTGATAAAAAACATATTAAATCGATAAAAAAACTTCTTCCTAATCTTCCTTTTGAATTAGAAGACAAATGGATTAAGGATTATAATTTTACACATGAAGAAGCAAGCATACTGTCAAGTACAATAGAGATTGCATCTTATTTTGAAAAAATGATAGTCAATACAGATGCTAAAGATGCAAATAAATGGATAACAGGAGAATTATTCAGATTGTTCAATGAAGAAAGTAAAGCATTCAATAGCGAGAAAATAGATTATAAAGATTTATCAAAAATTATATTATTAGTAAACAGCGAAAAAATAACTGCATCTTCTGGAAAAGAAATTTTAAGAAAATTATTCTATTCTGATTTAGAAATTGATATGATTATTGAAGATGGAAACTATATGACAGATTCACAAGAAATCGATATTAAAAATGTGGTAGAAAATATATTAAAAGATAGTCCAGAAGAAGTCAAAAGATTCAAAAATGGTGAGGAAAAATTACTTAGTTATTTTATTGGAAAAATTATGAAAGCTTCTGGAGGAAAAGTTAATTACAAAAAAATAGTGGAAGTCTTAAATAAAGAATTAGAAAAAAATTAGAATTTTTTTCCTTGAGACATCAATTCTCTTATAACAGC
>CEUA01039997.1_pt1 | contig 19419 bp, 6 predicted proteins | sample 361541 | NCBI WGS metagenome assembly CEUA01 (sample SAMEA2623079, study PRJEB7988) | marine metagenome | isolation source: saline water (ENVO:00002010), including
TTTACTCCAGACGCTGCTGTAGCACTACCTTCTTCCCAAAATCTTCCTGAACCTATAAACTTATTATTACTTGTCGTAGAGTCTATACCAACATATAAATCAAACTTATCTGAGGTAAAACCTGGTTCACCAGCTTGTAACCCAGGCAAACTTGCAAGGTTACCTCTTTTAAATTGTAAGACTGGATTCGCCATTTGTTAAAACTTTCCTTCTTAGTATTTAGATTTTATTACCAAGTGCCAGCATCAAGGTCAATTTTATTATCTAATTGTACGTCCAGTTCAGTGACTAAGCTGTTTATCACTGAAGTACTAAATCCTGCTGGACCTGAAGATGATCCAGCTGCAGAATCAATTAATGAATCTGGACTGATAAAAGAAAAATTGTCTGCTCCAGCATTATAAGAAAGAACATAATTTGTTCCAACACCAACGCTTATAGCTGTTGATATAATGTCTGATATGTCTCTGAGATTTGCCACAGTTTCGTCGTCAGGGGAGAATACGGATTTTGTTTCACCTATTTTTACTGAGTAAACTTCAGTTGAACTAGTAAAACGTACTGTCGGTTGACCATCTAAATCAGAGTCAGCAATTGATGAGGATAGTCTAACAAGATCAGACATATCATGCTGCTGCCGAAGAGTTTACCAACGCTTGACCAGAAAAAATCTTAGTCTTCGTACCATTATTAAGATTAGTTATAATAACATCATACTCGTATCTACCTGCGGTAATGATACCAGTCTGTGTGTCAGTCAATGATATTGTTAGGTTTCCGTTTGCTGGTGTGTTACCGTAAGTAGCAGCAAATCCAACATAACCTGAAGCTTCTGCATGTTTTCTCATTTTTGCTGAGAAATTATACAGACTCAAGTTCAAAGGAGAGTTATCCTTTTTCTTTACATCAAATGTAGAAGAAAAATCTGTCCCCTTCTCAATTTGGATATTTACTGATGGTACTGCCATGTAAACCTAATTCAGTATAGTTATTTATTTTGTTGGAGAATCAACTGTTTCAAAGTCTCAATTTCACCTCGTAACTCATCCAGTTCGACCTTCTGTTTTAGACGAGATTCTTTATCATTCATGTATCGATTGAACGCAGTTTCATCTGTGTTCAATATCGCTGTCGTCTTCAGATCCCTCTCCAGTTGAGGATGATCTTCTACTTTCGTTCTCTTTGATCGGATACTCATCGTCTAATGTTCCATTTAGTACGTCGTATAATAACCACCAAGCCATTATGCTGTTGCAATTGCTCTAAAGTCTAGTAGTTCTGGATCTTCTGCCTGACTAGTAGATCCAATATCGACCTTGACTTGGAATCCAGTGAACTGAGGTAGATCCTCAACTGTGAACTCATAATCAATGAACTGATTTTCAAGACTTGGAACAATCTTTCTATCAGGTAAACCACTATTACTCTTAGCGTTGATAACATCGCCAGAAGCATTTAGGTTATCATAACCAGGCATCAACTGGAATGCTGAATCAATTTCATCACTGTCTGCTCTGAACAATCTGTACAGAACTCTAACCGTAGATGACTGAGGTCTGTATGCTGCAAAGATAACTTTCAATCCAGTTGCAGGATTGTCTAGTTTTATAACCTTTGTAAGATACAAGAGTTCATGTGGATCATATATTGTATTCGCTCTTCTATCAGTAATAAAGTTAGCGATAGGAGAGTTGACCCTTGAAGATTCAGTCATTAGAGAACTTCTGAATACATCAACAGTAGGAGATACATTAGGACTATTGGTGCTCAAATGAACATCCAAAGTCAATGATTTAGATCCAGGTAATGCGGTCAACTTAGAATCTTCATTCTCCTTAGAAGCAACTATTCTAGGTTCTGAGAACTTAGTCTCACCAGATATAGACAATGCTTGATAACCTTTGTCTACAAATGATGCCTCAGTTCCACTGACACTTGTTCCAGTAGTTGTTCTTAGATTAGCCTCAATCCTTGTGCGAGGTGGAGTACGATGAATAATGTTAGGTGTAACAGTTTCAAATTGGATGTTTGTAGATCCTTTACCATTGGTTCCACCACTATGCTTATCCTTAGTAAATGCTACAGTACCATCAATCTTACAATGATACTGATCTAGTGTTATCTTATCTTCTATTGTATTTGTAACTTGTGCAAAATTATGTTGAGTATTGATCTTCCTTAGAGATACCCCAGATAATTCATACTTCTGTATAGGATCATCTACAACATATGTTCTAGAAATACTATCATCTATACCCCTAGTGATAGTTCCTGAAAGTTGATTAGTTCCAACAGAAGTATACTTGACGATTTCATCTCCAAGTAAAGCATATCCAGGATTACTTGCTGATACATTAGCACCCTCAAAGAAACCAAATCCAGTACTATTTCCTATACTAATAACACTAGTTGCACTTATACCATAACCAACAGTTAGTTTAGTAGGTACAGAATCACCAGAAACACTATTCAGTCTCACTAAGTTATTGACAGCATGGTTTCCATGATCAGGATGAGTAACCTTGAAATGCTTACCATCGTACTGATCTGTGTTTACAGTAACAGTAGCAGGTTTGATATTAGCAAGAGTTACACCATAACCTAGTGTTGGGTTATAGTACTGAATAAGGTTAGTTGTATCGAAGTTAGTATTTGTACATCCAGTTAGTATCAATGCATTTGTACCAGTTGTAACACCAACTGTTAGAACTAGATTCTGTCCTAAACCTTTAGTACCAAGTGCAGCAGTGATAGTATCACCAACTTGATATCCACTACCTGTCTGAACACCCTTGACAGTTGCTCCAGTGATAGCACCAGAAGATACTGTAACAACACCAACAGCACCTGATCCCTTACCAGTAACCGTTGTGAAATTTACTGTACTGTAAGTAGCATCTTCGTATCCAGCACCAGCATTAGTAATAGACAATGTACTTGCAGAAGTACCAAGATGTGCTAGTTTATCAGTAACAATACCCTCAGCACCAGCATTAGAGTTCTGTAGTATCTTAGTACCGATGTCTACAACAGCACCAGAAGCACCTACAACAGACGAAGTTAGACCTACGGTTACTCTCTTAGCAAATGCTTCAATTGGGTTCTCAGGGAGTCTATTCCTCTCTTGGTTTAGACCTAACTGTGGGTTGTACAATCTAACTGTACCTGTCTCCATTGTGAACTCTGCTTTATAGCAGTTATACTTCATATCTTCTAACTGTGATGCAGTCCATGTACCACGAGTCTGACCTTTGAATAGTGATCCAAGACTAGGTTGTTGTGCCACAATAACCTGACCTAGTTCGGATAAATTAGCAGTTGTTATCTCTGCTTCACCCATCTGGGATATCCATAGGTTATAATCTGCAGTATTTGCATCCATAATAAAAGCATACTCACCTTCAGGTAAGTAAACTGGTCCTGGGAATGTAAATTTAGTTTCTAAACTAGCATCATTAGATATTACAACCTGATCTGGATTCAGTTCAGCCTCACCATGTTTAGCAATTTCTCTTGATGGATATCCATTCACCATCTTCACGATTCTACATGTAACAGGAATACTTGCTGACTTGGATTGGAAGTAAACCCCAATTGCAGTAATACAAACACCTGTCTCCTCAGTCACAAAGAAACTCTGTGCTAATGGGTCACCATCATCTTGCTGAGGCATTTGATGAATAATCTCAGTGACTTCAGTGATATTGTTAGTAACTCTGTTGTCAATGTTAGTAATATTATTCGTAACAAATGTATTGTTATTGATGATTGGTGGTGGGAAGACTGGTTCTACTCTAGTCAGAGTAGTCTCAGTAATACGGAATCCTTCAGATTCATGGTCTACAGACGCACGACTGAAGTTCATATTAGGAAGTTGATCCTGTGGTCTTATACTTGCAAGACGTGCAGTGTTAGTACCATTCTGGAACTCATTGCCTGGTATGTAATAAGACCCTTGAATAGCACCTAGGTTATCACTAACCAATCTAATATTACTTACATCTGCTTCAGCACCACTATTCTCACCAACAAGTCTCATACCCATTGTTACATATCCAAAGAAGTTACCATCAGACTTCTGATTCAATGATTGACAATCAATGTTTAGAACTGAAGTAGTCTCAGAATAAGCAGATGATAGACCAACGCTAGGACCATATGGGTTCTCTGTATAGATTAGAGTTGGAGAATTGTAAGGACCATCTTTATGGTTAGGTGAAGCAAGTCTAAATCTTATCTCAGCATCACTATTGAATACAGTACCACTTACTGTCTCACCAATTTGGAACGCACCTTGAATAGGTGTTACTTCTAATAGTTTAGGTATGGTACGAGTATTGTTCTCAATCATATCTGTACCAGACCACCAGTTATAGTGGTTGATACCTGGCTTCAATCTTGTACCAGTGAAAGCAATATTCTGCTCTCTCATCATAGGTTCTGGTTCAGTCTGAGATATGAAATCATCATTGAAACCAATACCATCAGCTCTGGTAATTTGAATCCTATCAACGTATACGTCAGAGGAAGGATTCAATGAAAGTCTACCACCCCATGTTCTAAATGCATATGGGTTGATACTTTCTACTCTAGTAGCAAATGGTTGCTTAGAGAAGTCTGGTGATTCTGTGTATGCTAGACTACAGATGTCACCTGTCTTTACAATATTAGGTGAACCTAGGTCAGTAGCATATCTTGGGTCAACACTAGGATCTGGAGCACCATCAGTACCAACTACAGAGTTAGAACCAATGAGTAGATCTATAGCATCAAAATTCTTTCTTGCTACAAGTTTACCATCTCTTATATCATACTTCAATTCTCCTAATTTCTTATCTGCAATATCAAAGTTATTGAATGGATCTACAACAAAACCATTCTTGAATCTATCAAGACCTGTTGTAGGATCAGTAATAACTAGACTTTCTGTCTTACTCTCTAGTAATGACAGTGCAGTTACTTCTTCAATATTTTCGATACGGGTCTCAAGAGCACCAATATCTTTCATCGTATAACGCTTGTTACCAGTAAAGGTTATCTTTACATCCTTTCTAGGATCATAAACATAAGGTTTGTACTCTACAATTGCGAGTTCAAATGACTCAGGATTGATTTCTGGCTTGGCTGGTTTGACAGCAGGAGTTCCTTTCTTGACACTGAATGAACGATCTTGGTTGACATATAGTCTATCAATCCTTCCAAGATAGTTACTATAATCAAAGGTAAGGTTCTCATCAGATACTAATACTGCAGTATTCTGACCAGCACCACTGAAGTCTCTTGAATCAAATTCGAATGGTGATCTACCGCCAGTATGGTTTGCTACCCGTGGTCTTAGGTCAATAGCGTCAGTATTTCTGACCCCTTCCATAGCAGGAACAGTGTCATAACTATCTTTAGTGTAACTATTAACGGTAAGTACGTCACCAGAATCTTGCGAATTGATGATATAGTAGTCATAGAAGATCTGGAGTCGTCCTTGTGGTTCTGGGAAGTTTTGTTTCCTAACCAACCTACCGAAGTCGTAGTAGTCTGATCTTTGTCCATTGTCGAGTATAAAGTTATTTCGTATGTTAGGATCACCAGGATCTACAGAACCAAGAACTGCCTTTACTCCACTCTCTTCAAACGTCACCTCTTCATTCTTCTCAAAGATATTATGATTCATGAATAGAACACTTATCTTAGTTGAACTATCCCTCTGCATAACCTTAGCAGCAGCACCTGAACTCTTACCAATACCAATCTCACCTAAGATAAGATCAGTGTTATCATTATTAGGACCATTATAAGATCCAAGTGTTATTGATGGTGTAACGGGAGCACCAGTACCTGATGACTCAAATACAGCAGCAACAGATACTACATCAGGAACATTCAATGATATTTCTCTATCCTGAACTCTCAAACCATATGCAGAACTAGGAGTAAGACCATCTCCAAGAGCAGTAGTAATACCAGAGGATGAACGGTTAGATCCTGTAACTAATAGACTAGCACTACGAACTAGAGTCTTTTGTTTAGACTTGACCTTAGATTTTTGTTGTGTACTATGTACAATTACGTTATTCGATTGTGATGCAGTAAGACCAGATATAGTTACACCCTTAGCACCACCAGTCAAAGCAACTTGATCTGATGTAAGAGCAGCAACAGTACCATTGGTATATACAACAGTATATCTTTCCTCATCAAATGGAGCATAAACATAGTCAGTTCCTGTCAAGGATGGTAGATCTAACTGACCTGAACCATCAGTGCTTTGTGCTGTATTCTCTACTCTTATTTGTAAAAGTGAATCAGTTAGATCTACTGACTCTATATTAGTATTAGGCAACTCAGCATATAAAAATCCACTCTTAGAATCTCTAAGTTTAGATGCAATAATCTTTAAGTCAGCAACCGTCTCAGTAGAACTTGGTAATGCCTTATGACATATACCAGAGATTGTAGCTGGAGCAGCAACCACAGTAATATTATTGTTTACGGGACTAATAGCACTTACTACGTTGTAAGTAATATCAGTCTGACCGCCACGCTTATATGCAACAACATCTCCTATCCTAAAATGCTTGACCCAACCAGTAGTACCACATGTAACTACACCACCACTCGTTATACTGAACGAACGTCCAGTAAATTCCTTTTTGGGTTCTAGAACTACATCAGCAGCAAATGTTCTACCACCAGCAGTAGATCTTACTGCCTTGACATCTGCTAAGTCATAATCTGTAACAGCAGTTATGACTCTACCATCTTGAACACCATTGATGATAATAGGTTCATCAACTACAAAGGAACCAACTACTTGGTTCAATGTTATACCAGTAGCACCTGATACAGCAGTGCGTAGGAAACCCTTTGCACCGCTTCTAGCACCCTCAATTATAGCAGGAAGTGCAATCGTATGTGCTTGGTTGACAGTCAGTTGTACGTCCGTTTGAATGTCAAACAAAAACAACTCATATACACTAGTAGCATCTACATAAGCAGCATTTTGTAATTTGTAATCATATATTCTTGCTCTACCAATACTACTACCAGAAGCAGTTGATTTAGTACTACCTAATCTTGCACTACGTAAATCAACATAATCAGAAGTAGCAGCGTCTAATTTTATCTGTGCAGCACTAAGAACATTATTCAATCTTAGTTTATTTCCTGCTTCAAAAGGAACAGCAGAAGATTCTACTAACTCAGTTGTTCTGGGTTTCTCAACGTCTATAAAACGAGTACCATATACTTCTGTCTCATAACCTTTGACGTATGCTTTACCTGCACCAACTCTGATGTTCAGTAAATCCTTACTAGGATCATTACCTTCTTCAGTCTTGTTCTCTGGGAAGAACGTTCCAAATACAGAATACCTGTCATTTAGACATTCTTTTGCTTCTAGATCAAACTTTCTGACGTAGTAATCTCCACTCTCATCATAAGTTCTTCTAGCCCATTCTTTTGCAATTTCACCATATATTGTTTTGTCTGCTACAAATGAATCAACACCTTCTCTAGTTTTTAGAAGTTCTATAAAATTCTCATCATTGAAATCATCTATGTCCTTCTTACCAAGAGATAGAGTAATTCTAAATCTATCAGCACCAGGAGCAGTATAGTTGGAATATCCTGCAGCATTATCGTATAATGTATTATCATCTACTGCTGTTACTAATTCTTCTTTTATGAAAAATCCAACTCTATATGTTGGTTGATTGGTATATTGATCTAATATTAGAGTCTCTTGTTGTACCTCAACAAATGTTCCACGAACAAACCATACACCTTGAGTTACTGTGAATGCTGATCCAATTGCATTAGCATTTGAACTAATAGCAGTAGCGAAATCAGATCCAGATGATATTGTTGTACTACCGTAAGTAAAATCAGTTAGAGTAGTAAGATTCTCACCATCTATAAATTCTTCTCTACTTAGATCATCTGACCCTTTATTGTATTTGATATAAAGAGTTGTATGACTAGTAGAAGAAATTGTAGAAGAAAGAACGTTTACAACCTGAGCAGTTACACCAGAATCCCTACCTTGGATTACTAAACCTACAAGCTTATCATAGTACAATTCTACGGGAACACCAAAAAACGTAGATTCTACTTTGACGCAAGAGTATGTAACATCCTTTTTAAACACACCAGGAATCACCACGGATCCCTCTTTGAACATATGTTTACCAAACTTCTCTATCTGTCCTTGAAGGATAGATTGAAGTGTAGTTAGTTCCCGTGCTTGTACGGGTGTGCCAGGCTTGAAAAGAACTTTACTAAAGTTCTTCGATGAGTCAAAATCATCAAAATATGGACTGACATTTAAGTTGGTGTTCTGTGGCATCAGATTAGAATTCTAAGATGATTTTAATATCTTCACGTTGGTTTGTTGCTCTAGTGACTTCAGGTCTTTGATCAACATAGATTATGTTACCTGAGTATTTTTCAATCTCTGGATTAGCAACACCACTGTTGTATGTTTGACCGAAGTAGTAGGTTCTAGAGTTTACTGTTGTAGAAACTCCTGTAAAACCTGCATCAATTGCTAATGTCTCAGTTCCAGTAGTTGTCGTAACTATCAAGTTGTTACTACCACCAGTACCAGGGTTCGCTTGAAATCTATTTAGTTGGTATCCATAGGTGGGTTTTGACCCAGAAGAGTTGTCTACAGCAAGGCTTCTGTCCTGCCAATACTGTAAAATTCTAGTAGTAGGATCGTATCCAACAATCTTACCTGCAGCAGTTGAACCAACTCCAACTGTCTGTGTAACAAGACCATCAGTTTCAACTAACAAACTAGTAGTTGCAGATCCAACAAGACGTAAACCATATGTTCCAGAAGCAGAAGAAGCAGTTAGTAAATTAGTACTACCATATGCTTTAGGATTTTCAATAATTCCTAAACGTGCAAACTGGTTTCCTGTTGGGAAATCAGGGTTAGTAACATCACTGTTCTCTATCCTCGAATATACAAGAACCTTATTAGCACCGAGTTCTCTGTATATGTCAGCACCATGTCCACCTGGAGGAGGGACAATAACTGAGAATGAAGCACCATCACCAGTTACAACAGAATCTAAATCCAGAGTAGCAAACGAATAACCCGATCCACCATTCGTTACCTGTACTGAAGATGGTTTACCGTTGATGAATGTGACAGATGCCAGTCCGTCTTGTCCATCTCCTCTAATAGGTACACCATTCTTAGTTCCATTGAATTGATATGATGCATTACTTACATCTTCAATTACAATAGTTTCAATCTTACCGTCTACAGCAGCATTCCTTACATCTGATACATTGGCATTCGTTGCCCAATCAGCAGGTACTGGTATATAATCTGCACTATCAAACTTGATGATATCACTTGGTTTGATAGTATAAAGATACTTCCAAACATAACCATCACTCTCTAACCTAGGTTGTAAGTCAGTATGAGTTGGTTCCTCTAGTGATATAACACCTCCACCACTGTTAGATGGTGACGCTCCATTATAGATGCACTCATAGACTCTAAAGTCAGAGTTCATTATGAAGAAGTTTGTGTTATAAAGTGTAGTCGCACTAGTTTGTGGACTCAAATTATTGATACTATAATCCTGACGATACATCTCGTATATCGTTCCACTCTTCCAAGTGACTTTTGGGACTACTCGTAACACATCAGTAGATGTGATTTTTTTGGCAGATATTAGAGTATCGTAGATGTTATCATGTTCATCAAAATTATCAATGGGTGCTGGAGTGTTTGTATTCCAGTCCGATGCAACTTCAGTTGCATTAGGAAGTCCAATGAAGACATAATAACTATTATCACTGGTCGAAATTCCGCTAACGAAATTTGTCGCATTCAATACTCTGATCTGATCGGTGATGACTGCTGGCACTATTTTGAAACTTAAATCAGTTCGTAATGTTTATTTATGTGTAATCTAGAGATAGTTTTGCTGTTCTCTGTATTTCGGGCGCAGTTGATAGTCCAGTTAGACCGTTGAGTGTGTTAACAGTGTATGCTAAACCAACAGCAGTTGTCGTGAATCTTGCCCAACTATATGACCCATAATAATTAGAAACACCAGAACTAAGTCCAGTAAAATTCAATCCATGACCTGACATAACCTCAGCATGGACTCTCATAGTCTGTCCAGTTCCTACCCTAGTCAGATGACTACACTGGTAGACACCATCAAGGAATTGTGTTGCAATTCCAATTGTAGAAGCACCATTACTGGAACGTGCTGTTACACCAGCACCAACGTTAGAGTTACTTACAACGAAGTAATCACCAGTTCCTATTCCAGTATTAGTGAGTCCTCCTAATTTAGTTTGTCTTATATCGGAGTTAGTAGGTATATGTAATTCAAATACAATACCTTTAGCACTACAACCAATTCCAGTAATAGTACCATGATCACCTAATAAAGTAACACCTTCTTTCTCTTTGAATGGATTGGTAAATCCAGTAGTACCAAAACCAGTATTGTTCTTTTCAGTATCCACTATCCTTATAGTGAAACTTGAAGTATTAGGATCTTCACTCATTCTAAAGTTTATTAGTCCTGACTGACCATACACTTTAGTATCAAGTGGTCCTACATTTGCAATGATACGTGTAGCAGGATGTATTCCACTAGAATAAAGTCCTCTTGACTTTGATACTTTGATACCATCTATCAATTTATCATCCACCTGCTTACTCCAAGTTACAGGTCTTAGTGGAGTCTTACCTGAATATATTCCTTGACTCTTATAGATTGTTGTCTGTAATGTTTCTCTAGAAACTGGTTCTCTAATTGTTCTTTCTTCTTGCGGTAAGATTGATCTCTGTGATGGTGGACTGTCAATAGTAATTTTATCACCTTTCTTGATAGTCTCTACAGCCTCTGTTGTAGTAACATCAGCATCAGTACCTCTATAGAATAGAACCTGTAATGAAGAACCTGCAGCAGGTGCTTCAGTAAACTTGACCTGTGTTCCACCATCAAAATTATATGCAACACCTGGTTTCTGTAGAACATCATTGATAAAGATCAATAATATATCATCAAGACTTATTGGACTACCAATTGTCTTCTCAATACTAACTGCACTATTGTTTTCAGTAAGGGTGAACTGAGTTCTACTACCATTGAATAAGTGTGACCAATCATCTAAGATTTGGAACTTACCAAGAGTCCATGCAGCAAATTTATCATCTGATGTTTCAGTTATAGTAAACTGAGCAGGTGTAAAGTTAGTACCAGCAGTAGCAACAGTTGGTATACCAACAATCTGAATTTGCTCACCCACTGTATAACCATAACCAGTATTTGTTATAACAGGAGCAGATATACTATTACCAGTAGAAACGTTTACTGTTATAGATGCACCTATACCAGTTCCAGAACTGACCAATTTCAAATCATCATATCCATAAGGACTATCAAATTCTATTAGTGGTACATCAGTCCAAGTGTATCCAACACCAGGTGTACCCATCCATATCTTGCTTATATTACCATTGAGAACTGAGAATGTTCCTGCAGCACCTGTGGTAGGACTACCACCTCTAACACGTACCTTGAATACTGTATTATCACCTCTATAACCACTACCTGTAAATCCTATAGCAGCAGTAATAGTTCCAAATCCAGATACTACAGCAGTACCAAATCCTGCCTGTAGTCTCTGATAACCCCAACCTTGAGTATTACCAAAACCAGCTATGATACCTCTTCTTGGTAGTCTATTTGCATTCACATCAGATGTACTATATGTCTCAGACTGACCCTCAAAATCATTACCAGTAAATCTAATAGATGTTATACCTGTAGTAGATCCACCAACAAAATCATAGTCTATATCTGGTTTCTGGAATTGATTGTTTAGTAAAATTACACCAAAGTCAGTAGTGATACCAGTTATATCTGAACCACCACTCTTCATAGTATATGTCTTTGCTATACCAGTAAAGTCGTCTGATATATCATCTACGATAAGATTACCAGTATAGTCTGATCTTATAAATGCTCTACCTTGGAAAGAACTACCTTCTACAACATCTGCAACGAGTAACTTATGTGTACCTATACCAGAACTAGTCAATGTCACAGCAGTGCCAACTAATGCTAATCCTTTAGTGTCAGCAAAAGAGAAGTTGTTGGGAGCATTCTTAATAATATAATAATCTTCATTACCGATCAAAGGTGATGGTGGATTTATAGATCTAAGCTTTACTTGAGTACCAGTATTGAAGACTTCCGTCAGAGCAGTAAAACTATCATTAGCAAAATCAACAGCAACAGAAGAAACACCAACTGTTTGTCTAGTACCACCAAAAGGAACGTCCTTGAAATGTATCCTATCTTGTACAATATTATAATCACCCTGCAATAACTTTACTGGTGCATTACGAACATGGAAAGTTTCAAACGTACCTAGAAATGCTCTATCTAATAAGACATTATTTGCCATCGTACCAAATCCAATTACTTGGATTCTCATTATCTCATCATCAATTTTTATCAAATCATATTGTTTAAATCCTCTAGTATCAGTGAATCGGACTTCCCGATTCAACATAGTATTCTCAGTTGTAGTAGCAGTACCAGTCTTTACCACTAGTGGTTGTTGTAGTACATTATCAACTGATATCATACACTTAGTGTTCTGCTTGAAGCAGTTGAACCTATGCGTAGAACCTACACCTACAGTTGTAATACCAATAGCATCACTTGATAATGCTAATGATTTAGAAGCAGCAATCTTGAATCTATTCTCATCTACCTTGATAGCATAAACTGTTGATGGTATTGTAGTACCAGCACCTATACCACTACTAGTATGATCTATACCTATAGCACTATTACCAGCAGCATTATATTCTAACTTCTCTCCAGTCACTAAGAAATGGTTCTTTATAACAAAGGTATTAGAACCTAATAAAATGGTAGCAGGATCTCCTCCATCAAACTCATGTGAAAAAATAGAATCTTGTTTATGAGTTAAATTGAAGGATTTCTGAAAGCTTTGGCTTTCAGTGTTGAACTGTTTATTGACCGATCCTAACTGAAATGACATGGTTGTATTTAGAAGGTGTACGTAACGTCTGCAGGGACTTGATCTGGTTTATCTATTTTCATTTCCATAACCCTAACAATGTATGCTTTATTTGCTCTTGGTAAGAATCTCAATTGAGTTTCTCCATTAGCAAGATAAACATCTACAGCACCCACATCTCTTCTTTCCTGACCTGCATGTGTTGACAAGTTATTGTACTTGTTATAAGTTGCATTATCAGAATAAGTATTGGATGATACTAAGAAAGCAGAATACTTATTGTCAGTAGTATTATGAATCTCAACATGATATTTACATGTTGTGTAATTTGAATAAGATTTCTGGGAGATAATATTATGTGTTGGAGTAGAAGCAGAAGCAATTGTAGTATAGGTTGTAGATAATGCAGTATCACCTACCTCATATGTACCTGTTATGCCAGTCCCACTAACGGTCTGAGCAACACCCACATTCTTCATGAATGTAGAAACTGTAACTGCAACTCCTACTGGAGGTGTATGTCTCAATTTCAAAGTATTACTTTGCATATTCATATTGAACGTACCACAAGTGGTATCAGAATCCATCAAACCATAGTTGGTGTACAAGACACTACCCGTTCCATTGGCTAACCACGTAAATTCATCAATCTCTCGTTCTTGTCCAGTTGCTCTTGCTGATACTAAGATAGTTCCAGACTTGTACTTAGTAGCATCAATATGATATAGATCTTGATTTACAAGTGATCCATAAACAACTAACTGAGTTGTCTTACCAGTGATCTCCGTTCCACCAAATGATGTTGTTGCCACACCGACTGCGTTAGTAATAATCTCCTTATGGAAGGTAATATCATAACTGTAAGCAGAATTGGCAGGAACAAACAATACACTAGCAAGAGGACCAGATGTAGTTACTTCAAACTCTCCTAAGTCTTCAGCATCACTCAACTCACCATAAGTGTTGATATAAGCGTTGGTTCCATCATGGAATATAACAAATTCTGAATATTGAGTAGCATTGAAACTAATACCAGCAGAAACATCAAGAACTACCTGTGCATGATACTTGACTACGTTTACACCATCGCCACCAGGACCACCTGTTAGCATATCAAACGTATCAAGTTCTACAGATCTAACAAGATTAGGATCAGTATAGAATTGAGGACTAAGGTCATCAATATCAAGAACTCTGTTAGTGTTACAAATTATTGCATCACCAAATCTACCTGATAAGAAGGTTACTTCATCAGAGATGGTTTGTTCCTGATTAGTATTCTCAGTTACTAGATCATACTGAGATTTATCATATAAAGATGCTTCTGCATCAATCAATACAACACCACCTGCTCCTGATGATATTCCAACAACTTGTGGTGGTGTTGTTGTCACTGAATTGATAAGAAGATCGGAATGCTTCTTGAATCCAGCGATGTGTGCCAATGAATCAACTGGCTCACTCCATGAAGAAATACCAACAAAACTCTTCAATGAATATGCAAAGTTCTGATAGTAATCGTTATCCTGTACTCTCTGATAGAAATCACTTAGTTTACCAGTATCTCTTTCCCAACCAAAAGGTCTTTCTGTAGAACTATCTAATTCAAAATGACCTTCATATGCATTTGTGGATTCTATAGTACCACCAGCACTAGAGAACTTACCTTTGATAGTATCACCTGTACCAAATCCAACTAATGTATTGATACGTAATACATTCTTAGTCTTACCCTCACCCTTTACTACAAAACCTTGAGCACCACTAGAACTTACAACTGGTTCACCAGTTAGGAATTGACTCTCAACCAAATCCATCTTGAACTTAGCGATATCCTTATCATTACTTACAGTTCCATACTTTTGATAGTCATGTGTACCAGCATTCTTTTTCACATCATACGTGATAGTAGCACCATTTGCATTACCAATAGCAGTGGTAACACCAGTCAGTGTAAAGAACTCATATCCATGATCTTCAGAGTTGAATCCAAATCCTGTAGTAACACCTACGTTCTCAACAAATATCTTATCTCCAACTGCGAATGGTAGTGGGTTTGCTGTAGTAAATCCTGTAGTAGGAGTTTGAAGTCTAAGTGTTACAGTAGGTGCAGAGTATGTTGCACTAATAATACCTACACCGTTTGTATTATCAACTGCTATTAGATCATTATCACCAGTACTCAAACTACCACCTCTAGTGATAACCCTTACATCAGTAATAGAACTACCAGTCAATGTAGACTCAAACTTAGCATCTAGATTTACAGTATCAGTTTCACTGTTATAGATGACAAAGTTAGGTGTAGAGAGATAATTCTTACCTGTAGAAGTAATAGCAACACTACCAACAGAGAAGTTATCTTTCAAGAACACTACCTGTGGTACTTCTGCTTGTGGTTGTAATGTATTATCTGATGGATAGTCAAAACCAAAGTCAACTATCTGAACCTCATCAATTGCACCTATGTCACTACCAAATGCTTTCAATCCAACACCAGATCCAGTAGTAGACGCAATTGAAACATTAGGTATATCATTATAATCATAACCACCACCCTGTAATAGAATCTTACCTACAGAACCTTTTATAGTTGGAGATGAAGTTGTATAACTGATCTGATTAGCACTACTATAACCTACTCTTTCAGGAATACGATCCATCAACCACCTGAATGTAGTATCTGTTGTTGTAGTGATACTATGTGTACCGTTGAACTTACTATTCTCAACAATAATCTTAGAGTAGTCTCTTATATCTGTATTAGTTTCAATTACCTTAGTATTCTGTAGAGGTTTGAACTTATAGTACAATACATCAGGAGCCTGATCAGTAAAGTGTACTGTAGTTTTAGAATTTGCAGTACCAGGTATTCCAGTTGATTCTATTTCAATAGACGAAACACCAGATCCTACGAATGACTTATTGAAAGTTGGATCTAAGAAAAATTCTAACTTAGTATTGTCTAGAGAAACATCAGCAGTATTAATTTGTAGTTTGTTACCTCTAGGTTGTGTGAAGGGTGGATTATCAATCCACTTACTTGTATCACTTGCTTCCATACCAAGTTTTACCATCCTTGTACCAGGATCATACTTGGCTTCTACAGCACTAGTACCAGATGAAACTACACTGAAGTTTATTACATCACCTTTTTCAAAAGTATGTGTATTTTCAGTAGTAGCAGTAACTTCTACAATTCTTGCTTGTGCCTTTATTTCACCACGATCAGTTTTGAATGAATGTGTATTACCAATACTAACACCACCAGCAAGCATTACTCTCTGTAGGTCAGAACCAATACCAGACTGTGTGGTTACAATACCAACTAATGAGTTGTCTATTACTTGTAGATATAATTCTGGTGGTAATGGTCTAATGAAGTTAGCATTTACTCTCTTCATCGCATCAGTTTGATACGACATAGAAGTTCCTGCACCAGGACTATATGTTACTTTTTCACCATTCTCGAATTGATGTCTCGGTAGATATACTGTTCTTGTTGGTATAAACTTATCCTTATACTGTGAGAGAGGATTTTTCGTTGTTTGATTACCACCCTGTAGCATTACTGATACGGTGGTTCCAATACCAACACCAAAGGTCATACCATAACCAACATAACTCTCAGCATCAAAGTAGTACTGAATATCTTCAGGAGTGCTTAGGTTTATTGGATTTGATAATGGATATGTAAATTCTGTTTGGAATTTTTCAATCTTACATCCAGAAGTATGAATACCAGCAATGGTTCCATTCTGTCCTCTAAACATTTCCAACCTATTGTTGGGAACATCAAAGTTTAGTATTTTCAACTCTTCATTTTCAATCTTTACATAATCATTGACTCTAAACTTATAGATTCCACTAGACATCCAATCACTAATAAAGACGCTAGTTGTCAAACCAGACAACGCAGCACTAGTCATTGTCTGTGCCAAACCAGTGCTTACTGACCTAACATTGATCTTTGCTTTTGTTTCAAGTGCTTTATGAGTACTAGTTGATATACCAATAATCTCTATAACCGCATCATCAGGAAGACTGTGGGGGAATGTGGCAATACCTGTTACTGTCTGACCATCTACTATAAGTGTTATATCATCTATTGTAGTAATGCTAGTTGTAAACGTGGTAATACCTGGTCCTTCAACTTCAGAAACTTTACCCAAAGCACCAGTACCAGTGGTTCCTTGATTATCGAAAACTAACTTATCACCAACATTATAATTCTTACCTGTTACATTGAGACTAATAGTTTCTATAGGACCAGTTCTAGTCTTGACAATCTTAGAGTTGATATTAGTATTCTTATTAGAATTGGTTATAAACTCATATTCTGGTATGTTATATGGTTTGGTATTTCTTACTAAATCTAGTTTGATAGGATCTAAATCTTGATCAGAATCGAAACCAGTATTGAATTCATCTGGGGTAGAATAATAACTATCACCAACAATATATGGGAATACTGGTGGTCTAACTCCGTTGAATGGGCTAGTTGGGTTGTTTACAGGAGTATCTTCTAACGTACAATAATACGCATATACACCATTAGGGAACTCAGGTGTCGCAGCAAATCTACCATTATGCTCATCTAGATCACCAACTCCATCAACATATACAAAGTCCTCACAGAAGAACCCTGCTGGATATAACGTGATACTAGGACCATCTATACGTTGACTGGATAACTTGATATAACCTGATTCCAAATACTTTAGTTGTCCATCAACAACACCATATGGTCCGTATATTGGGTGACCATCATATGCCCAACCAATAATAGGTGAGTGATCTTGTCCATTATCACCTAGATTATCTCTAAGATTTCTTGGAACATAGTAGTTGATATAAGGATTACCTAGATCAGAGTCTTTTACTATACCGTAGAATCCATCATCCTCCTTTACATCACCGTACCTAGCATACCTATCAACTTGGTTTACTGTCCACTCTTTTAGATTACTATTGAATATTGCGTTTTCACCAGGCGTTTTCACCGTGATTGTAGTATTGGCTTGAGTATAAGCAGCACCCTTATTGATCATAGTGATGCTAATAATCTTACCACCAGATATAACTGCTTTTGCTTTAGCACCTACACCATCACCAGTAATAATAACTTCAGGTTCACTGAAGAAGTTCTCTCCACCACCCAGTACAAGAATCTGATCAATTCCACCATTTACAATAAATGGTTGTAAAAATGCATCCTTACCAACTACTGCTGTTATGAATGGTTTGTTATTATCATTGATTACAGTAGAACCAAACTCAGTACCTGGTTGCTTTACATGAACTGCAGTAATTTTACCTCTTATGATAGGTGAGGCAGTAGCGTTAGTTGTGCTAATACCTTGTCTACCATCTATCTCTATTGCTATAGGAGGATCTTGGAAAACGTGAATACCTAGACCAGGATTGGTAAATGGTATTGTTATTGTACTACCTATAGATGTTTTGACTCTAAATGTATTATCATCTATCTTATGAACGTAGTATTCATTACCACTTGTCAATCCACCAATAGCACTATTAGGGTTACCAGCTTGAGATTGTGCTGTATATTTGATAATTTCATCAGTTGCAAACCCATGCTTATTGATAGTTACTCTACTAGTAAATGTATTGATACCTACAGTAGATGTTGTAACTTCTCTATTCTTGAAGAACCCAACATTCTCTATCTCTACAGTATCAACTTTATTTCTTCTTTCTGTTGTTACAAATTTCTGTAAACCGCCACCACTACTTACTAAACCTATAGTACCAATACCAGCAAGTGCTTTTGTTTTAGATTCTGATATATGAATCTGATAGTCATCTATTTTTACAACATAATATGGTGCAGTATCGATTAGATTACCTGGTGTTATACCAATACCAATGGTTGTACTACTATTTGCATGGTATATAATTTCATCAGCATCCTTGAGTCCATGTGGTTCTGAGAAGACAAATCTATCTGTTGCAGTAGCAACAACACCACCAGTAGATGTTGAATCAAATTCAACTACCTGCTGACTCTTCCTCATCTTTGCTTTTAGTACAGCAGTCGTATTATTACCTCCTACAATTTTTACATTAGGCGTAGTTTCGTAATCAACACCCTTAGTATCTAAGAAAACACCAGTAAGTATACCCTCTACCTGCGCTACAACAGATGCACCTACTCCAGTATGACCAGCTTGTGTAACAGCAATGCGTGGTGGATCTACAACATTATAATCTGATCCTTGGTTGAGAACATCAACACTTTCTAAAGGACCATAACGAATTACATCTGTTGACTTGTATGAATGTGCTTCAACACCATTGACAAATAAACCAACACCACCCTGAACCGTTTTGATCTTATCAGATGAGAATTCTGGTTCATTG
>CEUA01034309.1_pt1 | contig 19360 bp, 20 predicted proteins | sample 361541 | NCBI WGS metagenome assembly CEUA01 (sample SAMEA2623079, study PRJEB7988) | marine metagenome | isolation source: saline water (ENVO:00002010), including
CTAACGTATTAGTATATGTTACTGGAGGAGGCGGTGGTTGTCGTTGTAATGACAACGCATATCGTGGTGCTGGTGGTGGCGGTGGTGCTACTGCTATTAGATATATTGATGTTTCTAACGTTGGTTCTGTATCTTATACCTATGGTGGCGGCGGTGGATATGCCCGTAACGGTGGTAGAGGAGGATCAGGTGGTACTTCATCCTTTGGTTCATATTGTACTGCTACTGGTGGAGACGGAGGTTATACAGATAACCCATATGAAGGTGGACATGGTGGAAATGCCTCTGGTGGTGATATAAATCTTCCTGGTGGTGGCGGTGAAATGTCACACGGTACTAATAGAGAAGGTGGTGGAGGCGGTAGCTTCTGGCATCAGTCTGGTTCAAACCACCATAACAGTAGTACCAACGCAGAGAACACACACGGTCAGTGGGGTTCTGGTGGAGGTTATGGTTATTATTCACAGAATGGTCACGCACACAACAACGGTAATGGTGGTGCTGGCTGTGTTATCGTATTCAACTACACATAATTATGAGTTACGCATTAATTAATAGATCAAATAACAGCTGCTGTACTTTTGTTCCGACAGAAGACGACTGTTTTGAATGTCACGAAGATTTTAGATGGGTGGATATACCCGATGATTGGGTACAGGAAGAAGGTACTAACCCACCTGATTTCATGTGGAACCCTGATCTACAAGAAGTACAACGGGTAACATATGAGCCAGGCGATTGGGATGTCAAACGACTTGAAGCTTATGATGATCTAGGTGCATCTGGAGAGTTGGCATTACTTTGGGATGATATAGACGCTGGTGTCTTTGGTGAGAAGATTAAAAGTAAGAGTAAATTTTACTTAGCAATCAAACAAATAAAAGACGCAAATCCAAAGCCAACGGTGTAAATTATGTCTCAGGTCAATGCTGGTACCGCACAAGTTAATACTTTAACCTCATCGGGTAGTACAGTTACTATTCCGAAGAATGTTAATGTTACTGGTAACATTGACTTTACTGGAACTTTGTATCAGAATGGAACTCCATTCGAGACACTACCATCACAGTCACCACATACTGCTGGTGGTATTTTGATGTCTGATGGTAAGAATGCATTCTGGGGAACTGCTATAGCACAAGAAGGTACAGTTGGAGGAGCAAATTACTTCGGGCAATATAACTCATATCCAACCACAACTACAGGTGCTGGTGGACAGAACCCATGGATTAACTCAGGAGATTATCTTCCTTATTCAGGAGAAGGTAGTTGGTATGATTATCAAGGTAACTCATATAATATAACAGTTGGATCAAGCTTTAGATATAGAAGTATTTTCACACATGGTTTCTTGATTGGTGGATATAGGGGATCAAACCCATGGAGATCAGTTAACCAGTGTTATAACGCAACAGATATTACAATTTCTCGTGGAGACCAGTTAGACCGAGCAGCATCATATGTTGACGGAAACTTTGGAGACTTCAATGGATATGTTTATGGTACTGTAAACTCCTACGGTGGTAGTGGTAGTTCAGTATCCAGTATCAACTTACACACAGGAACTAATAGGACGTTTGGTCCTAATGGAACTCCTGGTCACAGTGATGGATACAACTCAACTCCAGACAGCATTGGTGCTTCAATGGATACTTGGGATGGTACTAATGACCCAGGATGTGCATCAGGTCAGGTAACTCAGAGAGGGTACACCATGGGTGGTGGTCCTGGATCTGTTCAAAGAATGAATTTTATCACTGAGATGTGCACTCGTCTTGGTGGTGGTTTCGGTAGTGGTAGTGCTACTGGATCAGAAGGAGAATTTAGATGCCACTGTTTTAGTGACACAGGTAACGCAAGATATGTACAGTTCAGTAATGAATCTGTTAGCTCCTACTCCTTGAGTGGATGGGGTGGTAACGGATGGAAGAAGAACCTTTCGACTAAGTGGGGTTTCTGCTATCATGGAAACGGTAACAATGTTACTCTACCATGGTTGAAGTTTAATGATACTAACAATACATCTATTGGTGGTGCCTTTAACCAAGCAGATATTTCATCTGGTGAAGAGAACATGGCAATGGGTCAGGACTGGGGTTACTGCTTAGGTAACTATGCATCTGGTGCTGGTAACTATCAGAACAATAGAACTTGGAAACGTTTCCATGCTAATGACTCTGATGTAGTATTAGGTTTCAAAGCTGAACCTAAGGGTCACCAAGGACAGTCCTCAGGGGCATGTGTTACTGGTGCATTTGCAGTAACAGGTATGAGGTATCAGTAATGGCAGACGATTATTCCAGCAATGGTTACATTGATTATGTTGCACCAGAGTTTGCAACAAAACAAAAAATAGATCAGTTATCTGCTACTATTGAAAATATGCAAACTGAGATAAATGTATTGAAACAGCGGGTACAGACTTTAGAAGATGCCTGATAATAAACTCTTTATTGAAGAAAAGTCTTTCGACGTAGAATGGAAGAAGAGAATTCCATCACATCTTATTGAAGATGAGGAATTTCTGCGTCCCAAATATGAACCATCACATCCTTTAGAACTAGAAACTAAAAAGTTTACTAAGGATAAAGAGCTACTCAAGGAAGGATACATCTATATGATGATCCATGAGGATGCCCTTAGAGCTGCAGACATCAAACCACATGAGACAACGTACTTTACGTTGTTTAATTTTTATAATGTTTCTACTATCAAAATGAATAAGATAGTGTTTGAAACCATCAAATCTACCTTTAGAAGGTATGTGGAAATTGATGAGAAAGAATTTACGACTGGAGTTAGGTTCCAGGGTGAGATTAGAACACACTTCAAAGACTATGAAGCTGTGATGCAGGATGATGGATCTCTAGATTATGAGAAGATCAAGAAGAAAACTGTACCTGAGTACATTGATCTTGCGGTTTCTTTCATGAAGAAACAAGCGATCTTAGTTATTGAACATGAGTTCGATCTAAGATTCAAAAACTTTAAGAATTGTTGCGATGTAGAGTCTGAGAGTTGGGTGTACCAACTTGAGGAAGCTAGAAAGTACAAAGAGAACGAGGAAGCTAAAACTCCGTTCCTAGATATATTATGCATGACAAGAGGTATGCAGAAGGATGAACTCGTAAAAAGAGTTCTCCGACACCATGATAAATACCTTATAGATTATGCCTCATTACTTGGCAAATATCATGCTATAAGATCACAGTTTAAAAATTGTGATAATATGTGGAATATGAACATCTTGTATGAAGATTACTTGCATGTTGGTATGCCTATCAAACAGGGTCAGAAACTTGGCCGTGTTGACGAAAATGAACAGCGACTTGATGGAGATTTAAACTATGGCACTTTCGGATTCTGATAAACTTTGTAGTGAATTAGTTCTCAAAGATAGCGAAAAGAATTGGATTGAAGCGGCTTATAAGTTAGAAGGTGGTCAATCAAAATATCAGAACCAAAACTTTGTGGTCGGTTCTCAGATAACACCTTATAAGAAAGTACAACAAGCACTCCTTGAACTTCAGACGAGAGATAATACTCGTGTGGAGGTTGAGTATAGCTTGAAGAAGAATGAGATTGAAAGGAAAAAGCTTGAGAGAGAACTAAAAAATATAGAGGATCCTCTAGATCGAGAACTCATTGAGCTTGAAATAGATAAGTCTGATTATGATAGGTCTCTCTTTGCAGAGAAACTTAAGCATGTCCAGAGAGAAATGCAATGCTTTATTGATGAATTAGAAGAGAGTGTTGATCCTAATCTAGGTGTCGAGTATTATCTTGACACTAATGAAGAAGAGGATAGGAAGTATTGGCAGAGCAGGATGGCAAAACAAGCTGCCTGTGATATAATAGCCTTTGGGCACATTGGTACTGGTAATATGGATTCTATTATGAATCTACCTGAACAGGACCAAATAAATATATTCTCTGGTGCCGTACACCATTCTGCTCTTATTGGAGCAGGTGTCAGAGCAATGACAAATCAAATGGAGGGACAAGTTCAAGGTCTTCTACAAGGTGAGAAATTCTCACCCCCACAAATTAATGGTTCAGAATTACTTGATGCCCAGCCCCCTAAATTACCTGAAGTGAAACATGACATCCCCAAAGAGAAAATCCGTCTTCAGTCTTCCAATTAATCCTAAGATTGATTCCAAGTTTGCAGAAACAGTTTTTGTTCCTTGGTTGAAAGAATATAAAGATTATATTTACGACTTATATTTTACATGCAGAATGCCACCCTTCGATCAAGATTCGATGGGAGATGTATTCCAAGGTGATACCAGACAGCTTTTTTATAATGCACAGGCAATATCAGAAGATGCTGGTGGTATACCATTGTCTGCTACATTCAATAACATATATGTAAGACCAGATATGGAACATCTGGATCTGTTCGTGAAGAACTTTGCTCAGTTATATGAGCAGGGTGTAAAGATAGCAACTATACCACATACAAGTTGGGTTGCTACTGGCGTACTACAGAAAGAATTTCCAGAGTTAAAGATTAAGAATACAATACTTAGGAATGTTTCTAGAGCAAATGAGGTTGTAGCTCTTGCTGAGGCAGGGTTCCATTACATCAATCTTGATAGAGATTTGATGAGAGATAAGGAAGCTTTAAAGAAAATAAAGAAAGCAAAAGATTTCTGTGCATCTATTGGCAAACCTGTAGAACTATCTTTATTAACTAATGAAGGTTGTTGGGGTGCTTGTCCAATGATGGATGAACATTATCATTTTAATAATACAAGAACTGAACAAATTCCACAATACTTTAATGACCCTATTAGTACACATTCTTGTTCTCTATGGGATATAGAAGATAATTCTCATGCATTAAAAGCTGCTAACCTACCACCATGGAGAGAGGACTGGGAAGAGTTCATTGATCTTGGTATAGATGTATTCAAGATGCATGGTAGAGAGAATGCTATGAAGCTTCAAGAGTCTATGGACATCATTGAAGCATGGGCAAAACCTGAGTTCCCCATTCTACATGGTGAATTTAATGAGTATATGGAGGATCTTCATATACCAGATAGTCCTATTGCTCTATGGAGAGAGAAGATTAAGACATGTGGATTTGATTGTTGGGACTGTAACTACTGTGAGAATGTAGTAAACGCACATCTCAAGAAGCAGGAAAGACCAACGGAAACAGATCCATATGTTCAGAGAGTACTGGATGCTATAGTTGCTGGTAACACAAACTCCTCTAACTTTAATCCTCAGGGGTATTCTATCCAGGGTCTTTCATCAAATAGGATAAGACATTTCCTCAATCATCTCTGCTCATATGATGATGCAGTATATCTCGAACTTGGTACCTTTACTGGTAGTACTTTCTTTGCTGCTACCATGGGTAATAAGGTGAAGTGTATTGGTGTTGATGATTTCTCAGAGCCTACTATTAGACCAATAGTTGATCGTGGTATGTGGACTGAGTGTGGTAATCCCTATGACACCCTTGTACATAACTGGAAGAAGTATGAGAATGGTAATGCAGCATTTGTTAAAGGTTCTGTTGATGAATTAACTGAGGAAGATTTTGATGGTGCCAAACCAAACGTATTGTTTTATGACGCAGATCATGATATAATACAACAGATGAACAATTTAAATCATCTCTTACCTTTCTTAGCTAAGAAGTTTATAGTTGTAGTTGATGATGCCAATTTCGATGGTGTTGTAGATGCAACAGTTTCATGGGCACAGGAAAATAGTCTTCAGTGTTATCTTGAAAGAAGAATTTTAAGTAGTGTAATTGAAAGTCCAGTTCATTGGTGGAATGGGATTCATATTATGGTTCTTGAGAGAGATGATAACATTAAAAAGTATACAAGTGGTAATTGATTATGTGGTATATTATGTTCTGGACTGTGATCTGTATGTACGTCCTCTTTAGAGTAGGGGTATTTAAGAAGAGATGAAAGTAATAAATCCAGACTTACTAAAGACACATCACCCAAAAAACTGGGAAGTAGAACAGCTTCATATTGGGAACTCTAAGAATAGAATAATTAAGATTAAGAACTTCTTTGAGGAGCCAGAGCAAGTACGTGCATATGCACAGGCAGCTGATTATGTCAATACAATTGGTGGGCAGTTCTCAAATTTACCTGGATATGTTCACAAACTAGGTCATCAGGCAAATCAATTTTATCCTAATTTTAAGTTTGCACTAGCGACCTATTTTGAGTGTGATAAGAAGATCATGCTTCAACCAGAGTTCTCAAGCTTTACCTTTCAGATGTATGAGGTGCAGGAGAAATGTAGGATGTGTAGTCTATCACCACATACAGATGATACACATTATGCTGCTGTATTATCTTTAAACTTTGATGAAGAGATTAAAGATGCTCAGTCTGGCACAGCGTTCTTTAGGAGTAAGGAATTTAATGAAGAGTTTGTTTCTTCTGATAAAAATTACAGAAGTAGTAGGATACTTAATAAGATAAATGCGTATGTTAATTTTGATCCATCAAAATACAAATCAAAGGATTGGGAGAGGTATCATGTAGAACCACATGAATTTAATACCCTTCTATTATATGAAGGTAGACTATGGCATTCGCCATACTTTAGGCAAGAAGGTTGGGGTACAAACCGATTGACTTTCAATGCTTTTCTACACTAAATAGTACACTTATCATTCTAAAATATGGACGCTGAAACAATGGTGAAGGATTTCACCGATCAACTGAAGGAACAGAAAGCAACAATTGTTGAACTTGAGAAGCAACTTTCAACTCGTAAAGATCAAGTATTAAGGTTGGAGGGTGCAGTAGAAGCTTTACAGATGACGCTGAAGGAACCTGAGGAAACCGCAGATGCCCCTAAAGAATAATTCTTCCTCTATAGGAACATCTAGTGAAAGGAGAAGAGAGGAACATGTAACTTCTACTCAGTTTCATGTTCCTTTTAATGGGAAGATGGAAACATGTCCATGGAAAGTGGGCGATATATATGACACTAGACCAATTATTTCAATAGGGGTTACTGAGAATGTTTACGGACATTCTTATCATCTCATTGTAGAAAGAGATAAGACTCATCTAAGAACTAAATTTCAGTTTGATCATAAGCACGATTTAAAGTTTAGCAAACCCGTAGAAAGAATGATGGGTAAACCTGCTGACATTGACAAGTATTTAAAAAAAGCGGATTTGTCTACGACTAAATAGATCTGAAGGATAATACTGTCATTAAGAATGAAGCGTGTAGTCGTCAGGGTAGCTGATAGATATAGTTTGGATTCAGCAGCTGCAGGGATCCTAAACGTCTATGGGTATCTTACTTTTGTTGCTTCATACAGAAGCTTCTCAATTATAACCTTTGATTGTCCAGAAAAGTATGAAGATGGACTTCTAGAAAGGTTAAGAGCTCTCTCTGTGGTTAAGAAGGCCACTTGGGATGAAGCGAAGTTTTCGTGTGATCCAGTAGATACAGGTGCTTTAACAGTTTCTACTAGTGGATCTACAAGTCAGAATACATCTGGAGAAACTGATGTTTCTTCTAATACTAGAAATCTAACAGGAAGTGGTTCTGGTACCATATATGTAAAGGTACAGAATATTTCTGGACAAAATTATTATACATTCTCTTCCAGTTCTGGTGGTACCTATTCAAGGTTCGCAAACCAAACTGGATTTTTGCAAGGGGCAACATATACATTTGATCAGTCCGATGCAACAAATAGTGGGCATCCTTTTAGGTTCTCACTAACTCCTGATGGAACCCATACTACTGGTGGTGCAGAAATGTCCACAGGTGTAACTGTTGCTGGAACTCCAGGTACAGATGGCACAACTGAGATAGTTATTGGTACTGATACACCTTCTATTCTTTATTACTATTGTACTGCTCATTCAGGAATGGGTAGACATAGAGCTGCTCCAGATGGATTTGGTACAGTTAACGTACATGATTACTGGCATCTAGATAGAATTACAAAACAGGATAGACAATATTTAAATAGAACTTTTAGTTACAACCAATCAGGTGATGGCGTTGACATCTATGTAATTGATACTGGTGTTCGTGGTGCAAGTAGACCAACTGGTAACAACGCTGCTTTACACCCAGAATTATACGACCCAGATTTTGCTTCTGATTTCAACGGTGTATCTGAACAACAGAACTATAGGGTACATGAAGTAACAGGATTTACTTCATCCTTTGCTACCAATGAAGACGATAATGGACATGGTACATATTGTGCTATAACTTCAGCTGGTAGAACTGCAGGTATTGCTAGAAATGCAAAGATCTATGCACTGAAAGCTTTTAATGCTTCTTTGTCTGGATCTTATACTGATATATTAAATGCATATCAGGCAGTTATAGACCATAATGATTCTGGTCATGCCAATTATAAAGGTAATACTAGACCTGCTATTATTAACTCATCCTTTGGTCCTACTATACCAAATGAGACATATCCATATGTTGAATTAAATGATAGTGGTGATGACACTGGTACTGATGAAGAGATCCTAGATGACATCGAAGGTACGATTGCTAGTACTAATAATCTTATTATTGTAAGATCTGCTGGTAACGGTTTTAAAAATTCAAGTGATCAGTTTGCTGGACCAATTCAAGCAAAAGCTATTGCTGGTTCAAGAACTGCTGGTTATGCTGATAATGCAACGGGTGGTATTAATAACGTAGATACTAATCAAAATAAAATTTCTGTTGGTGCTACAGAGTATAATGATAGATGGGCAGACTTCTCTAACTATGGTGCTGGTGTAACGACAGCTGCTCCTGGTGCTAAGATACTTAACCCCACGTATGATTGGACTGCAAATACTCCATATACAAGTGCAAGTAACTATTCAACGATAAGTGGTACATCATTCTCTGCTCCTGTTGTTACTGGTATTATTGCAGCATGGTGTGGTAATAATGGATATACTTTAAGTACTAATCAATTACCTCAGTTAGCCAAGACATTTGTTAGGGATACTGATGGATCAACTGGAGATATCAGAAAGGGTGGTACTGGAAGCTATCCAACTAATAGTATTCAAGATAAGAGATTGATTGATAATCCATTTGAAACTGCTAATGGTTCTGCATTCCTTATTGTAAAATTTGATCCAGCTGATTCCGCACACTTCATTGGAAACGTTGGTAAGAAATGTCAGTTAAGAACTACAGGATCAACTGCTAGTATGACAATTGGTGGTATTGATGTTGCAGCATTATCTCAAAGTGGGTGGTTAACCATTCAGGCAGAGGATGCTGTCAATAATAGTATTACTATTCAGAACGGTAGTAATGCTACTGCTGGTACAACTGGTGGTGGTACTGGAAACTATCTTGCACTTATTGATCCAGAAGGGAAATCTCATGAGAGTGGAGATGGAGTAGTTTCTACATCAACAACATTAAGATCACAGACAGACGTACAAGAAGCTGCTGGTACTGGTACATACACTAACGTTATATACTATCCACTTGATAGTGGTGTTGATTTCAATTATGCGGGCAGTGGTCCTACTCTTACTACTAAACGTGGAGTCTTCTTCCCCTATATTGATACTAGTGTAACTTGGACAACTGGTGCAGGTAGTATTGGTGGTCCATTTGCTAATGGTGCTTCTGTAAGTATTGATCTTGGTTTAGCAGGATTGACATTTGCAAACGAACCAACGTTTGAAAACTATAGTCTTAGTGGAGATAGTATTGCTGCATCTGGATTAGGATTAGATACTGCAACAGGTCTTTTAAGTGGTACTGTAACATCCAATTATCTTGACACGACATTTAACTTTACTGTAACTGAGAATATTACAGGTAATGCTCGTGCATATTCGTTCGTTACAACAGGAACTGGTGTTCTTGTTACTATCACACAACAGCCAACTGATGGATCTGTTGAAGCAGGTTCTGGTGGTACGGTTACATTTGGTCCTGTCTCAGGTATTAGTTCTGATGGATCTACTATCACATACCAGTGGGAGTACTCAAGTAATGGTGGTGTAGGTTGGTCTAGTGTTTCCAATGGTGGTGGATATAGTGGAGCAACTACAAATGCCTTAACAGTTGATGATGATTTTGCTAAGAATACTTATCAGTATCGTTGTAAGTTAGATACTAATACAGCAGTACAACCTTCTTACACCAATGCTGTTACACTTACAGTATTCAGAGTTATCTCAATAAGTAATCAACCAACAGATGATAATCCAATAGCTCCAGCTGCAGCATCCTTTACAGTTGCTGGTTCTACCCTTGATGCTGCTCCAATTACATTCCAATGGCAGAAATCAGAGAATGGTGACGGGGTAAGTTATGCTCCTATTGGTGGAGCTACATCAGCGACATATACTACAGGGTCTACAACCTATGATGATAGTTATGGAGACTATTATCGTTGTGTCCTTTCTGCTACAGGTGCAAGTAATTTAATCAGTTCCGTTGCAAGAAGTCTTGTACAGAGAACTATTAGTATTACTTCCCAACCAGTTAATACAACTGGTGCTGTTGGTGGGACAGAAAACTTTGCTGTTGTCGCTACAACTTCAGATAATGATGCTGGTGATATTACGTATCAGTGGCAGGTATCTATTACAGATGGTGCTTCTTGGTCCAATGTATCAGAGGGATCTGGTGGTACAACTTCAACATATACAACTCCAACATTAACAACAACGTATGATGAATATCAGTATCGTTGTTTACTTTCATGTACAGGAGCAACAACTATACCATCCAATGCTGCTGTCTTACAGATTGAAACTGTAACAGTTGTAGTATCAACCCAACCTACACCACAGACAGTTGATGAAACTCAAACAGCAACATTCACCTGCTTAGGTGGTGTTACTATGGGTGCTGTTGGTGGTGCATTTGCAACATCTTCATTCGATAGTGAATCTTTCGATACTCCTTCTGGAGGTGGAGGTGGTTCTGCTGGAGGTCAATCTCACCATGAACCATCAGTATCATATCAGTGGGAGCGTTCAGACGATAGTGGATCCAATTGGAATACACTTGCTGGAGCAACTGCTGCAAGCTTTACAACTGCTGCAACAACCTATGCAGTTGATAACGCAGATCAATACCGTTGCGTAATAAGTGCTGTTGGTGCTGCAGCTAGTATTAATACAAATGCTGTTATTCTAACTGTTGAGAGAACATTCTCAATCACAGCTCAACCATCTAACCAGACTGCTAATGAAGGTGGTACTGGATCCTTTGCTATAACCACATCTACAAGTAGTGGAAGTGCAACTTATCAGTGGGAAAGATCTGATGATGGGGGTTCAAACTATGCGAGTGTAGGAGGAGCAACTAGTGCTTCTTATACAACTCCAACTTTAGTATATGCTAATGATGCTAATGATCGTTATCGTTGCGTAGCATCTCTTGTGGGATCTGCTGCACCTATAACTTCAACGTTTGCTTTATTGACAGTTTTACGTGTCATAACAATTCAGACACAACCAAACTCTACAGCAGTTATTGAAGGTGGTACAGCAACATTTAATATTATTGCTTCAATTACTAGTGATACAATATCATATCAGTGGCAGAAGTCTGTTGATAGTGGTAGTTCTTGGAGTGCAATTAACGGTGCTAATTCAGCAACATATATTACACCTGCTACTACATACCCAACAACTCCATCAGAACAGTTCCGTTGTGTTCTTTCTAATGCAGCTGCAACGACATTAACATCTAGTGCAGCAACACTAACAGTTAATGAATCTGAGTTTGTATCTGCTCCTGCATCTGTAACTCCAACTATTGACGCTGATACTACTAAAGCATTCTCAAGACAGCCAGTTATTAATACTGCAGCATTCGTTCAGGAGTATGCTGGATCAACTCACTTCTCCTCATTCTGGAGAATAAGAAGAGTTAGTGATAACGTCACAGTATATGATACAGTAAATACATTTGCTAATGGTGATACAGGTAATCTAACTTCATTCACTGTACCTAGTGCAACTCTTGACTTCGATACAGCATATTCTGTACAGGTTAAGTTTAGAGATAACAATGGATTGGAAAGTGCATACACTGCTGCTGTAAACTTTACTACTCCTTTTGTTGATCAACCAGATATTCAAACAATTACACCAGCATTTAATCCAACGATTAATGTTGATCCAATTGCATTGAAGACTGGATACACACATTCATCTAGTGATTGGCAGTTTGGTACTACAGTTGCATTCTCAACTATTGTCCACCAGTCTCTTGGTAACTCAACAAACTTGACATCGTATACTCTACCAGGTGCTGTTAATCTCACCTCAAATACTACATATTATGTAAGAATAAGATTTAACGTTAATCCTACCTAACATGGCAAAACCTTCCACAAGGCAGGGACTAGTTGACTACGCTTTACGTCAGAACGGTGCTCCTGTACTAGAAATAAACATCGAGGATGATCAGTTAGATGATCTAATGGATGACGCTATCCAATTTTATAATGAAAGGAACAGTGATGGATATATCAGAACCCACGTAAAGATTAAGTGGAGTGAAGCCATGCGTGAGAACATGGTCACTGATACCACTACTACTATTGCATCTGGTACTTCTAATGCTCTTGCTGTTGATTATTCAGAACAGAATAATTACGTTAAGATGCCTGAGTATGTCACTAGTGTCATTAAGGTATTCCCATTTGTATCTAAGAACGTAACAAACTTATTTGATGTTAGATATCAGTGGAGACTTAACGACCTTTGGGATCTAACTAACACAGAGATTTTGACCTATGAGATGGTCAACCGTAGACTGGAAGATATCTACTTCTTATTGGAAGGACAGAAGCAGACAAGGTTCCAGCATAGAGGAAATAAGCTTTACTTAGATCTTGACTGGAAGACTGATGTTAATACAAATGACTTCTTAGTTCTTGAATGCTATCGTGCCATAGATCCAACTGCTGACACTGCTGTATATAATGATCTTTGGATGAAGCGTTATATGACAGCATTAGTTAAGAGACAATGGGGTGCAAATCTCATTAAGTTTAAGGGAGCACAGTTACCTGGTGGTATCACAATGAATGGTGAGTTTATATATCGGGAAGGTCAAGCTGCAGTAGAGAAGCTTGAAGATGAAATGCTTACTGTTTATGAAACCATGCCAATGGATATGATTGGATGAGGAATACGTATTTTACACATGGTACTAGGAACGAACAGTTCCTTTTACAGAATATTGTGGAGGAGCATCTCAAGATGTTTGGGATGGATGTCCTGTACTGTCCAAGAAAGCTTATTCAAAAAGATGGAGTTTTCAATGAAGAGGTAATCTCTGAATTTGATGACTCTTATATTATAGAAGCATACTTAGAGAACCCAGAGGGGTTTGGTGGTAGTGGAGATTTACTTACTAAGTTTGGTATTAGACAGACTGATGAAATAACTATGGTTATTTCTCAGCAAAGATTTTCAGACTTTATCTCTCAGTTCTTGATGTTAGATAAAGGGAAAACTATTGAGGTAGCAGAAAGACCTCAGGAAGGAGACTTAATATATTTTCCAATAACATGTAATTATTTTGAGATTAAGTTTGTAGAACATGAAGAACCGTTCTATCAGCTTGGTAAAGGATATGTTTACAAACTCAAATGTGAGCTCTTCGAGTACAGTGATGAGCAGGGTGATCTATTTGAGGATGATGAGGCTCTCGTTGATTACGGTTACACTGTCAAACATTACTACCTACCTACGAATGGTGTCACTGCTACTGGTACAGTAGTTCTTGATGGTGATGAGGTTGAGCAAATTTACATCAGTGCAAATGGATCTAAGTATAATGAAACTCCTACAATTACCATTAGTGGGGACGGTACAGGAGCTACAGCAGCTGCATACTTAGTTAATATAACTGTTGATGGTGGATCACCTGTTACTCCTGCAGTGATTAGGTCCACTGTTAAAGAAGGTGAGATTAGATCTGTCAACATTGTTGATGGTGGATCTGGTTATGATCAAGATAGAGCAACTCTTGCAATAACATCTCCTGACACTGGAGGAGTACCAGCAACTCTAACACCAACATTTACTAATGGAGTTTTGACTTCTATTAATATTCTTAGTGGTGGATCTGAGTATAAGAGTGTAAAGGTAATTGATATTACCAATAGAGGTAGTGGATACACTGCTGCTACTGCTGCTTTCACTGCTGCCCCTGCTGGATTGACAGGAACATTTACAGTTCCAGAACAAGTTACTGGTGGTACAACTGGAGCAGTTGCACAGCTTGTTGATTGGAATGCTCAGGAAGGTTGGATACAACTTAAGAACCCAACCGCAACATTTAGTATAGGTGAATTAATCATGGGAGCTACATCTGGAGCAACTATGGTCCTAGATAGTAGGAATGAAATGTTAACAGTCGATACTAAATATAGTGAGAGTGTCACATTTGAGACACAAGCTGATGATATCATTGACTTCAGCGAAGGAAACCCATTTGGAATGGCAGGTAACTTATAATGTTAGGTGCATACACATACAATAAAATTATTAGAAAGTGCGTAATAGGATTCGGTACGCTTTTTAATAATATAGAAGTCCGTAAGGAGAATAAGGATGGTTCTGTTTATAGCAGAATGAAAGTACCCTTAGCTTATGGTCCTCGACAAAAGTTTTTAGCGAGACTTGAGCAACAAGCAGACCTTAACCTTAAGGTTGCTATTACTCTACCTCGTTTATCATTTGAGATGACAGGTATACAGTATGATAGTTCTAGGAAACTAAGTCCTATAACTATGTCCCTTAAGGCAGACGGTGCCAATGCTGTTAAGAAACAGATGACACCCGTTCCTTATAACATTGACTTTGAATTGAATTGCATCTCTAAAACTAATGATGAAACATTGGAGATCATGGAACAGATCTTACCTGTGTTTCAACCATCATATCAAATGACCATTAAACTGGTTGATGATATGAAGGACTATAGAGATATACCTATCATTCTTAATAGTGTATCTTATAGTGATGACTATGAGGGAACTTTCGATGATAGAAAGATTACTCTAGTCACAATGCAGTTTACCTGTAAGACATACATCTTTGGACCTGTTGGAACTCAGGGACCAATCAAGAAAGCAAAAGTCGATATTGCTACAGATTCCAAACTCACAGCTACAAGGCAGATTGCTTATCAGGTTACACCGAAAGCACTTACAGACAAGAACAAGGACGGTACTACAGAACTTGCAGGTGCTATCACCGCAAGAAATCTTACTGTTGAGGTTCTTGATTACAGTAACATTCCTACTCAATCATATGTTGAGATTGGAAATGAAGTCATGTATGTCAAGAGTAAGACATCACCAAACAAACTATCTGTACGCAGAGCACAGAATGGAACCACTGCTGCAGCTGCAGTATCTGGTACACCAGTAGATCTGATTGATGCAACTGATGATGCGTTACTCACTTCTGGCGATGACTTTGGATTTAGTGAGACTACGGCCTATTATGAATGATGACACTACGGGTTTAGATAAAGCGTTTCAAACTGTAGAAGCAGTTGCAACGGAAGTTAGTTCAACACCTGAGGGTGGTTGTGCTACTAGAAAAGATCAGCTCAAGAAAGCTGATGGACAAGATCAAGTACAGGATGATTATGAATATGCACGAGGAAACCTTTACCTATTGGTGGATAAGGGACAAGAAGCTGTCAACGGTGCTCTTGATTTGGCTATGTCTTCTGATCACCCTAGAGCATATGAAGTTGCTGGACAACTCATCAAGCACGTCGGAGACGTTGCTGATAAATTAATGGCACTACAGAAGGACAAAAAATCTGTCAAAGAAGAGAGTGCCAAGAGGGTAGTAACTAACAACTCATTGTTTGTTGGTAGTACTGCTGACCTCCAAAAGATGCTTAAAGACGCATCAAAGAAAACAGATAAATAGTTCCATGGCATACCAAAGAAACGACGAAAACTGTGACCCTGTAAGTCCTCAACCAGGCAGTACAACTGTCAATCATTTCTCTGGAAATGAAGGTTGGGCTACTAAGACTTATAAGGATTGGAACGCAGACTATCAAGCTCGTAACTACGACAATTCTGCTAGGACACCTGGTACATATCAGGCAAGGAATACTAATAACACTACTAGAACTCCTGCTGCTTACCAGCGTCATGATAAAGATTGCAACGCTGTATCTGCATAATGACAACAAGAATCCCTACAATGTATGGAAGGTACTATGTTCTCACATGCGTATGGCGTGGTAGGGAATTTGATATCACTGTGTTTAGAAGTAAGTTGCAAAAACTTCAGAGACCTCAAGCACAGAAGATAGCACAGAGTGTCTATCCTGGCAGTAAGGTAATCAAGTATCATGAATCAGATCCAACAGATGGACCTGTTATATTAGCTACCGAGAGTAAGAAGAAAGGAAAAAAGAAACCAAGAGTTGATGATGGCCACTATGAAGCAGGGTCAGATAAACAAGCTTTGCCACCTGTAGTTGGTGGTATCTTCGGAGAGGATGCACCTCCTGGAAGAGAGAAGCAAGTTAAAGCATTAAAGAAAAAAGTAGGAAAGGACAAAGCCTACGCATTCGCCTGGGCGCAACACAACAAAAAGAAATAAAAAGGACACCTATATAATGAACCGAATTGAAGAACTCCAAGCGGAACTTAAAGTTCTTGAGGCTTTTAGAGAATCTACTCGAGCCAAATTGCTCAAATCTATGCTAGAATATGAGATAAAGAAGTCCGAGGTGTCCCATGACTACAGTACCAGAAGATCGTCTTGACCCAGATTGGGAAGACTACGAAGGTGTAATTGGATATGATACAGATGTTAAGCAGTTTACTGTTCAGCTCTGTAGACACTTCCACTACTTTGACGATAAAGAATCTGCTGAAAAATGGTTAGAATATAATAAATGATTTGTGAAATATATGATGATAAGTTTGATGCAAAATATTTGCATGAAATGTTTTCGATACTTCAAGGTAAGTTAAGGTACAGGGCTTGTAATGTTGCAAATGCTTCATCATGGCCCTATCACCAAACAGGCACTCACCGATTATTTGGATCTCAAATTTTCAATAGAGAGCATCCTAATATTATAAATTATTTGGACAACGAGAATGCTCCTGCATTCTTTAGTATGTTTGAATTTCTTTGTAGATTGAAAGGTGTTGATAGTAGGGATATAAATCTATCAAGAATAGATGTTAACCTTCAACATTCTGGATGTGATGGAACACTCCATATCGATTCTAATGGTCCGCAAGATTGGGATAGTAAAACTATAATGGTTTTCCCTAACCCAACTTGGGAAAAAGAATGGGGTGGTAAGTTTCAAATATTTGCTGAGAATGGTACTGATATGTTAGAAGAGCATGAGTATGTTCCTGGAAGAATAATAGTATTTCCTTCACACCTACCACATAGAGGATTGGGTTCAACGGAACCACATGTTTATAGATACAGTATAGTATTCGGAGTGGTACTTTAATGTCAGCTGACCATTATCTTGGTAACCCCAATCTAAAGAAAGTTGGGACTGAGATCAATTTTACTCAAGAACAAATACAGGAGTACCTCAAGTGTAAAGAGGATCCTGTATATTTTGCCATGAATTACATCAAGATTATATCTCTTGATGAAGGTATTGTTCCATTTAAAATGTGGGACTTTCAACAGGAGCTCATTGAAAAATTCCACAAACACAGGTTCAACATTGCTAAGTTGCCTCGTCAGACTGGTAAGTCCACTACGTGTGTCTCCTACCTACTTCATTATGTTCTGTTTAATGATAACGTTAACGTCGGTATTCTTGCTAACAAACTCTCCACTGCAAGGGATCTTTTAGGAAGATTACAATTAGCATATGAGCAACTACCCCAGTGGATGCAACAGGGTATAGTTGTGTATAACAAAGGTTCAATGGAGTTGGAAAATGGGAGTAAGATACTGGCAGCTTCTACATCTGCAAGTGCTGTCCGAGGCATGTCGTTCAATATCATTTTCCTCGACGAGTTCGCCTTTATCCCAAATCATATCGCAGAACAATTCTTTAGTTCTGTTTATCCTACTATTACGTCTGGTACAAAAACAAAAGTCATCATAATCTCAACGCCCAATGGGATGAACCATTTCTATAAGCTTTGGGTTGATGCTCAGAAGAATAGGAATGGATATGCATGGTCAGAGGTTCATTGGTCTAAAGTTCCAGGGCGAGATGCTCAATGGAAAGAGACTACTATTGCAAACACTTCGGTGAGACAGTTCACTCAAGAGTTTGATTGTGAGTTCTTAGGATCTGTTGATACACTTATCAACCCAGCTAAACTTAGGGTGCTGGCGTATGATGATATAATGACTAGTAATGCTGGACTAGATGTTTATGAAAATCCTGTTGATAATAATGATTACATTATTTGTGTTGACGTATCTCGTGGACTTTCTCAGGACTACAGTGCGTTTGTGGTTATTAATATATCTAAGGCTCCGTGGAAATTAGTAGCAAAGTATAGGAACAATGAGATTAGACCTATGCTATTGCCGAACGTTATTTACAACGTGGCAAATAATTATAATAAAGCTCATGTACTTATAGAAGTAAATGACATCGGGGAAGCAGTTGCTTCAAGTCTATTCTATGATGTTGAGTATGAGAATGTTCTCATGTGTGCAATGCGTGGTAGAGCAGGTCAAGTAGTTGGTCAAGGTTTCTCAGGTACTAAGACACAGATGGGTGTCAAGATGAGTAAGACAGTTAAAGCACAGGGATGTTCTAACTTGAAGACACTTGTAGAGGATGATAAGTTAATTGTTAAGGATTACAACGTTGTTGCTGAACTAACAACCTTCATTCAGAACAAGCAAAGCTTTGAGGCAGATGAAGGATATAATGATGACCTTGTAATGTGTTTGGTTATCTTTGCATGGTTAGTTCAACAGGAATACTTCAAGGAAATGACGGATCAGGATATCCGTAGAAGAATATATGAGGAACAAAAGAACCAGATAGAACAAGACATGGCTCCTTTTGGTTTTATTGATGATGGATTAGAAGATGATGCTATTATTGATAGTGAAGGAAACGTCTGGACTATCGATATGAATGAGCAAGATCCAGATCAGAGAAGGTTAGATGAGTATGGGGATAGATCTTTTATGTGGGAGTATCGCTGAAGAACCACCTTTTAATAAATAATTTTAGGAAAAAATTGATTTATCATCAGGAGTAAACGCATGGCTAGCACGCTTCTATCGCCAGGGGTAGAGATCCAGGAAAGAGATCTGACTCTCGGTTCGATTGAGACGGTTGAGGTAAACGTAGGTGCAATCGCAGGTCCATTTGCTAAGGGACCAGTATTGACACCAGT
>CEUA01104745.1_pt1 | contig 19359 bp, 22 predicted proteins | sample 361541 | NCBI WGS metagenome assembly CEUA01 (sample SAMEA2623079, study PRJEB7988) | marine metagenome | isolation source: saline water (ENVO:00002010), including
TAAGTCTATCATTATAGGATTTTTAATAATTAATCCAATCTTATATGTAATATTAAATTCTTTTGGTTTAAATGGTAATTTCATTATTGGATGGATCTTCCTTTTAGAATTCATTTTTACTCTAGCGTTAGCATTAAAATGCTACCCTCTTCAACCTGGTGGCCTTCTAGCCTTAGAAGCAATAGTAATGGGCTTAACGTCTACAAAATCAGTCTTTCATGAAATTCAAAATAATTTAGAAGTAATACTTCTATTAGTATTTATGGTTGCAGGTATATATTTCATGAAAAATTTAATGCTAACTATTTTTACAAGGCTATTATTGAACATTAAATCGAAAACCTTATTATCTTTATTGTTTTGTATATCGGCAGCTGTTTTATCAGCATTCTTGGATGCATTAACTGTAACAGCTGTATTAATTGGTGTGACTATTGGTTTTTATAGAATTTATCATGCTGTTGCTTCAGGTAAATCGTTTTCTGACGATACTCATGATTTTCATAACAATGATTCAATAAATTCAATATCAATTGATGAGTTAGAGAAATTTAAAGCTTTTTTAAGAGATCTTGTAATGCACGGTGCCGTTGGAACTGCCCTTGGTGGCGTTTGTACTTTAGTTGGCGAGCCTCAAAATCTATTGATAGCTACTATTGCTGGTTGGGAGTTTATAGAGTTTTTTATAAGAATGGCACCAATAACAATGCCAGTATTTTTTGCTGGAATTCTTACGTGTTTAGTTATAGAAAAGTTCTCAATTGCAGGCTTTGGAAATCAACTTCCATCAAATATTAGAATTATATTTAATGATTATTCTTTATATAGAAATGAGAACATTACCGCTAAGGATAAAGCAGAACTTCTTATTGAATCTTTAGTAGCTCTTTTTTTAGTTATCGCTCTTGCTTTACATTTAGCTGCAGTCGGTCTAATTGGTTTAACTGTGATTATATTGCTTACTGCATTTAAAGGTATTACTGAAGAACATAAACTTGGAGAAGCTTTTCATGAAGCGCTTCCATTTACAGCATTGTTAGCTGTCTTTTTTGCAATTGTAAGTGTTATTCATGACCAACATCTATTTTCACCAGTAATTAACTATGTTTTAGCTCAAGACCCATCAAGCCAACCCTCTTTGTTTTTTATAGCAAACGGTTTTTTATCTGCGATAAGTGACAATGTGTTTGTTGCAACTATATATATAAATGAAGTTAAAGCCGCTTTTGATAATGGGGTTATAACTTTGGATCAATTTAACAATTTAGCAATAGCGATTAATACAGGAACAAATATTCCTAGTGTCGCAACACCAAATGGACAAGCGGCCTTTTTATTTCTATTAACGTCATCATTAGCTCCATTAATTAATTTATCATATTTAAGGATGGTGTATATGGCGCTTCCATATACTATTGTTTTATCAATAGTTGGCTATATTTCAATAAATTTATTTCTCTAAAATGATGTCATTTAATGACCACAAATTTTGTGTAGCTCCTATGATGCAATATACAGACATGCATGATAGATATTTATTAAGATTAATATCAAAAAAAGTTTTTTTGTACACAGAAATGATAACAATAGGATCTCTTGTTTATGGCAAGTGCTTTGATCAATTAGATTTTAATAATGAAGAACATCCTATTGGTGTGCAATTGGGAGGATCAAATATTAATGATCTCGTTGAGTGTTCAAAAAAATGTGAACAATATGGCTATGATGAAATAAATTTAAATGTTGGATGCCCATCAGATAGAGTGCAGAAAGGTAAATTTGGAGCTTGTTTAATGCTAGAGCCTGAGTTGGTAGCTGAATGCTTGAGTAATATGAGGAATGCCGTTGATATTCCTGTATCAATAAAATGTAGATTAGGAGTAGATGATAATGAGTCGTATGATTTTTTATATAACTTTATCTCAATCGTAAAAAAATCAGGTATTAATATTTTTATAATCCATGCAAGAAATGGAATATTAAAAGGTTTAAGTCCAAGACAAAATAGAAACGTACCGCCTTTAAAATATGATTATGTGTACAAATTAAAAAAAGACTTTCCTGAACTTGAAATTATAATTAATGGTGGAATTAAGAATCTACAGCAATCATCAGAGCACCTTAAAAAGGTTGATGGTGTGATGATAGGAAGATCTGTTTATGAAAATCCTTTTATGCTAAATGATATTGAATCAAATTTTTATAATATCAATCCTTCAACTAATTCAAAAAAAGAAATACTTAAACAATATCTAGAATATGTAAATATGCAACTAGCTCAGGGTCACAGTCTAAGCAGAATGATGAGACATTTATTTGGTTTATCTAGGGGAGATAAGTTTGCAAAAACATTTAGAATAAAAGTGCTTGAAATTATAAAAAATAATTCTTTAAAAGGTCATGAAAAAGAATTAGAAGATTTATTAATCTATTAAGAAGTCATCCATATCATCTATAAAATCATCTTGAACATCAATACCATCTTTTACTTCATAATTTATTGACTGTATATATGCATCTTTAACAAATGAATATTTATCACCTGATAATAACGATTCTACATCTAATAATCTTTCTCTAGTTTCTAACGCATCTATAGATTTAAGTGCAATATTTACATCAGAATCCGTCATATGAAATGTTACAGAAAGAAAAGAAGAAACTGGCCTGCTAAAAGTATCTCTAAACGTAGATGGCCCTAGGACTGGTAACATAATATAGGGGCCTTGGCCTACACCCCAAACAGCTAATGTTTGACCAAAATCTTCTTCATGTCTTTGCAATCCAATTTTAGATGCTACGTCTATAAAACCACCCAAACCAATAGTGGAATTAATGATAAATCTAGTTAAATCATTTAATGATTCTTTTGGCTTGCCTTGTAATATTTGATTAACAAAAGTATCAACTTCTTCTAGGTTATTAAAAAAATTAGTTACTCCATTTTTAATTGGTATTGGAAAGTTGGAATAGATTTCAGCAATCGGTTTAGCAATTTTTTCATCTAAATTTTCATTAAATTGAAATGTTTTTCTATTTAAATTCTCATATGGATCATTTATTTGATTTGACGAGACATCAGATATATAAAAAATACACAAAAATAAATATAAAAATTTCATAACTTATTATACATTTGCCTCAATTACAGCTGTTATATCTGCTGCTTCTTGTGATTCATAATTAATATCAAAATTATAAATATTTATATCAAAATTAAAATTACCTAAGTTTTTAATGTTTTTAGGGAAAAGTTTATCATTCAAGGTATCTTCAGATTTATATATATTATTTAAGATATATCCTAGTATATCTACATCTAACTTTTCTAATAATGAGATTGTTTTTTGAGCATCTGATATAGCTAATCTATTAGGAGTTGTAACTAAGATAAAATGATTTACTTTAATTTCTTTAAATACTGTTAGGTAGGCATCGCCGGTACCCGGTGGCATATCAATTAATAAATAATCTAAATTACCCCATTTTGTTGAATTGATGAGTTGTTTAATTGCTGCGCTTATCATAGGCCCTCTCCATGCGGCAGCTTTGTCTTGATCTAATATAGATCCCATTGAGATTATTTGTATATTATTTTTTTTAATAGGTTTAATTGACTTAGACGCATCAAAACTGGGTTTTTCATTTATTTCAAAGAGAATATTTTGATTTGGGCCATAAATATCAGCATCTAAGATACCTACAGTTTTAGTTTTACTTAAAGAAAGAGCGATTGACGCTGTAATTGAGCTTTTCCCAACGCCACCCTTTGCAGATCCGAATGCAATAATTTTTTTTATAGGCATATAAACAATATTTTCACATATAATACAGTTATTGCATGAACATACCTACAAAAAATCATAGAAAAATTCTTGTAACTCAAGCATTACCATATGCGAATACACCATTACACCTAGGTCATATATTAGAAGCAGTTCAAACAGATATTTGGACCAGATACCAGAATATGAATGATAACGAATGTCATTTCTTTTGTGCTGATGATACACATGGAACCCCAGTCATGCTTAAAGCTAGAGAATTAGGAATTTCACCAGATGAACTAATTGAGAATGTATATAAAGACCATAAATCTACATATGATCTATACGGAATAAAATTTACAAATTTTTATACAACGCATAGTGATGAAAATAAAAAATATTCTGAATATATTTATAATGAAGCTAAAAATAATAATTTAATTAGTAAAGAAATGATTGAACAATTATTTGATGAAAATGAAGAAATGTTTTTGTCTGATCGTTTTGTAAAAGGTAGTTGTCCTAAATGCAAAGAACCTGATCAATATGGGGATAATTGTGAAAAATGTGGTGCTAGCTATAACGTACTTGATATCAAAGATCCAGTTTCAACTATATCAAACTCTATTCCTATAAAAAAAGAAAGTGAACATATATTTTTTGACCTTTCCAAAAAAACTGACGTGCTCAAAGATTTTTTAAAATCATCAAATTTTCAAGAACCTATTAAAAATAAATTAAATGAATGGCTTGAAGACGATTTAAAAAAATGGGATATATCTAGAGATGCTCCATACTTTGGTTTTCAAATACCAGGTGAAGAAGATAAATATTTTTATGTATGGGTTGATGCTCCAATTGGTTACATTGCATCAATAGATAATTGGGCGAAAAAAAATAATAAAGATATGAGTGAGTTATGGTCAGATAGTTCAGAGTATGAGATTTATCATTTTATAGGCAAAGATATTTCATATTTTCATGGGTTGTTTTGGCCAGCTCTTCTGTCTTCAGCTAATTTTAAATTACCTGATGGAATCTTTGTGCATGGGTTTTTAACTATTAATGGTGAAAAGATGTCTAAGTCTAGAGGAACAGGAATATTGGCTAGAGATTTTGCTGATATATGTAATCCTGAAACTTTAAGATATTATTTTGCAGCAAAATTAAATAATAAAGTTGAAGATATTGATTTAAATTTTGACGATTATGTTCAAAGAATTAATTCAGATATTGTGGGTAAATATTTAAATATTGCATCTAGATCAGCATCATTCTTAAAAAAGAATAATAATAATGTATCTAGAGATATCGATAATTCTTTAATAGATGAATTAATAAATGAAAAGGAAAATATTATTAATTTATATGAATCAAGAAATTATTCTAAATTAGTGAGATCAATAATGGATCTGGCTGATATTGTTAATAAATATATAAATGATAATACGCCTTGGAAAAAAGATAATGATGAAGCAATTTTAATAAGTTCTACGGCTATAAATGCTTTTAAAATTTTAACAATATACTTAAGTCCTGTAATACCTGATATTACAGCTGAAGCTTTTAAGTTTTTAAATATAACTGATTGTTCATTTGATGATATTAATAAACAATTGACTGAACAAATTAATAACTATAAGCCATTGCTAAATAGGCTTGAACCATTAATAATTCCTGAGGAAGATGATATGGAAAATCAAAATATAATTAATATTGATCAATTTGCTGCTATAGATTTAAGAGTAGCAAAGATAGTAGAAGCAAATAATGTTGAAGGTGCAGATAAATTACTTCAACTAAAACTTGATGTTGGTGACCTTGGTAAAAGAAATGTATTTGCTGGTATTAAAAGTGCGTACGAACTTGATGATCTTAAGGATAAATTAGTTATTTTAGTAAATAACCTAGAGCCAAGAAAAATGAAATTTGGTATTTCTGAGGGTATGGTTCTTGCTTCAAGCAATGATGATGGTATTTATTTAGTTTCTCCAGATAAAGGTGCGGAACCAGGAATGAAAGTAAAATAATGAAAAAGGTTGATATTATAATTATTGGAGCTGGTCCAGTTGGTTTGTTTACGGTTTTTGAGGCAGGTTTATTAGGATTAAATTGTTTGTTGATTGATAATTTGGATAAGCCCGGTGGTCAATGTGCAGAGCTTTATCCAGATAAGCCTATTTATGATATTCCAGGCGTACCCTACCAAACAGCACAAGAACATGTTGATGCTTTAATGAAACAAATCAAGCCATTTAAATATGAATTACATTTAAATGAACGAGTAGATTCATTGAATGAAATAACTGAAGAAGATGATAAGTATTGGGAGATCGCAACTAGCGAAAAAAATAAATTTATTTCAAAGAATATATTTATTGCTGCAGGGGCAGGATCATTTGAGCCAAGAAGACCACCTAATATAGATGAACCAGATAAATTTATTGATAATGGTGTCTCATATGCTGTTAGATCTATTGAAAAATATGATAATAAAAATGTAATGATATTTGGTGGCGGTGATTCAGCTTTAGATTGGACAGTCGAGCTCTCTAAAAATGCAAAATCAGTAACATTGATTCATAGAAGAGATGCATTTAGAGGTGCCCAACATACAGAAGAAATTATGCGTGAGCTTGTCAAAAATAATAAAGTAAATCTTCTTACACCATATCTAATTGATTCCATAGAGGGTAATGAAAAAGTTGAAGGAGTTACATTGAAAAACTTTGAAACAAATGAAATAGAATCACATGACACTGATGAAATAATATTTTTATTTGGTTTAAATAAGAAACTTGGCCCAATACTTGAATGGAATATAGATTTAAATGCAAAAAAAATCAGTGTTAATACCGAAAATTTTCAGACTTCTAAACCTGGGATCTTTGCTATTGGAGATATTAACGATTATCCAGGTAAATTAGATCTAATTCTATCTGGTTTTCATGAAGCAACGTTAGCTGTCCAGGAGGCTTATAAAAGAATAAATCCTGGTGAAAGAGTTCCTTTTGGATATACAACCTCAAATTCAAAACTACAAGAAAAGTTAGGTGTTAAAAAATAGATTTAGAAAATATCTTCCTGTAGTAGTAGATATAGAAACTGGCGGCTTTGATCCTGAATTAAATGCAATTCTAGAAATAGCAATAACATTAATTGAGGAACAGGATAATAAATTTGTTGTCGGCGAAACTTATAGGCATCATATTAATCCATTTGAAAATTCAATCATTGAAAAGGAATCATTAGACTTTACTAAGATTAAATTAGATCACCCTTTAAGAAATGCGATTAATGAAAAAGATGCTATTAAGGATATATTTAAAATAATAAATAAAATAAAAAACAAATATGAGTGTTCTAGGGCCATTTTAGTTGGTCACAATGCCCATTTTGATATGTCATTTTTAGATGCAGCAATCAAAAGAAATAATATTAAAAAAACTCCATTCCATAAATTTTCAGTTATAGATACTGTTTCATTAGGTGTCTTAGCAACAGGGCAAACAGTACTTGCAAGAATATGCGATCAATTAGGAATTGATTATGACAATGATCAGGCACACTCGGCAGCCTATGACACGTTAGTCACAGCAAAAGTATTTTGTGCTATTTTTAATAGTTATGATAATTAAGATTGTACAGAATCAATTAACTTTTTAAGTTCGCCTGTTTCATGCATTTGAGTAACAATATCAGCCCCACCAATTAACTCTCCATTAATATATACCTGAGGGAATGTAGGCCAATCAGATATCTTTGGTAAAGCTATCCTAACATCATTATTTTCTAGAACATCAACATATGAAAATTTAGAGTCACATTCTATTAATGCTTGGATTGTTTTAGCAGAAAATCCACACCTTGGTTCATATGGTGTTCCTTTCATATAAATAAGAATACTATTTTCTTTTATTTGTTCTTTTAATTTATCTTCTATATTCATATTAATTCCCGATAACTTGAAGGTATTTTAAAATTATATCTTCATAACCATATAATAATGAATCTACAATTATTGCATGTCCAATAGATACTTCATTAATACTACCTATTTTAACCAAATAATGAAGATTATTTAAATTCAGACCATGTCCAGCATTAATTAAAAGATTTTGATTGTTGGCATAATCAATCATTTCTTTAATAAAGCTGATGGCTGTTTCATCATTTTCTGAAATTGATTTAGCAAATTTACCAGTATGAATTTCAATTAAATCAACCTCTAATTTAGATGCATATTCTATTCCCTTAATATCATCAATAAACAAGCTAATCTTAGAATTATTTGAACTAGATTTTATTAGTTTGATGACATCAACCAAGTCTTCATCATGCGGTCCAGGCTGCCATCCATGATCAGATGTTATTTGATTTATCTCATCAGGAACTAAGGTAACTTGATCAGGCTTTATGATATCAACCAATTCACAGAAGCCTTTAAAATCATTATTTGGTTTCGAAAAAGGATTACCCTCTATATTAAACTCAACACCCTTATCTTTACATATTTTAGATATTTCTATTACATCATTACTAGTTGCATGACGGTGATCAGGTCTTGGATGTAATGTTAATCCACTAACCCCTAAATCAATTGCCTTGTTAGCGAAATAGCTTAAGTCAGGATAATTTTCACCCCTAGCATTTCTAAGTAATGCAATCTTATTTAAATTAACGCTTAACTTCATATTTGTATTATATATTTATACATACAAGTCATCTTCACTCTTAACAGTCAGATTAAATGCATCATTAACCTTATGTTTATTTTTATTAAATCCTTTTATTAAGATTATTGGTTTCATTTCGTCACTTTGTCCCATTAAAATTCCTGCAGCTGATGCAATTTCATCTGCAATTGCAATTTCTGTATGCTTTAAAGTTTTTCCATACATATCTGTTGTGCTAGATAAATCTATTAAAGCTTGAATATTGCTACTTGCTAAAGCAAAATTTGTTACCCCAAGTCTAAATGGCCGCGTCATTGAATCAGAAATAATAATTGATATATTTTTATTTAATCTATTTGATAATCCTTTTTGAATTTCACTCGCACTTTTTGATGGATTGATTGGTAATAATAATGCTAAATTTTTAGTATCAGGAATGTTCGAAAAATCAATTCCAGCATTTACATTTATATATCCCAAATTATGCTCAACAATCAATACACCCCTCTCAATAGATATTATTTTATTTGATTCATTTAATACACATTGAATTAATCCAGGGTGTCTCTTTAATTTATTAGCAAGTTCTTGCGCCTCATCTGATACTTCTATTTTATTAATATCTACATATCTGTCTTCAGATTTAGAAATTATTTTTTGAGCAATAACGAAGACGTCATTATCTTGAATATCTTGATGTTGCAGCTTGAGACTATTTATTATAATTTCAATAAGATTGTCTCCAGGCTCTATAAAAGGAATATCATTTAAGGCTGTTATTTCAATTTTATTCATTATTAATATTTATCATTTAAATAAATGGATCATAGGCCCATTGTAGTAAGGCTTGTCTTTGTTTTGATCTTTTATGGTATTGACCTGGGCAATGTTTTCTAATTGCGCCAGCATGTCTTGGACCAAAATTATTGTGGCGTTTAATTTGAAATAAGTCGACATCTGGAATGCGTCTACCCATAGAATATCTGCAATACCATTGAAACCATCCTAAAGGGTCATCGCTAGTAATCCACCCTTTTGATATCCATATTTCCATGGTTTGACCTGACGCTACTCCAAATTTATTAAATTTAACATTAAATCCATCTTTGGATAATTTTGCATTCTTAAACCATTCAGCAGGAAACTCTTTTATATTATCTTGAGTTTTAAAATACCAACCACCAAATACACCCATTTCGAGCATTTCTTTTGGTGATAATTGAGGCTTAAATTCTAACATATATATTAATAAATATTTTAAATTAAACTAATCGATAATTTATACAATAACATATGTAAACAAAAATTAATTCATCATGTATACTTCAGAATTATGGTAACAATTGATAAAAAATTACTCGAAATATTGTTATGTCCAATATCAAAAAAATCTTTAAAGTTAAATGAAGAAACCAACGAGTTGATATGTGAAGAATCAGGGTTGGCCTATCCGATAAAAGATGGAATCCCTGTTATGTTACCTGAAGAAGCTCGTAAAATTTAATAATCGCGCCCGTAGCTCAGCGGATTAGAGTACTTGGCTACGAACCAAGGGGTCGGGAGTTCAAATCTCTCCGGGCGCACCAACTAAAATAAATATATTAATATATTACCAATAACCAATGACAGTACGAAATAGAGTTTCAAGTTCAGTTCATTTGTACCAAGATTACTATCATAGAAAAGTCTAGTATCTATTAGGTACCAGAGTAATCCTCCAAAAGGTATTATTACTGCACCTAGTAATAATGCTAAAAATTGGGTATATAAAAATTCCATAAAGTTTAATCTAAAACCATTAAATCTTTAGCAATGATGGCTTGGCCATTAAAATTTTTTCTAACATCTTTTAATAGTGATTCTTCTGATGCACCCCAAAATAGTATGTGTGATAAAACTAGTTTTTTTGGTTGAAGTTCTTCTGCGATTATTCCGAGATCTATTGATGATGTGTGGTGTGCTTGGTGGTAAATCTGCCAATCTTTAGTCTTATTAACAAATGTTTCACTAGAAAAAACCTCATGAACAAGAATATCTAAATCTGTGCCGTATTTAATTAAGTTTACACTAACAGCTGTATCTCCTGAAAATAATATCCTTTTATCGTCTGTAATAAATAAAAAACCAAATGAGTTTTTAAAATCACCATGAGCGTTTCTAAATGCAATTACTTCAACATTTTTATCTTTAAATATAGTTCCATCCTCTGATATTTCAGTTACATTGGTTGTGAAGCCAAGCTCGTTAGCTGGTTGTGATCCATATAGTCTGTAATTAATATCGTCTATATAAGCCTCTGTAATGTTCTGTGACATTGCCTTTAAACCATTAGGCCCATAAAGATTAAGTGGCTCATCCCGACCCATAATCCATGGAGTAAGAATTAAATCTGCTAAAGCGCCGCTATGGTCAGAGTGGATATGTGTTAAAAATGCTACATTTATATTTTGCAACTCCATAGAAGGAAACTCTCCTCCCCATGTTGGAGACATTGCAGAGATCCTTCTTACAATACCAGGACCAAAGTCAACAATGTATGCATTATCATTTACAACAACTGCATAACCAGATCCATACCTTTCAGGATCGGGATTTGGGGTGCCAGAACCAAGAACAATTAATTTTGTTTCACTTTGAATCGAACATGAAAATAATAACGAAATAAATATTAATATTTTAATCATAATTATATTTTTAACATGAATAACAATTTATTAAAACATTTATACAAATAAACCTAGAAATCTACTTATAAACCAATAAAACCCCATTGAACCAAGTATGTATGACGTCGTATTTTCGGTGTATTTATAAAATTTATATCTATTAGAAATCCAAATTAATAAAGAAAAAATAGGAATTAACATTAATTGACCTATTTCTATACCAATATTAAAAAATAGTAATGATAAAAACATCTGATTATTAGCTATTCCAATGTCCATCAGAACATTAGCAAAGCCTAACCCATGCAATAAACCAAATGCAAATGCCATCATCCATGGTGTAAATTCAATTTTTTTTGAATCTCCAATTTCTAATGCTAAAAAGATTATTGTTAAAGCAATCATTATTTCTACTGTGGATTGCGGTAAGTTAATTGCACCAAAAACAGAAAGACCCAATGTAATACTGTGAGCAATTGTGAATGCTGTAATTGTTTTAATAATATTCAAAACTCCAGTAATTAAAAATAATAGACCTAGAATAAATAAAATATGATCTAATCCATCTAGTAAGTGTGAAATACCTAGTTGTAGGTATGATATTGGATAATAACTTACCTCTATTGGTATGTTAATAGTATTATTTTGAACATTTACCAGTCCCTCAAATGTATCTTCAAGAAAATTTATCGTAATCAACGCATCCGTTAAAACGCTTAGATTAACTATTTCAATTGATGATCCTTTTAAAGAAATATCACAATCTAAGTATACTTTTTCAATAATGTATTTACTTTGATAATATAAATCGCTTGATTTCGTTAAACATTCATTAGGAAAGATTACCTCAGCCCTTCTTCCAATATTTTTAAATGGATACATCCAAGATGCTTCATATTTATAACTTTGAGTATCTATTTGATCTACAACAAGATGTGCTGGGTTAAATTCGTGGGATTCAGTGTATGAAGTAGTTATGAGAAGTAAAATGAAGATCAGTTGCTTCATCAAATTTCTAAATTTGGATTTATAAAGACTTTATACTCAGATTTTATATTATTTAAATATTCTTTAATTGCTGTATCTCGTTTATTTTGTAATAAATCTAACTCAACTTGTCTTAAAACAGTTGTGATATCTGGGTAATAGCCATCACTATAATTTGTAACATAAACAATATGATGGCCAAAGGGTGACTCTATAGGACCTATCCATTTATTTAAACTAACATTATTGAAGTATGAGCTAAAACTCTTACCGAATTCATCCTCTATTTTTTTTAAACTAGTATCGACAAAATTCTTTCCTAAAAAAAATGGGTCTGAATTGACAGCAACGTTATTATTTATATTTTTATATTGTTTCTGTGATCTTTCTTTTGAATTATTTTCAGATGAAAAAAAATAGTGGCTAAATGTATAAGCAGCATCTATATAATATTTTTCTTTGTTGTTATTAAAGTAATCAAGAAGTTCTTGATTTGAAGGAGTGTCAGGAATTGATTCTTGTTTAAGAAAAGATATTTTTTGTGCCAATCTTCTTTTTATTATTCTGTCTTCTTTTTCTAAGCCAAGTATTAATGCCTCTCTATATAAAATTTCTTCTTCTATAAGATTATTTATTATTCTAGCTATTTCATCATCGTTTGGATTTCTTCCAACTTGAGATTTCCATGCTGTAACTAAACTAATAATTTCTTGATCGCTTATATAAATTTCTTTTTCATTATCTGAATTGAATCCTGTATCAATAAGATACAAAATAAATCCAATAAAAATAAAAATAGATACCTTATATTTCAATTTTTAATATTAGTAATTCTTAATCTATATTTCTTAATCTTATGGTTCCACCTAGAGGAATCACATCTACATCAGATTTAGCAGGAATATACCAAATTGGAGAAGACCATGCCCTCTCTTGAATTGTCTCATGAAGATCTTCACGTGGTTTAAATCCAGCCTTAACAGCATCCCATGTACTCCATCTACATGTTGGATTTTCTAATACTCTTACATAATAAAAAGCTTTATCTGCAGAATTAAATTTAGGATCTTGCCATATTGTTTTTAACTCAGATGATCCAACGTTTGTGGTAATGGAGCAATCGTTGATATTTACTTTTGCGCCATTATCAGGACATCTATTAGTTATGGGGTCTGGTTGCATACCATCGGAGCATGCCACATCATAAACCTTTTCTTTTGGTCTGCCGCTATTGGTATCAATCCATCCTTTAATAATCTGCACCCTTTGCAAAGGTGCTCCATTCTTATCTCTTTGCGCCCAAACAATAAATTCTGGTTCTTTGTTATCACTATGGAGCAAATCTGCGCCCATAGTTACGCCTTTTTCATAAGCCTGGCTCACTAAAGAATCTGAGTTAAGATCTATAGAAGATAAATCATATCCAGCAAAGAATCTAACAGCTATCCTGGTACCAGTGGTCGCAAATGTTTCTTTTCTCTTAAAGGCTTTAAATATTGAATCTCTAGTATTTTCTTCAGCCCATGCCACAGCTAAACCTGACGCACCCCATTGGGTAAAGCCTGTATTTGCATACTTACCTTGATTTAAATCAATTGTACTTTGAGGTTGATTAAATGCTCTCATGTATTCATCCAATCTTGCTACATTTTCTTCAGCTAATGGAACTGAGCCTCTATTTTCAGGATCGCCATCAAGCAGTCCAACTTTTGACCAGTAATTTGATTCATCATAAGCTCCTGCCCCAGTATGTGTATCACTAGAGCCTATTAGACCAAATTTATAAGGGTTGCCTTGTTTGGTAAATTCTAAAGTGAGGCCATTTAAATAAGCTTCTCTTACATATGATCCTGATGGTTTGCTATACGTTGGAGGCCTGCTTCCAATTCTAACATCCATTATTTCAAAATCAGCCCATTCATCATCAGGTGATAACAGAGGGTGAGTATCAGAGGTTCCTTTAACTTGAGTAATCTCTACAACAGGTTCATTTCTCATACGTTTTTCTGCATATTCAGTATTGATAGCATTACCTTTAAAAGTTTCCATTTCAAACATTTGGCCATTAGATCCATTTGAATTATGTGGCATAGAAATTGTATCTATTCCTTTCTCTCTCAAATTATCTTGCCAAGTCCATAAATCTTCTGGGTTAGTAGAGTCAATCCTGGTCCATGGCCTTATTGGTGCTTGTGAGGAATTAAATATTACATTTCTATGAAGATTTCCACCCTCCACATCAGTGGACGTCGTAAACTCATATCCTATAAACGTTGTGAAGTTACCTGGATCGTTATGTTCATTTGCAGACCTTGCAATATCAGCCCATGCAGATTTATGTATATCATAATCAAATGATCTTAGAGCTAATTGTGTATTTCTGCTTAAATATGCCTTTAAAAGCTTAGGATGCCAATCCGGATAAGGTTTGATGATTGTTGCGCCAAGAACAGAACTAAAAATATTTGATCTTTGTCCTGCAGATTCAACTGTTAGATTATCTAATCTATTTATATTGTGAAAAGGTTCAGCAAAGTCATTTTTAGAAATATCAGTTGTTGTATCTGCATATGCTTGAATCATTCCCATATAGAACCCATGGTCAGTAACTGAGTAGAAATCTAAAGGCTCTCTTAGTTTCATCTCATAGCCTAATGGGTGTGTTATACCCTCACCTTTTGCATATCTATATGCATCGTCTGGAGATGCTGTAACACCAAATACGTAGGCATCAAATGAATATTTAGTATGAACATGCAAATCACCATAATAAGCATTTCTATCTTTATTGGGAGCTGGTCTATTTTCTTCTTTGTTTAACTTCTCTACAGAAAAGTCTACTAGCTCAAGAGCTGAGTCAGATTGCATTTTCTTAAAAAGACTTATAATAGGCCTACTGTCGTATACATCGATATAAACTAAAAGTAATGTGATTATGTATAACGTTATTGAAGCAAATATTATATTTTTTAATATTTTTCCAAATTTCATTTTTTTCCCCTATTAAATAAATTTATTTTATCATACGCGCTGGTAGAGTTAATTAATTTATAATTTAATTATGCGCCTGTAGCTCAGTTGGACAGAGTACTTGGCTTCGAACCAAGGGGTCGGGAGTTCGAATCTTCCCGGGCGCGCCATTAACTAATTTAATAATTAATTAGTTTGGATTTCTCCTCCGTTATTAACCCATTCATCAAATCCACCTATATTAAATACATTATTAAAACCTAGGTCTATTAAACTTTTTGCAGCTAAAGCCGACCTATAACCACCTGCACAATAAACTAAAATATTAGTATCTTGATTGATATTACTTGGGTTTTCTTGTGAATCTGGAGCCAACATAAATTCTATTAAGCCTCTTGGTATATGGACTGCATTTTTTATCATTCCATTTTGATTTAATTCAGATTCTTCTCTAACGTCTATAATTACTGCTCCATCTTTAATCTTTATACAAGTTTCTTCATAAGACAGTCGTGTAACTACTTTATTTGCCTCTTCAAGTAAGCTATTTAATGTATTAATTTGCATGAACTTCACCTTTAAATTTTTTATTTTTATTAGATGTTGCTAGAAATACTCCAATTAGAATCGTCAAACAACCTAAAATAATACTAATTGTAATATTCTCATTTAAAAATATATAACCCCAGATAATACCAAATATTGGTAAAAAATATGCAACAGTAGAAGTCTTAACGGCTCCTATTTTATCGATCAATCTTACATAACCTAAGAATGCCAAACCTGTTGATATAATTCCAAGCCATGCTACAGATAAAAAAGCATCTATTGATGGTAATGATTCAGGAAGGTTAAAAAATGTTACTGGAATCATAATTAAAGCACTATAAATAATTGACCACCCAATAAGAACTAATTTATTAGTTTTAGCTGAGTTTTTTTGAATAAATACAGTTGAGAATGAATAACATAATGCCCCTATCAGACAAAATAATGCTGCAATTATTGAAGTTGATGATGTTTGTGGGTTAACTAAAATTACAATTCCTACAAACCCAAGAATCAATCCAAATACCTGTTTTATTGATACGTCTTCACTTAACCAAAAATATGCAATCACCATGGTATTAAATGCAGTAGTAGCATTTAAGATAGCAAGAATATTTGAATCCGCTCCAAGGCTAGCTAGTGAAAACATTGTAAAAGGTATGACATTATTAGTTATTGCTAAAATCATTGAATGTTTCCAAATTGGCTTTAATAACTGTAAATATTTTTTTGTTAATAGGATTGGTAAAAATATTAGTGATGCTAAGATTAATCTTGTTTGTACTAAAGCAATGGCACCAAATTCAGGTGTTGCAATTTTAATAAAAATGAATGCGCTACCCCAAATTGCACCAAGAAAAATTAATAATGCCCAGTATCTTAATTCCATAATAAATAAAAACCCCCAAGATTATTGGGGGTTATAAACTAAAAAATAATTATATTATATTTCTAGCCGAAAGTTAGGAATTATCCATGTCAAAAGATAGTTCCTCCGCTTCCTGATGTTATATATATATTGATAGGACCACCTCCATGTTCAGGGTAGAAATAGAATATTTATAAGCCCCCTTAAAAAACCTATAAATAAGACACCTATCTAAATTATATACAGAATGGCTATTAAATAAAGTAGCTAAATAATACTAAAATGAGAATTCTAATTGTGGTTTTTCTTTAACTTTTTTTATAATTTTTGATCTGTTTGATTCAATATTATTATTTTTATTTAAATAATCATCTAACATATCCAAATTATTATTAAAGTGTTTAAAAGCTATCATTCTTTTTGCTGAAGCTTTATCAATTGAATTATCCAATTCTCGTATTATTGGATCTTTGTTAATGTAAATTATATTATCCATTCTTAAATTATACTGTATATTTATACAGTATACAAATAATTTAATCTTTTGGAGAAACTATTAGTCTGGTGTCTACAAGAGTTGTAAATATTATCCACATTGAAAATATTACAGCTAAGGAGCCAAGGATGTCACCTATAACAAATCTTAATAAAGTAGTAATTTCTATTAATATATCTTGATTTATTACAGCAATGATTGAATTTACTAATAATCCATTGATTAATGCTGAAATAATAACTACCAATATTAGAAACTTATAATTATTAAAATTAATTGGTTTCAATAAAGAAAAGGTTCCATTGGCTGCTTTACTCCATTTTACTAATTCAACTGCGATCACAACAGAAAGAATAGAGCCTATAGCTGCATAGCTCCAACCATTTACATAATCTGTTGGTGCTATCAATGATGGCCCTGTAATTTCAGCTATATATAAAGCAGGAATAGAGTAATATCGAAAAAAACAGAGCATTAATACCCTCACACCGTGCGGAAGATAGCACAAACTGCCAACCCAAGCATTATCTGGATTAAGATTTGCTATATCTAAAACTTGTAAATATGACCAGATTGAAAATATCAATAAATAAAATATATAAACAGTAATACTAACTTTAATAAAATGTGCCATTTTATGTATTAAATAGTTGCTAACTTATATAAATAATAAGACTTTCTTTAATTAGCTAATATTAAATTAAACTCCCTTTTATCATTGGTCGATTGTTTAAGAATAATCATATTTGCAGCTTCAAATTTTTTAATAGTTTTATATACGGTTGAACGAGAATAGCCTGATTTATTTATCACATCGGTGATATTACATTCACCTGTATTAGAAATTTCCCATGCAATCGTATAATAAATCTTTTTTTCATTTTCTTTAAAATGAATTAAATTAAGATCCTTTTCTATATTCCATAGCATCCGAAGAATGTCTGTGAGGTCATTTATGTATTTAGAATTCATGGACTGATAATACCTATAAAGATATTCTCAGACAAGTTTTTTTAAACGTATAATTGAGTTCTTATGGAAGGTTGGCAGAGCGGTAATGCAGCACCTTGGAAAGGTGTCGTCGGCAACGACGCGGGGGTTCGATTCCCTCACCTTCCGCCACACTAAAATTTTTATTATTGATTGAATTCTCTAAAATTTAAAAATAATATTTTTTTATTTGTTCCTCTCGCGGGATTAATGTCTATGCCACCCCTTCTTTGAAATCTCCCACATATTTCCAAATGCTTACAATCGTATTTATTTAATATTTTTATAAAAATATCATTTATACATTTCTCGTGGAAGTCCCCTTTGTTTTGATAAGAAACTAAGAAATCAATAAGCCATATGGTGTTAATAGGTGTACTAGAATATATATAGATATTAGCAAAATCTGGTTGTGAAGTAACAGGACATATAGACCTAAAACCATTAAATTTTAGAATATTATTTATTTTAGTTTCTTTATTTTTATAATTATTTAAATCTATATGAGATGGCTCCTGATTAAATTTCTTAATAAAACTTACATTTAATTTTGCATTCAGCAAACCCTCTAAATCATTTTTAATTTTGTGAATAACAACCTTCTCCGATTTAAATGATTGATTATAAAAACCATTTAAATACAATTTCATTGATTTTGATTCAATAGTAAATGCAGTAGATGACGGTATTGTTATTTCTAAAACTTTTAGTGATGGTATGTGATTATTTAGATATAAAAAATCGTAAACATTCCATATATCAATTCCATGTTTAATATGTGATTCTATTCTTTTTATTTTTTCTAATAATTTTAGGCCATGGATTTTTAAATTTGATGTATCTTTTCCTAGTGCTTTTGTTTTCAATCTCTAATTCCTGTTCCCTTCTTAAGTAAATATAAAGAAAAAGTAGTGAACATAAGAATAAAGATACCTATCATTGACAATGAAAAGGTAATTGAAACATCGCTAATACCAAGCATTCCCTCTCTAAATGTATTAACAACATATAGCATTGGATTTGCCATAGATATTGATCTCCAAATATCAGGCAAAATATTAATTGAATAAAAGACACCGCCTAAATATATTAAAGGCGTTAAAACAAATGTTGGTATGACAGAAATGTCATCAAAACTATCAGCATAAACTGCATTGATAAAACCCATAAGTGAAAATAAAATTGCTGTAAGAAATAATACAAAAATAGTTAATGGTAAATTTGCTATTTGAAAATCAGGGTAAAAGAATAAACTTACTGAAAATACTATAACCCCTACTATAACTCCTCTACAAACACCTCCAACAATAAAACCCAATAAAATACCCCAGTTTGGAATTGGGGATATTAATAATTCCTCTATTGATTTTTGAAATTTTACGCCATAAAA
>CEUA01077818.1_pt1 | contig 19358 bp, 18 predicted proteins | sample 361541 | NCBI WGS metagenome assembly CEUA01 (sample SAMEA2623079, study PRJEB7988) | marine metagenome | isolation source: saline water (ENVO:00002010), including
ACTTGTCCATACCTTACGGCAGATGGGTGTTACCCATTATGTTGCTCAATGGTGTCCGGACTTTCCTCTTCAAAAAAATTGAAGCGATAGCATCAGTAATTACCTCAGCAAAAATAGATAATAGATTCATATATAGATACTAGATTATTAAATTAATTACTTTTGCCTATATGAATTTTAGACTATTAAAAGAAGATAAAAAATCAAAAGCTAGATTAGGGGAGATTCAAACAGCACACGGGACAATCAAAACTCCAATCTTTATGCCAGTTGGAACCGGGGGGACAGTTAAGGGGGTTCATCAACATGAGCTTTTAGAGGACACATTAGCTCAGATTATATTAGGCAACACATACCACCTCTATTTAAGACCTGGACTTGATATTATTGAGGGAGCTGGTGGATTACATAAATTTATAGGATGGGACAAACCATTACTTACTGATAGCGGAGGCTATCAAGTTTATTCTTTATCTGCAAAAAGGAAAATTGAAGAAAAAGGTGTGAAATTTCAATCTCATATTGATGGTAGTTATCACTTCTTTACCCCTGAATATGCAATTGACATACAAAGAACAATAGGAGCTGATATAATTATGGCCTTTGATGAATGCACTCCATACCCTTGTGAATATGATTATGCAAAAAAATCTATGCATATGACTCATAGATGGCTGAAAAGATGCTGCGAAAGATTTGATAATACTGAAGAAAAATATGGATTTAAACAAAGTTTATTTCCAATCATACAAGGTAGTGTATATAAAGATCTGCGATTACAGTCTGCTGAGAAAATTGCAAGTTTTGAAAGAGAAGGCAATGCAATTGGAGGACTTTCAGTAGGAGAACCACATGATATAATGTACGAAATGTCAGAAATAGTCTGCTCGGTACTACCTTGGGATAAACCAAGATATCTTATGGGTGTCGGAACTCCAGCTAATCTTTTAGAAAATATTGCCCTAGGGATTGATATGTTTGACTGTGTAATGCCTACAAGAAATGCTAGAAATGGTATGATCTTTACTGCAGAAGGTACAATTAATCTAAAAAACAAAAAATGGGCAAATGATTATAGTGTATTAGATGCAGCAGGCACATCATTTGTAGACAAGACCTATACAAAAGCATATGTTCAACATCTATTTAAAAATAACGAAATCTTAGGCAAACAAATTGCAAGCTTACACAATATACGTTTCTACTTATGGTTAATGGAACAAGCACAAAAAAAGATAGAAACAGGCACTTTCTCTTCTTGGAAAAATGATATGGTAAAAAAACTTGAAATACGTCTATAGATGCGAAAAATAGATTGGTATATAATTAAAAAATTCCTAGGGACCTTCATATTCGCCATAACATTAATATTACTTATTGTGATCATCTTTGATATCTCAGAAAAAATTGATGATTTTCTTGAACACGAACTTAGTTTAAAAACTATTATTACAGAATACTATCTTAACTTCATCCCATACTTTGGGAATTTATTTAGTCCTCTATTCATTTTTATCTCAGTGATATTCTTCACTTCTAAGATGGCTAGTAATACAGAAATTATCGCGCTATTTAATAGCGGAATCAGCTTTACCAGATTACTAAAACCCTTTATGATTTCAGCTCTATTGTTAGCCTCTACATCATTCATTCTTAGTCATTTTATTATTCCTGCATCCAATAGTAAAAGAATAAACTTTGAGAACAAATACATAAAAAACAAAAGATACTCAAATGAAAAAAATATCCATATACAAATCCGTCCAGGTCAATATATTTATATGGAAAGTTTCAACTCAAGAAGGGAAGTTGGGTATAAATTTACATTAGAAAACTTTGACAACGGAAAACTCTCATCAAAATTAAAAGCAGACTACATTGAGTTTGATAGCACAAAGCAAAAATGGGGAATAAGTAATTATGAGATTAGACAATTCTATGACAATGGAGAATCTATCATTAAAGGAGAAAAATTAGACACAACAATAAATTTGCATCCAGCAGAATTCACAAAACGTATAAGCCTTGTAGAAAGTATGAATATGTTTGAATTAAACAATTATATTGCTGAAGAAGAGCTAAAAGGAAGTAAGCAAATAGTATATCATAAAATTGAAAGAAACAAAAGAACTGCCTTTCCTTTTGCATCAATAATACTTACATTAATTGCAGTAGCAATTGGAAGTAAAAAAATAAAAAATGGGATTGGTATAAATCTAGCTATTGGAATAATTATTGCCTTTACTTACATCCTTTTTATGCAAATAAGCACAACTTTTGCCACTAATAGCAACCTAAGTCCTGCACTAGCAGTTTGGATACCCAATCTATTCTACATGATATTATCAGTAATATTACTTTATAAATCTGCAAAATAGATTTGATAAACTTAACTTCTCTTGAGTTTGCGATACTTAATACGCTTAGGGGAAATGTCACCCAAGCGTTTTTTACGATTCTCCTCATAATCAGAAAAACCACCTTCAAAATAAACCACATTACTATCGCCTTCAAATGCTAGTATATGCGTGCAAACTCTATCTAAAAACCATCGATCGTGTGAGATGATAACCGCACATCCTGCAAAATTATCTAATCCTTCTTCTAATGCTCTCAATGTATTAACATCTAGATCATTAGTCGGTTCATCTAGTAAAAGCACATTTGCTTCTTCCCTTAAAGTCATAGCTAAATGCAAGCGATTACGCTCGCCACCTGAGAGTACACCTACTTTTTTATTTTGATCAGAACCATTAAAGTTAAACTTAGCAACATAAGCCCTAGAATTCATCAACTTCCCGCCAACATTTACTTGTTCTTGTCCTCCAGTTATTTGCTCCCAAATGGTTTTTTCCATATCAATATCAGTGTGCTGTTGATCTACATAAGCAATCTTTACGGTATCACCTACTTTAAATGTGCCTGAATCTGTAGTTTCTTGCTGCATGATCATACGAAACAAAGTAGTCTTTCCAGCCCCATTTGGACCTATAATACCCACAATACCAGCTGGAGGTAATTTAAAATCTAAATTTTCATATAATAACTTGTCACCAAATGCTTTGCTTACATCTTCCGCATCAATTACGTTATTGCCTAACCTTGGTCCCGGAGGAATATATAATTCAATCTTATCCTCCTTTTTTCTACCCTCATCACCAAGTAATTTCTCATAATTACTCAGACGGGATTTAGATTTTGTACGCCTTCCTTTTGGAGACATACGTACCCATTCCAGTTCTCTTTCAAGTGTCTTTCTTCTTTTACTTTCTACTTTCTCTTCTTGCGCTAATCTCTTAGTCTTTTGTTCTAGCCAAGATGAATAATTACCTTTCCAAGGAATCCCCTCTCCTCTATCTAATTCTAGAATCCAACCAGCAACATTATCCAAAAAATACCTGTCATGAGTTATTGCTATTACAGTTCCTTTGTATTCTGAAAGATGCTGTTCTAACCATAATACAGACTCTGCATCCAAATGATTTGTTGGTTCGTCCAATAATAAAATTTCTGGCTCTTGTAGTAATAAACGACAAAGTGCAACCCTTCTTCTCTCTCCACCGGAAAGTACTGAAATTTGAGTTTCTGGCTCTGGACATCTTAAAGCATCCATTGCTATATTTAGTTTGGTTTCAATATCCCAAGCGCCAAGAGCTTCAATTTTATCCTGAAGCTCCCCCTGATCTTTCATAAGCTTTTCCATCTTTTCAGCATTCTCGTAATTCTCAGGTAATCCAAAGGCATCATTTATCTCATTATATGCCCCCAAAGCCTCTACAGCCTCTTGCATACCTTCTTTAACAATATCTATCACTGTTTTACTATCATCTAGTATTGGCTCTTGCTCAAGGTACCCTACTTTATAACCATCTAAGAAAGTAATATCACCCTGATAAGATTTATCTACTCCAGCAATAATCTTTAGAAGTGTTGATTTCCCAGAACCATTAAGCCCTATAATACCAATCTTAGCACCATAAAAGAAAGATAGATAAATATCCTTCAACACTTGTTTGTTATTATTATTAAAAGACTTCGAAAGCCCATTCATTGAAAAGATTATTTTCTTATCTTCTGACATATTTTATTATTTTTATCATTGCAAAAGTAATCATTAAAAAACTTAACCTATAAAAGATGAAAAAAAGTATCGGAATATCTATATTATTTATAACTATTGGTGTCGCCCTGCTTCTAGACAATCTAGGATATATAAACATCTCAATAACTGAACTCATTAAAACATATTGGCCTATCATTCTAATTTGGATGGGAGTGGAAAAATTAATTAGGGACTTGCAATAATCTCCCCTGAAAAGTATTCCGCTGTTCTAAGCGCTGCTCAACTAGATGCTTTACTTCAAAATTCTTTAACCCATATTTTGGATATATTAACATACTAGCTGGTGATTCACTAAAAAAACGTTCTATAATAATATTAGGATTTAATAATTCAATAAAATCTACTACTAAATCTATATACTCCTCTAATCTCATAAATGTAAACATATTTGGAGTATGTTTATATTGATATGCCATCATAGTGTGTTTAACAACCTGAAGATGATGTATCTTTAATGTATCTATAGGCAAATCAGATAGCTTACAAGCATGTTCTAACATATCTTCTTTAGTCTCTCCTGGCAAACCAAGAATCAAGTGACCACCTAAATGTAGCCCTCTACCTTTTGCTCTATTAAACGCATCAATCGCATCTTCATGAGACTGACACCTATTTATAATCTCTAAAGTCTTATTATTAGTAGATTCTAATCCAAACTCTAGTTTTATAAAATAACCCTGCTGTACCAGAGATTGCAAATAATCTAAAATATCATCCTGAATAGAATCAGGGCGAGTTGCAATCACCAAACCTATAATATCCTTATGGGATAATGCCTCTAGATACATAGGCTTTAATGTTTCCAGTGGTGCATAAGTATTTGTAAAAGCTTGAAAATATGCCAAATACTTTTGCGTCTTATATTTCTTAGAAAAAAACTCTATTCCCTCCTCCACCTGAACTGATATAGATTTAATTGGTTTACAATAATCAGGATTAAATGTATTATTATTACAATAAGTACATCCTCCAACCCCCTTACTCCCATCTTTATTAGGACATGTAAAGCCTGCATTTATAGATACTTTCTGAACTCTAGCTCCAAATCTTTTCTTAATAAAAGATGTGAAATCATTATATCTCCTAATATTTTCCATATTGCAATAATAATAGAATACTAACAACAAATCATTAAATTCTCTGTAATAACAAAAAATAACTTTAAATTTGCGTAAAGCACCTGACAAATGTCAAAAGAAAAAACATCCTATCTAGAAAAAATTGGGTATCAGAAAAGATTACCTAAGAATGCAGATATTAATAATTATGAAAGCCTAATAATGACACAAAAGGATGGAAAAAAGATTACACTCTACCGACTATCAGCATTAACGAAGAAAATTGATGATACACCAAATTTCAGTAATAGTTGGGATATATTTAATTCTTATTTGGATCAATAGAATCCTTCCTGCTTTGTAATATCTTATTTAACCTCCTAACCTGATCACTAGCAGTATTCTCAAAACACCAAGGAAATATAGCATGTACAAATACCCGTATAGCAATAAGAAGCAACTTAACACCAAAGCTAGAAGCCTTAAAAAAATGCTCCAAATAAGTTTCTCCAACAGAATTTGGATGTTCTTTAAAAATATTTTTCATATTATAAGATATCTTGCAGTCTAAAAGTTTCTTTTAATCTAACTCCTTTATCCGTCTGCTGGACAGTACAACATTCATTATAATTATCATGTTGTAAAAATAAAATATATCCTTCATCAGCAGCCTTCTTAAGAAACCTTTCTTTTTCTTTTAAGGTAAGTAAAGGTCTAGTATCATAACCCATAACATAAGGCAAAGGGATATGTCCTGTACTAGGCAATAAATCTGCTGTAAAGACTATTGTGTAATTCTTATAAGTTATATGAGGGATCATTTGCGATTCAGTATGTCCATTAACAAAAAGGACATCTAGATTATTAAAACATTTTTTTCCCCCTTCTATAAAGTTAAGATGTCCAGCCTCCTGGATTGGCATGATATTCTCCATCAAAAAAGAAGACCTTTCTCGATTATTCGGTTCTGTAGCCCACTTCCAATGATCTGCATTACTCCAATACCTTGCATTCCTAAATGCCATCTTAAAACCACTCCTATCTTTATTCCATATAACACTCCCCCCACAGTGATCAAAATGCAAATGAGTAAGAAAAACGTCTGTAATATCATCAGGTGTAAAGCCATGTATTTTTAAAGATCGATTCAAATTAACATCACCATGCAAATAATAATGTCTTAGAAACTTGTCATCTTGCTTATCTCCGATACCATTATCAATTAAAATCAATCTATCTCCATCTTCTATCAAGAGTGAGCGCATAGCCCATGGACATAAATTATTATCATCTGAAGGATTCGTCCTACTCCAAAGGACTTTCGGCACAACACCAAACATTGCCCCTCCATCTAATTTAAAATAGCCAGTATCTATTGTGTACAGTTCCATGTTAGTAAATTTTAGAATGGTAAAAATAACAATTGCTATTAATTACTACTTTTAATTTTAGATAAATCATCTATAATGAAGATACATTTAATTGCCATTGGAGGAAGTGCAATGCATAATATAGCTTTAGCTCTTAAGCAGAAAGGATTTGAAATTACAGGAAGTGATGATGCGATTTTCAGTCCAAGTAAAGAACGATTAGCTAAACATAATCTGTTACCAGATAAAATGGGATGGTTCCCTTCTAAGATTACTGCAGACTTAGATGCAATTATACTAGGAATGCATGCAAAAGAAGACAATCTAGAACTTCAGAAAGCTCAGTCACTAGATATTCCTGTCTTTTCTTATCCTGAATATATTTATTTGCAAAGTCAAAATAAAAAACGAGTTGTAATTGGAGGAAGTCATGGAAAAACTTCGATCACTGCAATGATACTACATGTACTCAAGAATTTAGAAATAAGTTGTGATTATATGGTTGGGGCACAACTAGAAGGGTTCAATACCATGGTGAAATTAACTGATAATGCACCTATCATCATTCTAGAAGGAGACGAATATTTAAGCTCCCCAATTGACAAAAGACCAAAATTTCATTTATATCAACCACATATAGCAGTAATAAGTGGTATTTCTTGGGATCACATTAATGTATTCCCAACCTTTGAGATGTATATAGATCAATTTCGCATCTTCAAAAACATGGTTAAAGAAACTCTTATTTATTACTCAGAAGATAAAAAATTAAATCAACTGGTACAAGAACATACGGAATGTAGATTAATTCCTTATACAACACCTAATCACACAATAAAGAATGGGATAACTTCAGTAAAAAATATAGACCTTTTAATATTTGGAGCTCATAACTTACAAAACTTAGATGCTGCCAGATTAGTATGCAATGAACTAGGCATCTCAAACTCTGATTTTTTCGATAAAATAGCAACGTTTAAAGGAGCCTCCAACAGGCTAGAATTAGTCCAGAAAAGTAGAATCTCTTCAATTTATAAAGATTTTGCTCATTCTCCCTCTAAATTAAAAGCAACTGTTACAGCAATGCAAAAACAATTTAGCAACAGAAAATTAGTTGCATGTATGGAACTACATACTTTCAGTAGTTTAAATAAAATATTTTTAAAACAATATAAAGACTGTATGTCTGATGCTGATACAGCAATCGTTTATTTTAACCCAGAAGCTATCGCCCATAAAAATTTAGAACCAATTACTAAAACACAAGTATATAATGGTTTTAATCGTAAAGATTTATTAATATTTACTAATTCAAACAAATTAGAAATATATTTAAAATCATTAAATTGGAATCATCAAAACCTTTTATTAATGAGCTCAGGGAATTTTGGATCTCTAAAGATTAATAACCTATTATAAACATAATCACTTAAAAAAGCAACTCTACTTTAAATATCCTTACTACCTCCTTACAGTAATAAAGGAGTAATAATGGAAAGACAATAACTGATAATTTGTTCAACTCATATGCAATTAAGAAATCCAAATGAATTAAATGCTGTATTGCTCTTGTAAGTCCACATGCATGACACTCATTATCAGATAAATAAACAGATATACATATTGAATTCCCTGAGTCAAAAAAATCTATTGGCAAGATGACAAGTATTATGGGAATTAAGATTAATAATATTAAATAAAATATATTTAAATACTTTTCCATTTTTCAAATATAATAATCTCATTGATGTTAGTACTTTTGTTGGATGCGATTTATTATAATTTACATAATACTATTATTCAGCAATTCCGTATTTAGTCAAAATCACCTTAATTATCTAGGCACTCTTATCTTAAATAATAACACAACAATTAGTTTTAAACTTGATCTGACAGAATATAAAGGAATCGTGAATGGTTTCTCTATTACAAATATTGGAACTAAAGACGAGACAAAGAGTAAAATCACAGGTTTATATTTCAAATCTGATAAATCATTTCAATTGCTGGAGACCCAAATACTTTCTACCAATTCCGATGCACCAATCAATACTTTCTGCTACATAAATATGCATCTCTCCTTTAAAGGAAAATTAGGAAAGAAACGGCTAGAAGGAACCTTTATTGGTAATTTTCTAGATAGTACTGAATGTGCAAGAGGGAATATAATACTGATGGAAGAAGCAAAGATAAATAAAAAGATGAAGAGAGTAAAAAAGAAAATTGCGAAAAGATATTCAGAGAATGACACAACCTTAATTCAACAAACAAAAATATTAAAAGATGGTGATGATTTTTCAATAAAATGGGAAAGCAATAACCTCACACTCTTCATTTGGGATGCAAATAAAGAAGATGGAGACAAAATACAACTAAAGATCAACAATAAGATAATTTTAGATAATTTTGAAACTAAGAATAAGAGAAAGAGAATAAAATCCAAACTAAAAAGAGGGCAGAATATCATTGAGATAAGAGCAACTAGTCTGGGAACATCACCACCCAATACAAGTAGAATAGAATTAGTTGGCAATAAACTAAAATACCCAATAATAACTCAACTAGAGCTTAAAAAAGCTGCAATTATAAAAGTTATACGATAGAAAGTCCCAGTATTTTGAATACTGGGACTTTTATTGTGAACTCGAAGGGATTCGAACCCCCAACCTCCAGAGCCGTAATCTGGTGCACTATCCAGTTATGCTACGAGTCCAAAATTTCTGCAAATATATTCTTTTAGTAATAAGACTTTCTAATTAAAGTATCTCTACATGTAACCCATAAAGTGCTAAATCTTCCTGTAATGGAAGCAAATCTATAGCTTCTCCAATTGCTATCTCACAACTTCCTTTATAATGTGTAAGTATAGCACACTGAACAGCTTGCAATTCATTATGCTCACAAATTGTCACTAAACAATTAATTACATGCTCAAAGGTATTATACTCATCATTAATTAGATATAGTGATTTGTTGTGATTTGTTATATAATGAGCCTTATGTGAAAATTTATGAGACTTTTTCATGTAATTATTTTTTATCAAATTTAACTTTTGTTTCCTCTCCTCGTATTAATCTCTCAATATTTTTTTGATGAGTTATTAACGATAATATAGGTACAAAAATTGCAAATAGATTTAAAGATTCATTAGTAGATTGCAAACCAAACATAACAAAAAGAGGAAAAGCTAAAGAAGCTACTATGGAACTAAAAGAGACATACCTTGAGATAAGTAAAGTAATAACAAATATTGAAAGGGAAAAAAGGGCCGCATATGGTTCTATAGCAATCAAGAGGCCTAACATTGTCGCCATACCTTTCCCCCCTCTAAAACCAGTATAAATAGGAAAAAGATGGCCTATAACAGCAGCAATACCTAAAGCTAACTGATTCTCAAAGAATAGTTCTGGGTTTAATATCTTTAAGGAATCAGCATTACTAATAAGATAAACATAGTTAACAGCTAAGAAACCTTTCAAGATATCAATAAAAAGAACAGGTATTCCGGCTTTCCTTCCTAACACTCGAAAGGTATTTGTAGCTCCAGCATTACCACTTCCATATTCACGAACATCAATCTTATAAAGCACCTTTCCTAACCACACAGCAGAAGGAAAAGCTCCTGTTAAATAAGCAAATAATACTAATAATATAATCTGTACCGTAATCATTAAATCAGCGCAATATAATAATTAATACTTCTTGATAAGCTTTCTCAAAGATCTCTCTGCAACCTCCTCAGAAACAAACATATAACGATATGCCGGAGCACCTCTCACACGTTCTGATCTTCTTTTATCATTAGATATTTCATTAATTGCAATCTCAAAATCTGGATTATCAGACCAAGAGCTCATCACTCCATTTCTATATTGGAAATAATATTTATAATCATAATCTGTATCTAAATAAAATGTTAAAATATCTGAATTTGGTCCCTTTTCAATAATTATCAAGCCTGAGTGTGTTGAATTAAGATGCTTCCCCATCATACTATGAACAGCTATTGGACCTTTAAAAACATAAGCTTTATTTTCATCATCCCATCTAAAATTTGTTTTTGCGAAAACGATGGAATGCTCCATCTCTACTGGGAATTCCGGATACTCATCTGTAAGTTGCAAATCAAGGAGTAACATTTCTGCCCTCTTATGACCAACAACCCTGCTTAGGTTTTTTGAAAAGTTATCATCATACTCAAACAGCTCTTCATCCTTTGAATCATATAAAGCTGAAGCCATATGTATCATTGCTTCTTCTGAGAAGAAAAAATCTAACATTAAGAACCCTCCTAATTCTGTTTTGCCAGAGTACATTTTATGATTTGCATTCCCAACCAATTCAGTTTTCACTTGTCCTAAGTTAAGATTTAAATCTATATTACCCTCACAGAATGTAGCACAAGTCTTATCATATAGAGTATAATAGTTGGAAAGTGTATCAGGTCCTCCCACAATATATGCAAATCTCTTTTTATCATACTCTAAATTATACGAAGCAGAAAGAATACTTACATCAAGAGGGACACGCTTCTTCTTACTTAAAAATGTAGAATAAAAATTAGTAGAATCAAAACTCATTACAAGCGCTGATGACAAGACCTCATCTGCTTCATTATACATATCCTCATCTAATACAAATTTTATATCCTGGGGATCAATATTTGATCTGAATTTGACCCACTCTTTTTCTAACAAAGAGCAATTATGATTAGCCATAAAATAACCATCAAAAGTTAAATTTTTCTGATCGGCAATTAAATCAACACTTCCTTTAAAATCAAACTTACTATCAATATGAAATATCTCATTCTGATCCACATCACCTCTAGCGAGAGTTATTGTATCAACAACTCGTATCTCTTTAAAGAATATCTGCTGTTCATTATTCATAGCATCTCTGTAACTATAATTACCACTCGCTATATAATTATACGCAGATTTTATATCTACATTAGCATTAGTAAATGTATGGTATTCCATTAAATCGTCTGCTACAATCTTTGCCCCATATAAAGTCTCAATTAATGCATCTTTAGTAATAGTAACAATACCTGAATCAGGATAAATTATTGCATCCGCTACTAATATATCATTAACTCCTGCTGCATGGATGATATAATCCTTTAGACTATAAAAGGCAGTTTTAGCAAGAAAACTTAAGGAATCTTGCGATGGATGGATTGAAACAAACTTAGATCCTTCACCATTACCAAACTCATCTCCTAATGTTAAGGACTCATCCATCACCCACTTCAACCTATCAATATAGGATATATATTGGTTAGCTGGAAGCTCAACATAAGAACCAGGTCCATTAGAATTAAAAATTCCTTCTCTCATTACTAAATCAATATGAGTTTTTAGATCATTTGCCTTGAACGCTAAACTACCACCTTCTTTAAAGACTTGTAGACTTGCAGTATCAGAACCAAACCAATTTGCATTATAAGTAAAAAGATCAGCACTCACTTGAGCTTCATCAAGAGACATCACACCCCCTCCAGTAAGTCCAGTTGGTCTAAGCAATAGATTGCCATTAAAATTTGCTTGAGACTTATAAAAAGTGAATTCATTCTTAATTTTTTTAATTTGCATTCTATCATTATAAGGTTCAAAATGCACATAAGTATCTGTATTAGCAACTTCAGGAAACTCAATACCTAATGAAACCTCCCCAATTTCAAAAGATTGAGTATAAAGATTTGTTGAATCAGGAAAGAAGAGAATCTCATTTGCACTTGATTTAGAAGTTATATACTCAAGATCACCACTACCCTTTAAGCCGCTATTACTTAAATAGATATCATTATAATACTTACCTTTACCTCCATATAATACAAACCCATCATCAGGGGTCTTACGAGTAAAACCTAAAGAATAATCGTCCTTAAGGGTCAAAGTATCTTCAAAAGTTGGAAAGATTCCAGCAGATTGAAAGGTTCCAGCAAAGCTCAAACCTTTACCGGTATAATTATCTAGGCTATCTATCTCGAAGGGCTGTAGATGAAATGAAAATTCATCTCTATTATACACCCCACCACAGATTGATCTTCTATCATAGTAAGTATATGAATCTTCAAACGATCTAAAGATCGGATACTGAGGGAAACTATCTTTTCTAATTCCTGACTTATTTGAAGGGTCATCAATCTTTAATTCTCCTTTCACTGCTTCAATTACGGTTCTAATAGGTGTCAATAGCGCATTACCATATATATCCTTCTGTATTGGATGGACTGGGACAGAGAACTGAGCAGAATCAATATAATTTAAATCAACTTTAAAGTTGTCATAATTAAATGCAAACTCTCTACCAAAAAGGTTTAATCTACCTTTCCCAGCCAAAATTTGTCCGTTAAAAATAAAGTCTCTATTTTTTCTTATAACCACCTTACCATCTACTGGATTTAAATAGACACCTCTTTCTTTACTTACCTCAATATTCTTTATACCTATAATGTCTAGATCCTTCGTTTCTAAATCTAATGTAGCATTTACAAGATGTTTCCCTGGATTAATATAGTCCTTAGGTCTAACAACAGAGTTAAAGGAAATAACATCATAATCACCTACTTCAGAAACAGCATACACATAATTATATAATTTCGGAAGCACAGTAATTCTATCTACTCCAAAATCATAAAATACAAAACCATAACGAGACAATCTAATTAATATATCCTTGACTTGATGTAAGGGGAAACCGGCATAACGGGCTAAAGCCACTACATCTATTTCTTCGTTCGCTTCCATTTGTCTGTCTCGCACATAATTTTTGATTAAGAATATCGGATGTATTGCATCAATCCCTCCTAACATGATATATAAAGCACTATCATACCTTGCAACAGATTCAAAATACACCTGAGATACAGCCGTACCAGGCAATGACCCGAAGGTAATGATATCTGTATCAATATTCCATTCTAATAATTCAAAATCCATAGTAAGATTATGATATGTATTTAACATAGTAGCACTTGAAAGCCCAGTTGCATCCCGATATAATTGCAACTGCCTTTTACTATCTATATATTTAAAATGAATGTTAGCATGATAGATAGAATCATTCTCGAAGAAAATCTTAACACCTGCTTCTTGTGAAATAATCCGGTCAGAACCTATACTAAAACGAGTAGCATTTGCAACAAATACATCTTCGCCATTTCTTTTAAAAACAATTTTTGCATCAGCAAAATCCCCTCCATCAGCAACAAAATCTTTGCCTTGTAACTTATAGCCGCCTCTATAATCAATATTTGCAAAAATTTCTTCTAATTCAACTTCCTTACTATAAGAAGTAAATCTAGGATATCTATTTGCTTGTTTTCCTTTCGTAATTTTATTAACTACCCGACCATAAATAGGTGTTTTAAGATCATACATGTTATAAAAGATCGAGGAATCGGCAATAATTTCACTCTTTCTAGTATCTATCTTATATAAACTAATTTCAGCAAATACAGAATCTTTTGAATAACCATGCGTTTCCCAATTAATAATTCCATCTCTTCCAAACCATTCATTTGAAATAAAATTATACTTTCCTGTAGTATTTACAATAGTATAGGAACCATAATCAGAATTACAACTCAATTCAAACGGGTATTCAAAAATAATTACTGGTGCATTCATCTCATATGAAAAATAGAAATCAGTATTAGAAATACGCCATTCTGCTGCTTTACTTGATCGCAAAACATTATTATTGAACAAATCATTAGTAAAAACACAAAATAACATTAGTTTATTAGTCGTATTACGATCAAGTGTCTCTTCAAAAATATTTAACCATTCAAGCAACAAACTATCTCCTTTATTACTATTTTTTACACTAATAATAGCTGACAAGAATCTAAGAAAATGAGGATTAGCCCTTAATCTCTTACCTAACATCTTATTTGAAATTTTTATAATAGTTACTTTCTCTTCTTGAGAAAAAGCATCAAATTCCTTAGAAAAATTCCTAGAAACCAATTTCAATTTAGAATTATCATTAGCTGTCAAAAACCCTTCTAAATCAACAAGGTAGGCTGGGAATTTAGTTGAAAAAGAAGTCAGTTTCTCTTTTTTCTGCGCAAAAGAAGTTAATGAGAAAAGTAAAGCAAAAGCAACTAATATTAATTTTTTTTTAGATGTAACATCTGCCATTTATTTTTGTTTTTTTGAGTAATTAATTCTAAGCCAAATTGTGAAGTTTTCTCTAAAACCACCGGAATATCCTCCTGAAGGAAACCACTTAAAAGAATTCTTGCATTTTTTCTCATTATAGATATATAATTTTTTATATCATTCAATATTACATTCCTGTTAATATTTGCTAATACAATATCAGCCTCGCTCTGCTTAATAGAACTCACATCTCCGTGAATAAAATTTATGTTTGAGACATTATTTAATACAGCATTTTCTAGCGAATTCTTGAAAGCCCATTCATCAAGATCAATCCCAAGCAAATATTTTGCTCCTAATTTCGATGCCAAGATAGACAAAACACCAGTTCCAGTCCCAATATCTAAAACAGATTTTTCTTGAAATTCTAGTTGAAACATCTCATTAATCATTAATGATGTAGTTTCATGATGTCCCGTACCAAAAGACATCTTTGGTGTAATAATAATCTCATGCTCCATATCATCAAAAGAATCATGAAAATGAGCACGAATAACACATCTGTCATTAATAAATACTGGAGAATAATTCTGTTCCCATTCTGAATTCCAATTCTTTTCTATAATTCCACTAATTTTAAATGTAAGATTAGTTAATAGTAAAAATTCTGACAAAACATTATCTACAGCCTCTTGATCGAAGAGTCTTGCTGGAATATATGCTTTAATACCATGCTCATCCTGAGAACAAGATTCAAATTGGATTTCATGAAGTTTCGCAAATAAAATATCTGCATATTTCTCGGACTGATGCAATATAATGTCAAGCTCAATGTATTCCATTAGAATGAGTTAATTACTTTCAAGAAACTATCTGCACCTAATGATGCGCCTCCAATTAATCCTCCATCAATATCTTGCTGTGCAAACAATAGATTAGCATTATTTGGATTACAACTTCCTCCATATAATATTGAAGTGTTTTGAGAAATATCTCTGCCAAATTTATTTTTAAGAGTCTCTCGGATAAATTTATGAACCTGTTGAGCTTCATCTGCACTTGCTGTCATACCAGTCCCAATCGCCCAAATAGGTTCGTAGGCTATAGTAATACTAGAAAATTCTTGCGGTGAAAGATGGAAGAGGCTGTCATTAATCTGTGCCTCAATACATTTAAAATGAATTCCATCTTTTCTTTGTTTTAGAGTTTCACCACAACAAAATATCACATCTAGATTACTTTTAAGAGCCTGATCAACTTTACCCTTCAACAATATATTATTCTCATTAAACATCTCCCTTCTTTCAGAATGACCCAATATAACATATTGAACACCATATGCAGCTATAATATCAGCTGAGACCTCTCCTGTATAAGCACCTCTTTCAAATTCACTACAATTCTGTGATGCAACAGATACGTTATCAGTATAAGAAGACATCTTGACAAGTTGAGATAAATGCACAAATGAAGGAGCAAGAATGACATGTATATCCTTATTTAATAATCTTTCTAGAATTGCTTCTACCAGATCAACAGCTTCAAATTTATTTAAATTCATTTTCCAGTTTCCTACAACTATATTTTTTCTCATCTTATCTAAAATTTATTCTTGGGTCAAGCCAACTATAAAGTAAATCTACTATTATATTAATTATAATAAAGATTGAAGAAATAAATAACACGGATCCCATAACAACCGGCAAATCCATCTTATTTAACGCATCAACTATTTCTTTACCAATTCCATTCCAGCCATATATATACTCCACAAAAACAGCACCAGCCAGCATAGAAGCAAACCAACCTGAAACTGCTGTAACAACAGGATTTAGTGCATTTACTAATACGTGCTTAAAGATCACTATAAACTCATGCAACCCCTTAGATCTTGCTGTACGCACATAATCAAGAGATAACACCTCTAAAATAGAGTTTCTACAAAGTTGTACAATAACAGATAGTGGACGAATCCCAAGAGTAACTGCCGGCAATATCAGGTTTTTAATTTCAAGAAAAGACCCTCTACCATAATCATCAACCTCATAAAGACTACCCGTCATATTTAGACCAGTATATTTATGTAAAACAAAACCAAAAAACCAAGCAATAATAATTGATGCAAAGAAAGAGGGTAAAGACATCCCTAAAGCTGAAAAAAATAAAATTAGCTTATCAATAATGGAATCCTTATATAAGGCAGAGACAATACCTAATATCATACCTATAAATAAAGCAAAGAAAATCGAAAAAGAAGCTAAAATGAATGTGTTTCTAAAAGTGTAAATTAATATTCTAGTAACTGGCACACCTTTCCTAACAAAAGACTCTCTAAAATAAGGGACTTTTAACACAACAGTATAATTAGTAATATAGAATAATTGAAAATATTGATACTTACCGTGAATTAAAGATGTAAAGGATCTGCTAGAATTACGATGAATAGAAAAAGGAGAGACATCATTTAAATACAAAATATATTGCTCTCCTAAAGAACGATCAAAACCATATTTCTCTTTTATAACCGCTAATTGCTTCGAATCCTCACGCTGATCCAACATCATACGAGCAGGGTCCCCTGGCAAAACATTAAATAAAAAGAACACCAAAGTTAATACTCCCCATAAAACAAGGATGCCGTAGATCAACTTTCTCATTATGTAGTTTGCCAAAATTATTATTTAGGTTCTAAGATTCTTTTTAGATCGTAAGCTGAAAAGGCTCTTTCTCCTGCACCTTCATAAAGCCTAACCTGTCTTGCCCCGTCGTATAATATAACAACTGGATTGTCATAATCAGGAAAAGTAATTTCCATATAGCTATCAATCTCATCAGTATCATAATTTGCAAAAGGCATAACCTGATATGGATATTGATTACCAGTAAATTCAAAAAATGCAGGAATATTATACTCCTCAGCATCTGAAAAAATAATATGTATATTAGGGAAATCGCTAAGTTCCCTTGAAAGAGAATCTATACTACTAGCAACATGCTGACAATGGTCACATCCTGCATCAAAAAAACATAATATCTTTCTTTCATCTGAATTCACAAATTCCTCATTATTTACAAAAGATATGAAACTATTTCCTGATGTTTTACTGTATGATGAAATAGGAAGCAAAGCAAACATTAATGTGGAAATTAACAGGAATAATATGATTAAGTCTGAGACCCTCCCTCTCAAGTCTACAGAATTTCTATATAGAAAGGCAAGGATTATTAAAGTTAATACATTTTTAATAAGTGCCTCCAAAGGAGTCATAGGAATTAACTCCCCGAAACATCCACAATTCTCAGCATTACCAAAGACCTGAGTAAACAAATGCATACTAAATATAGTAACCATAGCAAAAGCAAGCGGCAATATCACTCTTTTTAAATAATTATTAAATAAAATAGTAACTGCAAGGAAAAATTCTGCGCCAATTATAAATCTAGAGAAATAAGGAGCTAGATCCTCGGGGAATCCCATTGGAATTAATTGACCCTGCTCAAAAATCTTTGTGATTCCAAACATTGGTGTTGGATATAATTTTGCAAAAGCTGATAATAAAAACAAAGCCGACATTAGCAACCTTAACACTAATACTATCTTATTATTTTGTGTCTTCATAATTTTATTTATTTAGTTTTATTAACGCAAAAACAGCATAATTTAGCATGTCTAAATAATTTGCATCTACCCCCTCAGAAATGAGAGTTGAACCCTTATTATCTTCAATTTGTTTAACTCTTAGCAACTTCTGCAAGATCAAATCAGTTAGTGAACTAACTCGCATGTCTCTCCAAGCCTCTCCATAATCATGATTTTTAGCCAACATAAGTTCTTTAGCAATATCTACATGCTTATCAAAATTATTCATTACCTCATGGAAATCCATCTCTTCAGGCTGCTCGGTTACACCAAGATCTAGCTGAATTAACCCAATAATCGCATAATTAACTATACCTATAAATTCATTTTTAGCTCCCTCCTCAATCTTTTGAAAACCTTTCTGCTCAATAGAACGAATTCTTTGTGCCTTAATAAAGATCTGATCAGTCAGAGAGCTAATCCTTAGTATTCTCCAGGCACTACCATAATCTTTCATTTTCTTGGCAAAAATGTCCTTACAATTCTTTATTATTGAACTATATTCTTTAATTGTTTGCTCCATAAGATATTAACTATATAATAATGCCGAAATATACATCAATTATGAGCTTAAAAACTAAAAAATTAGAAAGCAATTCATACGTTTTTTCAACAGAAAACATAATGGTTATGGGAATCCTAAATATTACAAATAATTCCTTCTATGATGGAGGGAGGTATCTAGAAAAAAATAAAATAATTTTACGGTGCCAGAATATGCTAGATGAAGGAGCTTCAATAATTGACATTGGAGCACAATCAACAAAACCAGGAGCAAGCCAAATCACATCAGAAGAAGAACTAGAAAAAATATTACCAGTAATTAAATTGTTAAAAAATACCTTTAAAGATATAATTATATCAATAGACACATTTTGGGGGAATACAGCAAAAAGGTGTATTCAGGCCGGAGCAAATATTATTAATGACATCTCTGCTGGGGATATAGATAAAGAAATGCTACCTATAATTGCAAAACTAAATATCCCCTACATAATGATGCATATGCAAGGAAATCCTCAAAATATGCAAAATAAACCATCTTACCAAGA
>CEUA01011571.1_pt1 | contig 19356 bp, 21 predicted proteins | sample 361541 | NCBI WGS metagenome assembly CEUA01 (sample SAMEA2623079, study PRJEB7988) | marine metagenome | isolation source: saline water (ENVO:00002010), including
ACGAAATATGGGGATAGATATCCTTTATCGAACTGCATACCTTCAACAAAATCAAGATCCATACCAAAGGTGTTTGACTCTTCGACAGTTACAACACCATCTTTACCTACCTTGTCAATTGCTTCAGCTATGACTTCTCCGATAGCAGCATCAGCAGCTGAAATAGCTGCGACGTTTGCGATCTGATCTTTTGAGTCGTCGACTCGGACTGACTGTTCAGCTATGGCATCTACTGCTGCAGATACTGCCTTTTCAATACCCTTTTTCAAACTCATTGGATTAGCTCCTGCCGCAACATTTCTCAATCCTTCGCGAACAAGGGCTTGCGCCAAAACTGTAGCTGTGGTCGTACCGTCTCCTGCAATATCATTTGTCTTCGTTGCAACTTCTTTTACTAACTGAGCGCCCATATTTTCAAAGCTGTCTTCAAGTTCAACTTCTCTAGCAATGGAAACTCCATCATTGGTAATAGTAGGTGCACCGAATTTTTTATCAAGAACTACATTTCGTCCTTTTGGTCCAAGTGTTACTTTTACGGCATCAGCTAACTTGTTGACACCTGCTTCAAGGCCACGGCGAGCCTCTTCATCAAACTTTAGAATTTTTGACATCTTTTGGACCTACTTAACAACCGCAAGAACGTCGCGAGCGTTAAGAATCAATAGATCCTCACCCTCTGCGGCTATCTCGGTTCCGCCATATTTGCTGTAAACGACCGTGTCGCCTACACCAACATCCATTGGTATTAGCTCTCCGCTCTGCTCACTGCGTCTGCCAGGTCCTATTGCTAGCACTTCACCAGTTTGTGGTTTTTCCTTTGCTGTATCAGGTATTACAAGACCACTTGCAGTGGTCTCTTCTGATTCGCCAGGGCGGACCACAATACGATCCTCAAGAGGCTGAAGGTTCATAGAAAACTCCGATTCTTTGTTCTTAGATAAGCCAAAATTCATGAATTGAACAACAATTCTTTTTGGCACTCTCTTTATTCGACTGCTAACGATACGTCTAAAATGTGTGTAATTCCAACATTTTTCACCTGTTTATAAAGCAAAACTTATGTATCAGGCTTAAACCAAGCCTAAATTCGGGTCTACACCAGTATTTAAAGGGCTTGGACCCATTTTTTTAAGCCTCCAGTACCCAGCAGCTGCAACCATGGCAGCATTGTCTGTACACATAGCTCTTGAGGGAAGACAACCTTTAACCCCTGTTGAATCACAAACTTCCAAAAATCTTTCTCGTAAACGCGAATTAGCTGCCACTCCGCCGCCAAGACAAGCTGCCTCAACTCCTGTCGATTCAAGTGCCCATTTAAGTTTCGTAACTAATGTATCTACGACAGCTTCTTGGAAAGATGCAACAACATCTTCCGTAGCTACACCAGGATTTGAACGAACATGATTTACTACAGCCGTTTTTAGTCCACTAAAAGAAAAAGCGAACCTTCTATCGTCAGGCAAAGTCGCAGGATTTTCTTGCACTAGAGAGCGTGGATATTGAAAAGCTGATCTATCCCCCTCTAAAGCTAAATTATCAATAGCTGGACCGCCCGGATAACCAAGTCCTAAATATCGAGCTACCTTGTCAAAAGCCTCCCCAGCTGCATCATCAAGTGTCGAACCCAAAACGCGATATTTACCTTGTTCCTCCATTAAAACAAGTAACGTATGACCTCCAGAAACAAGTAAAAAAACAAGCGGTAATTGAAGATCGGGATCTTCTAAAAAAGATGCGTATAAATGTGCTTCTAGGTGATTAACTGCAATAAATGGAACATCCCAAACTGTTGCCAAAGCTTTAGCTGAGCTAACTCCGACCAGTAATGACCCCACAAGACCTGGACCCGCTGTTGCAGCAACTGCTTCAATTTGATCTCCCTCTACCCCTGAGGCGACTAAAGCCTCTGCAACTACTGGGACTATCAAATCGACATGGGCCCTGCTAGCTATTTCGGGCACTACACCGCCAAATCTTTCATGCAAATGGACCTGGCTACTAACTATTGAAGAACGTATCAACTTGGAAGATTCCACCACTGCTGCTGCAGTTTCGTCGCAAGATGTTTCGATCCCCAGTATAAGATCAGCCATTTTTCACCTCTGCTTGTAAAAACTTTTTATAAGTTTCTTCAATAGTTTCCTGGACTTTCTCATCAAATAAGTCATTTAGCCACATAATCAAAGCATCTTCACTTGTATCACTGTAATAATTTGGTCGAACCCCAACGGGTACAAAACCAAACTTTTGGTACAAGCTCTGGGCTCTCATATTCCCAACTCTTACCTCAAGGGTGATTGCTACGAGACTTAAGGCTATTGCTGAACTGCAAAGATCTGCTAATAACAGACGTCCTAATCCAAAACCTTGACTGTTAGGACTTACTGCCATTGTGGTTACATGTCCTTCATCATGAAGTCTCATCAAACCAGCATGTCCTACAATTTTTCCGGTTTTCTCTATGACCCTGTGTGAATACTTTTCGGAACATAGTTGTTGACGTAAAAAACTAGGAGACCATGTGGTCGAAAAAACTAAGTCGTCTATTGATAATATTTCTCCTACGTCATCCTCAATAGCATCTCTCATTTCTATTTCTCCGACTACCATGCTCATTTCGAATCATTTCTAGTTGACCAATTAATTTCTGCATCAGGTTTACGTAAATAAATAGGTTCGAGATCCCAAGGTTTGACAAACTCTTCACGCATCGCACGAGCATGAGCGAGTTGAACCATTGCGCGTGCGCTGGGGTGCGCCAATCCTTGTTCTGCTAGTTCCACCCGTCCAAGACTCTCAAAAACCTCTGCATAACGAAGCGCACCATCACCCACCAGCAAACTTGGCTCATCAAAAGTTTGTATTTCAGCAGCTAAGTCTTCTGCTGTGCAAACATTTGTATCACGCACTCTTTGAATTCCTCCTGGAACTCGTCGAAACAGAGCAGTAAATAGCTCTCCCCGTCTAGCATCCATTGCCGAAACAATTAATCGACTTGTCCATCTAGCTGGAAAAGCAAGTAGGTCTAAACTCGAAATTCCAATTACTGGCAGAGTTAAGGCATGTGCAATGGAGATCGCTGTTGCTACTCCCACTCTTAATCCCGTAAATAGACCTGGTCCGATATCAACTGCAATAGCGCCAAGTTCAGAATAATTGATTCCAGCTTGTTCTTTAATAAAAGCTATTTGTGGAGAAATACTCTCAGCGTGCCTTCCATTAATACCACTGTGTGCTGATGCTAGTACCCCCTCATGACCACCGATAGCACAACCTGCTTGAGAGCTAGCAGTTTCAATAGCAAGAATCAGCATTGTTATCCTCTGGTTTGTGGGGAGAAAGACGACACAAGACTAACCAATTCAGACTCTCTCTCTAACCATTTATGACCTAAAGGTCTAAAATCAATAATGCGATCATTTAGACCCTCACCGAGGTTTAAACTAATTTCTAAATAACCCTCTGTTAAAACTGAAGAAATCACATCTCCCCATTCAATAACAGTTAAAGAATTACTATCTATTAGCTCTGACAGTCCAAGTTCTTCAACTTCTTGAAGATGTTCTAAACGGTAAACATCAAGATGATTTAAAGTAAGTTCTCCCTCATATCTATTGGCTAAAGTGAAAGTTGGGGAAGTGATCGGATGCTCAACACCTAAAGCCAAACCTAAACCTTGAGTAAACGCAGTTTTTCCAGCACCTAAATCACCAGATAAAACAACTATGTCCCCTGCTTGAAAAACTTTTGTCAATAACGATGCCAGATCACGTGTTTCTTCAACTGAAGATGTTTCGGCCGAAACGGCTGGTGCAAGATTTCCCTCTTCTTCAACCATTAATAATTTCCTTTGCTTTACGAAGATCAGCTCTCATGTTTTCGATGACACCTACTCGCCCTCTAAGAGCCGCCGCAGGATGAAAAGTAGGAATCAGGATGCAGCCCAAATATTCATATTTTTTCCCTCTTAATTCTGTTATTCCAATTTTTGTATCCAAAAGAAGTCTGGTAGCAAAATTTCCGAGAGTAATTATTACTCTTGGTTTAATTATCTCCAATTGTGTTTCAAGATAAGGTCGGCATGACTCTATTTCTTCTGATTTTGGATCTCTATTTTCAGGTGGTCGACATTTCACGACGTTAGATATATAACACGCTGAACGATCCATGTTCATCTCTTCTAATAAAAGGTTGTCTAAAAGTTTTCCTGAACGACCGACAAAAGGGACTCCCAAACGATCTTCTTCAGCACCGGGAGCTTCACCGATAAACATTAAGTCTGCGTTTACAGAACCTGTTCCAAAAACAGGTTGCTTCCTGTGTCTAGCTAAAGAACACTTTGTGCATTCTGAAACCTCTTTTGAAATTAGATTTATCGTTTTAGACACAATAAAAGACTATCTATTTTAAAGCACTGCAAAATAGATTAAACACAGGCTTGACGAATAGCTTTCTCGGTCACAAATACACTCAAAGCTCTTGCTATATCGAATTTACGAGAATCTGCATCCAATTTTTTTGTAGACACCGCTACTACAGCATCACCATCCATCCTGGTGTGAGCAGGAAAGATAGACCGCGCAATACCATCGTGACTTGATTGAGATAGTAGAAAACATTGAGACTTTGTAAGAGACAAATTTGTCATAACAACCCCAAGAGTAGTATTCGTCAGTTCAGTTGTGTTTGCGACTTCTTCCATTTCGGATAATCCAAAACTTTCTTTAATGAAAGACTCAGAAATTTCTTCATCAAACACATCACCTGCCGCATTCACAGCAAACAAAGAACAAACGACCACACCTTCAACTTCCGCTGAAGCCATCCCTATACCTCCGTGACTTAAATTCTCTTTCCCACGCCAATTTCCCGTAGTCGCTCCTGCACCAGCACCAATTCTGCCGGTTGCTACTTCACTCGTATTATTTTCACCGTCTAAACAAGCAATTCTGCCTTCATTCGGTCCTGGGCGAATAGATGAATTTCCCACCCCTAAGTCATATAAAGACATCCCCACAACTATCGGCACAACACCTTGTGCAGTTGGGAAACCTATATCTAATTCTTCTAAGAATTCAACAACACCAATCGTAGACGCAAGACCAAATGCGGAACCGCCTGAGATCACTACAGCGTCAACATTCTCAACTGTTCGTTCAGGAGACAACAATTCGAACTCCCTAGTAGCAGGTGCCCCTCCTCTAACTTCACCAGAAGCGACAACATCCTTCGGGAATCTAATAACTGTGCACCCTGTTCTAGCTTCTGTATCAGTCCAATGGCCTATTTTTATCTCTTCAATCGGCAACTTCATTTATCGACGGTACATCCCATTTGATTTAGTCAGCTAATTTGCTTAACCGTTTTTTTACTTCATGCTCAGAAAGATCTTCGATGAAAATCTCTTCTAACTTGTCGTCATAAAACTTGATTACATTTACCCAATCAAAACGTCTCATAGCTTCCCTTAAACCCGCAACATTTTTTTTCCAATTTTCTAAATCATCCAAAACTTCTCGTAAGCGATCTGTCATCCCCTCATTCGGGTAAAAGACAAAATCATGCCACTGTTCTGGCACAATTTCTGGGTAACTAAGACGCTTTGGCAAGACTGGAATTGCCCCCGCTGATAATGCCTCAACTATAGAAATTCCAAAAAACTCGTGCATTGAGGAACTGACTACCACGTCTGTTTTAGAGAGCAAAGATATATATTCACTCCTAGGTAAGTAACCTGAACTAACTAAGAATTCACTTAATTTTCCAAATTGTGATTTTATTGCTTCAGAATCTTCAGGAGAGTTTTCTCCGGTTACTGCAAAATTAAATCGAATACCTTCTTCATCAAGTTTTATTAAAGATGCAATAAAAGCTTCAGGATTCTTGTCGTATTCCCAACGATGATTCCATAAAACCAACGGGGGTTTCTCAACACTGTCTGAAGATGCGATTTCTGATAATTCAACGCCTACAGGCACAACATGCATTTTGTCAATTACTTGCTCCAAATGATGAAAATGAGACATATCAGGAACATTTTTAAGAAATTCCGGCAAAGCTTCTATAAGACTCTCTTTATGAAAATTAGAGTTGAACCAAATTTGATCGGCAATAGCCATATTCTTCCAATTCACAAACTTCATTGAATTATCTGGAGACTGGCCTGAAGAGACAGGATATGTAAGCTGGTTTTCATGCTGGTATAAAACCACTGGCGGATCTCCGATGAAACGTTTCGTGAAACCCAACCACGCTGCCAGATCAATCATCCCACTCGCCAATACGATGTCTGGTTTACCTTTCTCATTAACTATCTCTTGTGTTTTTTCAGCCATAGTTAAAGCAGACCCTCTTACTCGCCATCTCCAAAAAGAACCGGGATGTGAAATAAGAGAAATTTCATGCCGAGTGTGCTTTATTAAACCCTCAGCCCACGCCTGGTGAGAGCCGCTATGAAATGGTTCGAGAAGTAAGACCTTTAATTTTGTTGCCATCAGGTTTAATACCTTCGGGGAATTCTAGCTCCTAGTGAAGTGAGGATTTCATATCCTATTGTTCCTAATAGCTCTGCTACATCAGAGACTGCTAAGGCACTGTCTCCCTGTGCTCCTAATAAAACCACCTCATCACCAACTTCAATCGATTCATCGACTTCAACAATTAGTGAATCCATTGTTACGACGCCACGTATCGGCCAGTGAGCTCCCCCTATAAGCACTTCGCCACCATCCCACCAACCTCTAAAAATTCCATCAGCGTAACCGATTGGAATTGTTGCTATTCGAGTATTTTTGCTTGCCCTCCATCGGTGCCCGTAACCGACTCCTTCTCCACTTTCCACTGTTTGTAAGTGACTCACTTCGCTACGCAACCAAACAGCAGGTTTCAATCCAAGCTCGTTAAATCTCTCAGAAAAAAATTTTGACGGCTCAGTCCCGTAAAGACCTATGCCAACACGAACCATTGAGCGATGGGTTTCAGGCCATTCTAAAGTCGCAGCAGTGTTAGCCTGGTGTACCACCTGTGGAACATGTCCGGCGCTGGCAAGCTCCTCTATTACTCGATCAAAAAGTTCTATTTGAATCTTATTAAAAGGGTCTTTCGGCGTGCTTGCTAATGCGAAATGTGTGAACACACCTTCTAATTGAATTTCTGATTCGACCATATAACTAACCAATTCAATGATTTCGTTCGGCCTAACCCCAACTCGATGCATTCCAGTATCAACTTTTACGTGTACTGGGGCTTGTTTATCAGCAACAGAAGAAAATGCATCAATTCCCGTTCTTGTGTAGATGGTTGGACGAACACCGCCGAGTTTCACAACTTCTTCCATTTCATTTGGCCGTGGTTCTGAAAGTATAAGAATAGGAGCTTCGACACCTTCTCTTCGTAGGGCAGCTGCTTCTTCAACAAAAGCTACTGCAAGCCATGTAGCACCTGAAGCCAGCACTTGTTTGGCTACTTCTGCAGCACCATGTCCATATCCATCAGCTTTAACAACAGCGCAAAGTTCGACCGATTCATCCAATAGCTCACAGAAAATAGAAGTATTATTTGAAATAATTTCTAAATCAATTTCAGCCCAAGTCGGTCTCATCAGAAACTCCAAGCTCTCTATCCACCCCTATATCAACAAGGGTTTCGATTAAACGAGTAACTAAATCATTTGCAACAACTCCTGTTGAAGGTAAACGATTTAATAGCCGACCATGAATATGAGCTCCGGAAGAAGCAGCTTCGAGAAGTCCCGCTCCCCTTGCTAGAAAAGCTCCAATGATTCCTGCTAAAACATCTCCTGAACCCGCAGTAGCTAACCTTTGATCTCCTGAATTTATAATTCGAGTGTTTCCTTCGGGATCAGAAACAACTGTTGTAGGTCCCTTCAGAAGAACAACAGAACCAGTTTCTTCTGCACACTTTCTAACTGCAGATATACGATCAAGTGCTGGTTTTTCACCCATTATTTTTTCAAACTCACCTTCGTGCGGAGTGAGAATTATTTGAGATTTATCAGGAAAGTCATTCTTGTTAAATGCATAAAGAGCATCCCCATCAAGTACAACTGGACATTTTAATCCACTAACCAACTCTTTAATCCAATTGAGCAACTCAGGGTTTCTTCCGAGACCTGGGCCAATTACAAATGATTTAAAGCGGCTCATCTCATTTTCATCTATCGACAAATCAGTTTGCACAGGAAATGAAACTGCCTCTAATGGAACCTCTGGAATTTCAACTTCAGGTGAAGAAAAGCGAATATAACCGGCCCCTGCCCTTTGTGCCGCACTCACTGTTAATATCGCTGCTCCCTCCATCCCTTCCGAGCCGGCAATCACCCAACAAGCTGATTTCCATTTATGGGACTCGTTAGACCTCGATGGTATCCAGCTGGACACATCATCATCAGTTACTAGACCGCAGGATAAGGAAGAAGTGTCTAGGCCTATATCTGCAATCTCTAGCTCTCCACTCAGACAAGCACCATCTGAAAAAACATGTCCTGGTTTAAGTGCATTAAAAGTCAGAGTTTTTTTTGCTTTAAAAGGCCTACCCATAGAACAACCTGTATGCCCATCAACTCCTGAAGGAATATCAACGGACAATACAGTTGAGTTTGTCGAAGGAGCTTCATATGGTCTCTTCAGGCCAGTTCCATATGCGGCATCTATAACCAGATCTACATCTGGCAATTCTTTAGGAGTTTCATCAGCATTAATAAGTTGGACGCGTACACCTCTCCTTTTTAATCTTTTAGCTGCTACTTTCCCATCTTCTCCATTGGAACCTTTTCCTGCAACAACAATTACCCTGCGTCCGTAAGCCCCACCCAGTTCTCTTAAAACTGAACGTGCCACAGCTGCCCCGGCTCTTTCAATCAAAACCTCCGTAGAGCATGGTGAAGACCTGTCAATCTCTCGCATCTCCTCAATACCTGCAATTGGAATCAAAACAGAACTACTTTCAAGGTTAAAAAACTCACAATGCGACTACTGTAGCGAGAGCAGAATTGTCAGTATGGGTAATTGAAAGTTCCCATCGAGTTACGCCTGCTTCTTCAGATCGCGAAAAAGCTTTCCCATGCAAATACAGAGTTGGTTGTCCTGAAGGTTCACGCACAACTTCAATGTCGTACATAGGCATTGACCCCAAACCCAAACCCAAAGATTTAAGTGTTGCTTCCTTAACAGCAAATCTGGCTGCATACCGTTGTGCAGGATCATCAGCTTTTTCGGCATATTCACGTTCTGAAGGCCTAAAAAGTCTAGAAACAATCCCAGGAGTACGGGAAATTACTCGACGGAATCTTTCTACATCAACTAAATCAACTCCGATTCCTATCACAACAAAATCACCCCGCTAACCATCAATCAAACCGTCTTAGTCTTTCAGCAACTGAATCAACCGAATCGATCAACAACTCTTCAATACTTTGCTCAGAAAGAAAATCGTCTCTAAAGGATGGTTCAGTTTCTCGGACAGCATCCTGAATAGCTTCATAACGGTTGTGATACCCGTTTAGAACTGTTCTTATCTCTTCAATACTTAAATTTTTACGTAAAGAAATATGAAGCAAATTTATTCCAATAGTTTCACCATCTTTGACTTCTGGAATCAATAAAATTGTTCTTTCATCTCTAAGCCCTTTGGTTAACAAAACTTTTTTGCTTGTTGCAACCCTATGTTTTGTTCCTCTTAACTCGAGATCTCGTTCTACGCGCGATTGAATCCCTATTGAAACACCGTCTCTATCAACAATTGTCAAAGTCGGATTATCCGCATCCAAACCACTGATCCGGTAACGGGTATATCCGGCGACTTCATCAATTGCTGTATCTAAACTCACCAAAAGTTTCAAAGTCTCATAACTAATGCAATCACGTGAAGTTCCTGCCTCTAAAACTCTTTTCACCAAAGGAACATCCAACAAATTTTCATCACTACGGGAAATCCCAACGGTTACAGTTTTAGCTTGATGTTTTATAGCATCAACCGGTCTTGTCAACTCTTCAATTGCTAGTACCAGGGCTTTAGCTAATTCATCTATGACTAAAGATGGTGTCCCAACTCTTCCAAACTCGATTTGATACAAATCAAGAGGTATCTCACCCAACGAATAACGCAACAGAGAGGCTAAACGTACCGACGTCGATGCCTCTAAATGACCATTTAAACGTCCGTTTCGCAACTCATCGAAAAAGAAGTTTGAAACTTTACGAATATCTTCACGCAACTGATTGAACACTTCATCATTTGGGAGAAAACTCTGTGCTGTAAGACGATCGTTTGTAAGTTCTTCAATCACTGCATGTGCGATACGCAAGGGCTGAGCTTGGCTGTCAATAGAACATGCAGCTTCATATCCAAAAAGATGACCAGCCATAGTAGCAAGAACAAAAGCTAAATGAGGGTGAGTTGAAGGAACAGGAATCACATCAAGAGCGTCAGGAAATTTACTCGGTTTGGAATCGGTTATAACAATAGGTGCTGCTTTATGTGCTCTAAATATTGCTACCTCCTTGGCAATATCATCAATTGTTGAACCTGTAATTCCATTGGCGCATACAAGAATCATCGGTTCTGAGGACAGATCGATATGTTTTTTATCCTCAATCACATCTGAAGCAATTGATTTATAACAGAGTTCAGAAAGTTTTATTCTTATCTCTTCTGCCGCAATGACATTTCCGCCGCTTCCGACTATCGCCCAATGACGACGTGGTGGTGCGAATTGATTAGCTAGTTTTGAAATGTGGCCGCGTAAATCCAATAACTCTTCCATTGCTTCGGGTAAAGAATTAAGAGCCTCAAGAATTACTTCTCTATCAGAGTTTTTATTTACAGAAATAACTTCAGACATAGCGAAGGCTAAAAGATAACCCGCTACTACTTGGCTATAAAAGGCTTTTGTAGATGCAACACTCATCTCTATGTCTCGCCCATCAGATGTGTACAAGACGCCATCGGCACGATCAGTCAAATCACTGTTTCGGCGATTTACTATGGCAATCACTTTTGCGCCTCTAGCTCTAACTAGTTGAACTGTCCGATTGGTATCGGTTGTAGTGCCTGACTGGCTGATGGCTACTACGAGCGTATGAGACATGTCAGGTGCTAAATCAAATGCCGATAGCTCAGTTGCAGGCTTAGCTTCTACATTGATTTCTGTTTTACTCAAGTGGCTTGAAATCGCAGTTGCTACTGCTCTTGCGGCTACTGCAGCGGTTCCTTGACCGACAACGAATATTTTTCTTATTTTTCCGGACTTTAGATCTAGTTTTAATTGATCCGGAAGGGTTTCATTACCTATTCTGACATCAAACTCGCCATTTTTTCCTTTGACTAACCGTCCTCTAAGAGTAGATCTGACTGATGACGGTGACTCTTCAATTTCTTTTAATAGATAATGTTTATAAGAACCTCTATCTATATCTCTTGTGCTTATTTCAGTCTGTGAGAGATCCTCTTCTCGCACTTTTGCATCCTCAGATGCAAAAGTTTTTCTACCGATACCTTCGAGAGTTCCCGCCAAATTCATATCTAATCTAATTACTTGGCCTTTTTGATTAGATCCGTTGATTAGTTCCTCACCGTCAATCCTTAAATATCTATTCGTTATTTCAACCAAGCCATATGGTTCACTTGCAACTAGATATGCATCTTCAGCTAAGCCGACGTAAAGGGCTTGACCGCTTCCCTTAACTGACAAAAAAATATTTTCTGGTTGAGAAATATCTACTCCAGCAATAGCGACCGAACCTTCAAAATTTCTTGCTGCTTTTATGAAAGATTCTTCGGTACCAATGCCGTCAATCTTGTTTTTTTGCCAAAGTTCAGGAACCACTCTTGCATCTGTAGTAATTCCGTTCGGAATTCTTAATTCAAAACTTGCTATTAAATCTGCAAAATTGTCAACATCACCATTTTGAACAGTGGTTACTACTCCTTCATCTGTATCAATCGACTCCACAGGATGTGCATTTGATTCAGAAATTAAACCAACACTTGCCCACCGTGTATGCCCAACTACATTTGCTTTAACACTCTCGCCAGACAGGGCTTTAGCCAATAAGTGATCTGAGACTATCGACTCCCTTAGTGAGTTCGTATTGTCTCCCAAGTCTCCGATTTCAGAAGCTGTTTTATACACAAACAACAAAGAACCATTTGAAGATTTTCGAACTGAACCTGAACGAAATAACAAGTCATTTAATCGATCTTCGGGAATTTCAAGATCATCTAAATCATGATCCCAAACCAAAATCTGTAGACCAGCAGAATCTCGACCACGAACCTCTAATCGATCCAAACCTGAAAGGGCTTGCTGTGTAGACAACAAAGCCGAAAAACCTTGGTGGCTTGGGATGAATTTTTTTGAAGTTAAATCAATAACTCTTTTATAAGAACCAATACGGTCATTTTTTATTGACCATACAAGGTCACGGATTCTTGACGATAAAACATTCAAAACCTCAACATCGTCAGAGGATAAAGATAGTTGCTTTTCAGGATTTTGAAAAAAATCAAAAAGTTGATCCAAGCTCGTTTCAATTGCTGGTACAAGATTCTCATTGTTAAATAAAGCCAGAAAACCTGGCAGTCCCTTTAATTGAGAGTTAACAAAATCCAAAGATTCCACATGATTTTTCAACATGTTTAAGTCTTCTAACGAAAGAGAGTTTGAAACTGACTCTAGTAAACCAAGGAGTTCTACCAGTTCAGGAATCTCTCTACTAGAAGGGCGCCGCAACACAGCGATTATGCCGCACATCTAACACCCTCCCTTTCTCTCAAACATTGAAATTTTAGAATTAAAAACAGTCTGGTTTAATTCTACGATCTCTTTTTCAAGTGTTGTTCGCGGCTAAAAAAAGCGTTGATCTTTTCGTACCACAAGATTTGAAAGATGTTCAGCAATTCTGTTAGCTAAAGCAGGATCTAAAGTTTCAACCATCACTCTGACTAAAGGTTCTGTGCCTGACGGTCTGACTAATATTCGTCCACCATCTCCAAGTTCCATAGACGCTACATTGACTTCATCTGTAATCTCTTGAACAATCTCTTCGGCGTTACTTCCTACAGGAACGTTTATCAAAACTTGAGGCACTTTAGAAAAAATCGTTTTTGAGTTAGTTAACATTTTACCTTTTCTATTTAAAGCCAATAAAGCCTGAACGCCTGTTAAAACACCGTCACCTGTTGTTGATAGGTCTCTAAAAATTATGTGACCTGATTGCTCCCCTCCTAAAACCCAATCACTTTTCTCTAAAGCTTCTAATATGTTCCGGTCGCCCACAGGAACCTCATGAAGCAAAATTCCTATATCAGAAAGAGCATTTCTCATACCTAAATTCGCCATAGGTGTTATAACCACTGAAGAACCTTTCAGCAAACCACGTTTAAATCTGTCTGTAGCGCAGATCACCAGTAAGTGATCACCATCAAGTATGGAACCATCAGACGTTACTGCAACAACTCGATCACCATCTCCATCAAATGCAAACCCGATATCTGAGTCACTCGACAGGACCTCTTTGATCAAATTCTGTGGATTATTGCTCCCACAATTATCATTAATGTTCCTGCCATCCGGATTTGAACTGACTTCTACAACTGTGGCTCCAAGTTCTTTAAAGACAATCGCCGCCTTGTTAACAGTTGCACCGTTAGCGCAATCTAAAACTAATTTTAAACCAGAAAAACAATCCTGCTCAGCGGAAGAAATTATTGAATTGACCCACCGAGAATCATTCTGATCTTCTAAGTCGGGGATTCCAACAACGTGCCGCTCGTTTTGTTCTTTGTCCCAGTCAATTTGTATTAAGTCCTGAACCGAATCAGAAATTTTCAAACCACCAGGTCCAAAAAGTTTTACACCATTATCAAACCAAGAGTTGTGAGAAGCTGAAATAACAGCTCCTCCTGCATTTTCCACTTTGGCTACATGCGCAACTTCTGGAGTCGGAGCAATGCCAAGAGAAATAACTTCAACACCGCCATGATGTAACCCTTGTTTTAAAGCTGCCGCCAAAACAAAGCTGGATTCTCTAGTGTCACGCCCCAAATAAACTCTTTTTGTATTCAGATGTCTAGACGCAGCTATACCTAGAGATACAATTTTCTCTTCATCAATTTCGCTGCCAACATGACCGCGAACCCCATCGGTACCAAAAACTAGAGCCATTACTCAATCGTAAGGGATAAACAAGTCCCTATGTTGTCGTTAGCGCTTTGAATACTGCGGAGCTTTTCGAGCTTTCTTCAAACCGTACTTCTTAGATTCTTTCTTTCTTGAATCCCTAGTCAAAAGACCAGCTTGTTTAAGCGATTTGCGTCTCTCTGGCTCTAATTCCTCTAATGCACGAGCAATACCCAAGCGTAAAGCTCCAGCTTGACCACTGATTCCTCCACCATTAAGAGTTGCATCGATATCATAAATTCCTTCGCTGCCAGTAACTCTCAGAGGTTCCATAAATATCAAACGATGGCTCTCAGAAGGAAAATACTCATCCGCGGTTCTGCCATTGATCAAAATACGACCGTTGCCTTCGCGAAGACGCACTCTGGCAACAGACTCTTTACGTCTACCAGTCGATTGAATCAAAAGTTCTGTCATATTATTCTCTTCCTAAATTTCCGTGAGCGCAAAGCCATTATCTTTGAGACCAGCACTAATCTGCTCAACAGCCTTGGGGCCTATTTTTGCTATGCCTAAAATATCCTCGCTGGTTTTACTCACAAGCTCTTCTATCGTTGTAATCCCGCCTGCGGAAAGATTATTAATTACTGCAGTCGTTAAACCTAAATCCTGCAAAGAAACACTTTCTGAAGTTTCAATTTCTTCACTTTCAGAATTACTTTCTTCTACCGGCTCTTCTTGCGACTCCGAAACTTTTACTTCAGCTGCCTTTGATTCGACTGGTTTTATTTCCTTAGGTCCTCGCAGTCTCGTATGTTCGAGCTCTAGTTTTTGTGGTTTTTGAGCGTCATGTGGATGATCTCCACCCCTATAAATTTTAAGTTTTGTTAACATCTGACGACCCAGACTGTTCTTAGGTAGCATTCCGCCAATCGTTGTCCTCAAAGCTTCCTCAGGTCTGTCAGTCAGCAAGTCACCGTACGCTTTAGTTTTCAAACCACCTGGGTAGCCAGAGTGACTGTAAACAGCTTTACTAGTTCTCTTCGAACCCGAAAGAACCACCTTGTCAGCATTGACAATCACCACATGATCTCCGGTGTCCTGATGAGGTGTAAAAGTAGGTTTATGTTTTCCTCTTAAGATTTTCGCGACTTCAGACGCAAGACGTCCCAAAATAAGACCGTCGGCATCTACAACATGCCATGCTCTCTGAATATCGCCCCTTTTCGGAGTATAAGTAGACACTAAATACCTCTGTAATGAATATTAAAAATAAATCGATAACACTTTTGGGAAATCTAAAATCTCATAACCCAGCCATATAACGATACGGTGCGACTCTCTGGCCAGCAACCCAAGATTGCAGTGAGATTAGAAATATCATTTAATACTCGACTGAATGAAGAATTAACCCTTGTGGGGGAGCTATTTCACCAGCCGCTTGCCTATCAGCCAGAGAAATTAGTTTAGGTAAATAATCATGAGACATTTTTCCTAATCCAACTGACACAAGAGTACCAACAATTGACCTGACCATCTGATGACAAAAAGATGATGCAGAAATTTCAAAAAATAAATCATTTTCATTTGGGGAAATCCATATTGCAGAATTAACACGACGAACCAGAGAAACAGCTTCCCCTGATTTAAGTTTAGGTTTTTTACAAAAAGAGCTGAAATCATGTTCTCCGATTAAATATAAAGAGGCTTTCTGCATCGAACTTAAATCCAATTGACTAGAAATATGCCAAACCCGATCGACTAGAAAAGGGTCCAACTCAGGACTATTTAGAATTCGATAAGAGTACGTTCTAGAGACGGCACTGAACCTTGCATCAAACCCTTGCTCTACAAATTGCAAATCAGTAAATAAAATGGAAGGGCTGCATTGGCTATTTACAGAGGAAGCTAGTCGCTCCAACGATGTTCCATCAGGCACATCAAAACTAACTACTTGTCCAACAGCGTGAACACCCTTATCAGTTCTCCCTGCACATGTCACACTTATGGGTTCGCCAACTACAAGGGAAATTGCCTTGTTTAAATCTCCTGCAATGCTTCTCACGCCGGGATTTTCTGCAAAACCGTGAAAATCCGCTCCATGATAAGCGACTCTCGCCCTTACTCTCATTTGACTAATAATTCACGTACTTTAAATTTAAGTCCTGAAAATTAAACAAGTTCTATACGAGCCATTGGAGCATTATCACCGTGGCGTGGACCAATTTTTATGACTCGTGTATAACCACCAGCCCTGTCTTGGTACCTAGGCCCTATCTCATCAAAAAGTTTCGTTGCCATTTCACGGTCACGAAGAAATGAAACTACCTGTCTATGGTTATGAAGGCCACCTTTTTTAGCTTTAGTAATAATCTTTTCAGCTACTGGCCTCAACGCCTTAGCTTTAGCTTCAGTCGTCGTAATAGCCTCAGCTGCTATAAGAGAAGCAACCAAATTTGCCATCATAGATTTTTGATGTGAAGAACTACCTCCGAAACGTCGGCCCTTCTTCGGCGTGGCAGGCATTACTAACCCCTAACTCGCAATGATAAGCCTCTGGCATTCAGTTTCTCATAAATCTCATCTAAAGATTTTTGACCAAAATTAGTTATCGTCATCAAATCTTCTGCAGACTTTTCCAATAGCTGTCCAACAGTATCAATTTGAGCTCTCTTTAGACAGTTACGCGGTCTTTCAGACAACTCAAGTTCTTCAATCTGCAAATCAATATCAGGCGAATTTGTCTCAGGAGATTCAGCCTCTGTGAGTTCCAAACCTTGTACTTCTTCTTCCGCGAGGCTTTCAACCAAACCTACTAATGAACCTAAAGTCTTACCTGCTGAAGCCAAAGCCTCTCTTGGTGTCAGAGAACCATCAGTCTCAATTTTCAAAATCAACTCATCATAATCGGTTGACTGATCAACACGAGTATTACCGACTTCAAAAGAAACTCGGCGAACAGGTGAAAATAGAGCGTCAACTGGAATTACTCCAATTACGCCATCTCCGACTGTTCGATCAGAAGATAGGTAGCCAACACCTTTTTCTACTGTTACTTCAAAACTTAAATTTGCTTTTGAATTGACAGTAGCTATGTGTAAATCGGGATTAATTACATCTACTTCTGAATTTGTCGCAAATGATTCACCTGTAACTTGTTGTGGCCCCACAACATCTACCCTTATTTCTACTGGCTCATCACTTTCAGAATAGAAAACTAAATCTTTGAGATTCAAAACAATGTCTGTTACATCCTCAACAACACCATCAATAGTTCCAAACTCATGAAGTGCATCGTCAAAACGAATCTGAGTAACTGCCGAACCCGGAATGGAAGACAAAAGGGTTCTCCTTAAAGAATTACCCAATGTTTGTCCAAAACCTGGCTCTAATGGCCCTATAGAAAACTGAAGACAATTGTCGCCAAGTTCTGACGAATCTAATTCCTCGACCTTTGGTCGCTGCATCACCAGCATTTTTCTCTCCCTATTCTTTACTTTTCTTTGGGTTTAAACCCAAAAACTCTACTTGCTATAAAGCTCAACAATGGAGCTGTTCACGCACCGGAATATCTATCTGGTCACGTGATGGTAAATCTATGACAGTAAATTCATGACTATTGTCAGTGACTTGAAGCCAAGCAGGAGCTTGCCTATCAAGAACATCCACATTCCATTGGATTAAAACCATTTTGCTAGCTTTGGGCCGCAGACTAACTATGTCTCCTTTCCGAAGACGGTAACTCGGTATATCAACCCTCTTACCATTTACATCAAAATGACCATGGTTTACTAATTGTCTTGCTTGTGGCCTAGTTGCGGCTATTCCTGCTCGATAAACGGCATTGTCTAAACGTAATTCTAGAAATTTGAGCATATTTTCGCCTGTAACACCTCCGCGTCGACTGGCTTCTTCATAAATCTTACGGAACTGCTTTTCTGAAAGACCATAGGAAAATCTCGCTTTTTGCTTTTCTTGCAATTGAATTAAATACTCTGAAGGGTTACCTCGGCGTCTTGATCTACCATGTTCACCCGGTGGATACGGCCTTTTATCAAGGGCAATTACTTCACCCTTTGTTCCAAAAATATTTGTACCCAAACGTCGCGAAATTCTAGCTTTCGGACCTGTATACCTAGACATCAGACCCTCCTTCGCTTAGGAGGTCTACAACCATTGTGAGGAACAGGCGTTACATCCTTAATACCTGTTACCTCTATTCCAGTATTTTGAATGGTTCTAATAGCTGTCTCTCGTCCAGAACCAGGGCCTTTCACAACAACATCTACTTTTCTAACACCATGTTCAATTGCTTTAAGAGCTGCTTGTTCTGCTGCCATCTGTGCAGCAAAGGGAGTTGATTTACGCGAACCTTTAAATCCGACATTTCCTGATGATGCCCAAGCGAGAGTATTCCCAGCTCTATCAGTAAAAGTAACAATCGTGTTATTAAATGAACTTTTTATGTGTGCGACTCCATGAGGCACATTCTTACGTTCTCTTCGACGAGAGCTTGAAGTAGCCATTACTTCATTACCTTTTTCTTATTAGCAATTATTTTTCTCGGACCTTTGCGAGTTCGTGCATTCGTATGAGTGCGCTGCCCTCTGACTGGTAATCCCTTGCGATGGCGGATACCTTCATAGCAACCGATATCCATTTTTCTCTTTATGTTCTGGGATACTTCACGGCGAAGATCACCTTCTACCGTAAGTTGCTCATCGATGAAAGCGCGAATTCTTACAACTTCATCGTCACTAAGATCTTTTACTCGAGTTGAAAAGTCAACCCCTGCAGCTTCGCAAATATTTTCTGCAACGGTTCGACCTATGCCATGCAAATAAGTTAGTGAAACCACAACACGCTTCTCTCTTGGGATATCAACACCTGAAATACGAGCCATAGATTTTCTCCTAACCCTGTCTCTGCTTATGACGCGGATTGGTGCAAATCACCCGAACACGACCATGACGTCTAATAACACGACATTTATCACACATTTTCTTAACACTTGTTCTTACTTTCATAATCTCTACTTACTTATATCTGTAGGTAATCCGTCCTCTGGTTAAATCGTAAGGAGTTAATTCAACCTGAACTCGATCACCGGGGAGTATACGAATGTAATGCATCCTCATTTTCCCTGAAATATGAGCCAAAACCTTATGCCCATTTTCTTCCAGTTCAACTCGAAACATCGCATTAGGTAACGGTTC
>CEUA01021731.1_pt1 | contig 19342 bp, 16 predicted proteins | sample 361541 | NCBI WGS metagenome assembly CEUA01 (sample SAMEA2623079, study PRJEB7988) | marine metagenome | isolation source: saline water (ENVO:00002010), including
CCATGTCTGAAGTTTCCCCAAGATGGACCATAACGGAAAATTACAACTCGACGCTCTCCAGAATTTACGCGTTTCGCTGACCCATGAGAAATTCCGTCTACGAAAATTAAAGCATCTCCGGCACCCATGGTTACTTCTTCAGCACCTTCAGCACCATCTACACTGGACCCTTCACTTTTCATTTTGAAACGGTCAAAATGTGGGTGTGAAAAGTTAGACTTATGGCTGCCAGGTATAACCATAGTCCCACCGTCACCGGGCCCAATATCGGTTAGAGCCATCAATACGTTTACCTGTCCGCACATAAACCGGCCTCCATGATAACGGAACTGGTTTCGATGAATAGGTGGATAGCCGCCTGAGTGTAAACCTATAGCCTCCCCTGGTTGACGAATATGTGCGAAACACTCATCAATAAAGAGAGGTCCGTGATGATAATCGAAGGTGCCTTCTCCACCAACAAAGAGTTTGATATGATCGACCCATGAAGGGTGGTCAATAAGACGTTCAAAAGGAAGACCCGCTTCATAGATTTGCTGTAGATTAAGTCCGTCATTTGTTCCATAGGAATGGGCATGAACATGGCCAGACCATTCTCCGGGTTCCAAAGGTAACATGGCATCAAGTTCAGCGTTGAGTTCCATAACCTCTTCGCGACTTAGGGCTTTTTTTCTGAGGACATAACCTTTTAGATCAAACAGATAAGTATCTAGGCCGTCTACGATCATAATTGTTCACTCATTATAAGGGACCACCATAAGCGTTCAAGGCAGTATCGTGAAAAAGTGCTCTTCTTTCGTTATGCGAAAGGTCGTTAGTCCACTCTAAGAAAAGGCCGTATAGGGTAGGAATGTCAATACCTCGAGCACGATCTACGGGATAGTTACTGGCAAACATACATCTTTCGGGTCCAAATATTTCTAACGTCTCGTTTACCCTATCACGAACGAAGTTCATTTCTTCGGCATCGTGGCTGTAATTATGTCGCGCAAACCATAGCATCGATAATTTCATATAAACATTAGGAAGTTCGGCCAAACTGTCGAGACTTTGACGCCACAGTTCCTCATGTGTTTGATCTTCTCCGTTGCGTAGGAACCCCAGGTGGTTTATTACCACCCGTAGATCAGGTTCGTTACGGAGTGCTTTTATTGCGCCTTTAACTTGATGGGGGTGACATGAGAGGTCGAAAGACAAATTCCGTTTACGGAGTGTTTCAAGGCTATTGTGAAATTGAGGATCTATAGTAAAACGATCGTGCTCGACTTGAGACCATGTAAGTGATGGATCTGTTGGATGGTAATTAAGTATCATCCGAATGCCTCGCAATTTGTCAGTAGCAATCTCAAGATGTTCCTCAATTTCATGTTCGACAATCTTTGTCGGGCGCGCTAAATGGATGAAAGCAACTATCCCGAATGGTTCTTTTAAGTCAGAGAGTTGACTACACACCCAGCGTGTTTCATCGACAGAGTCGATGACGGGGCCACCCGGCATTTGCCCAACGACGGTTTCCACGTGCAGGCCAGATACCCGTTTAAGGTCAGTAGGTAATTGTTTCATGTCGCTAGCGTAATCATTGGCGACATATGTTTTAACCTGGCCAAGATTAGGATTTGGCCTGAACAAATGGAAATGCGGATCACATAGTTCCAAGGTCTTTTTGTTTGGTTTATTCATCAGCTTTGCTCTAAAGAACGTGAGATTAGTTATAATACTCTTTATGAATTGGTTAAATCGTTGTAGCGTGAGGTTAAGTTTAAGAGTTTACCTCGCGAAAATAACGCTTCTTCACGATAAGGCCCGTATTGAGCAATTAAGATAAGCAGATTAGATGAGTCAACGTAATTAATTTTTTACAGAGCTTACTTGTTGTTTGAGGAAGATCCTATTATAATGTCGATCCCAAAGGAGGATAGTTTATGATCGAGCATCCATATGAGAATTTAAAAGACGGTCGTTGGTTAATGGGTAATCTACATACCCATACGACAGCGAGCGATGGCCAGAGAGAACATCAGGCAGTTATTGACGATTACGTGGGCCGTGGTTACGGTTTTTTAATGATTTCGGATCACGATATTCTTACTAACGACGAGATATACTCCAAATTAGAATCGCATGGAATGGTGCTCATTGCAGGTAATGAGATAACTGCGCATGGTCCCCATATGCTACATGTCGGAGCGGAAAGTCTTGTGGAGCCCGTATCGGACAGGCAAGACGTTATCAACGCAGTTGGCAGAAGCGGCGGATTTGTGATTTTTAATCATCCCAATTGGGTTAGTAATTTTAACCATTGTCCTCAAGATCTATTGGATGATAGTAGGGGATATATTGGATTGGAAATTTATAATGGAGTTATAAGTCGTTTAGATGGGAGTCCGTATGCGACAAACAGGTGGGACATGTTGTTGAGCCAAGGGCGCAAGTTGTGGGGCTTTGCAAACGACGACAGTCATGCGGCGGAAGGAGACGTCGGCTTAGGTTGGAACATGGTGTATGTTCACGATGAGACGCCCAAAGGTATAGTTGATGCTTTAACCAACGGGCGTTTTTATGCCTCAAGCGGTGTAGAGATATCAAGTATTGTTGTTGATAAAAATTGTATCAGTCTGCAAACAGAGAATGCTTCCCGCATTGTAGCTATTCGAGATACTGGCCGAAGAGTTGCTACGGTAGACACGCATTCCATAGAAATCGAAGTTCCTTCTGGGGCCCGCTATGTGCGATTCGAGTGTTGGGGTGCTGGGGAGGCGTTTGCTTGGACTCAGCCCTTTTATATTTCGGAATAGTTATGATTAAGCGAACGGTTTAACATTGAATGATGATGCGTATATTTTAGCAAACAACTATTATAAAATAAGGAGTCGTTTGTGCGTAGTTTGATTGCAGTACATCCTGATTTTGATGCCGTCTGGCCATTTGCCGCAGATCACTTTCATGAACTTTGGAAGGAACAAGGGGTTGTTGAGTTTTTGAGGTTGGAGAATGACGAAAAGCGCCCATTATCTAAATTAATTGAAGACTGTTCTGCTGTGAATCGAGTCGCAGTATTAGGTGTGACCATTACTTCTGATTGTTTAGAAGCTTTTAGTGGGTTAGAGGAAGCCACTTTCCAAGGCTCGTATGGTACAAATTTAGATCCTGACTTCGACTCTGAATTAGTTGCGAGGGAGGTCAAGGTTTACCAGCACCCTTCGGAGGGATTTTGGGGAGCATCTGTTTCGGAGTTTGGTTTGGCCCTGACTCTTTGCGGATTGCGACGTATTCCACAGTTGCACCATGCGATATTAACGAATCTGCAGCCCTGGGATTACGATCCTCCGGAAGGTCAGGGAAAGCCGGGGGTGAGAGGTCATCAATTTGGTGACGATAGTACTTTCACATCGGGAACCTTGGCAGGCAAACGGGTTCGAATTGTTGGGGCAGGAAATATTGCCAGCCGTTATGCAAGTGTAGCAACTGCATTAGGCGCCGATGTTGCGGCTTGGGATCCGTTCGCGACCGAACCTTGTTTTCATAGGTCCGGTGCTCGTCGATTGCACCATTTGGAAGAGTTAGTTCGTGATGCTGAGATCTTTGCACCTATGGTTCCATTAAACGAATCCACTCGTGGGATAGTAAGTTCATCGCACATAAATGCGCTGCCTAAAGGCTGTTTAGTTGTTTTGGTAACACGTGCCAATATTTGTAATGTTGATGCTATCCGACGTCGGGTTTTGAATGACGAGTTGAGTCTTGCCGCGGATGTCTGGGATGTTGAGCCGTTGCCATTAGACGACCCTTTATTGGGTAGGCACAATGTGGTTCACACTCCGCACAATGCAGGACGGACGATCCATGCGAACAAATCCTGGGCAGAGAAATTAGTAGAGCAATTTAGTCCTCGCCATAGGGAATAATTGCTAGACTTTGTGATGATCTTTATCTTTTTGTTTGTGTTATAAAGACACCAAATTAACGTCGGAGACTATTCATAATGTCGGCTGGGTTGAAAGCAGTATTGATTGGCCAAAAGCGTCGAAATAATCGCCTTTTGCAAAAAACAGAATTTTTAGGAACACGAGTGCGCTCTCAAGTTCTACCGCTGCAAGTTGACATTGTAAGCGATAAATTTTTAAACAAAAATCAAGTCGATGGACTCCAAGGATTACAGAAAGAGGCTGCACGCACTGCTATTCGATCATTAGGGTCATTAGCGAAACTTGGTGAATTAGATCACTTAGGTGGCGGTTTGGAGCTTATTCCTTCGTTGCTGTTGACGTTGTCGGTAACGGACTTCGATCGTATAGAATATACGATCGAGCATGCACATACCAGTGTGGGGTATTATGCTGCCCTTTCTGCAATGGGGTACTTAAGCGAACAGGCGGTGGTTGAGTCTTTTCGTCGCAGTTTAGATATCCCCGGACATGTTTCATGGTTGCCTGGAGGCACTCAGCTAAATGGTGGTAGATTGGGTGTGATGGTACCTGTAGCTGTTGGTCAGGCTTTAGGCAAAAAAGCAAAAAGAGGAGACGGCAGTTGGGTTATCTGTCATTGTGGCGACGCAGGTTTTGTTTCCGGTCAGGCACTAAATGGATTTAATGGTGCGGATGTGCACGGGGCACCGATCACTTTCATCATGCACCGGAATGGCATTCAGCTTTCTGGCAGCACCGAGAGTATCCTAAATAAAGACCCAAGGGCGATGGTCGCCGCAATGGGTATTGAAATTATAGAGGTTAAAACACTGCATGATTTGCCTGGGCTTTATAAGGCCTATCGCAGGGCTTTTGCATTAGCACAGCGTGGTAGGCCCAGTATGATTTATCCCACAGGAGAACAACGTACCTTGGCTAATTTTGCTAAGTGTTACGGTATTGAGACTGAAGTCAAAGACATAGCTGATTTAAATGGTGTGGATATTAATTCTCCCGTCTGGGTACCTGGCTCACTTATGAGTTTTGGTGACGTTGAATCCATGGTGGAATGTATCTTTTTGGTTAACCATTTACCGGGAGGGAAAGGCCATCACGATGGTCATATGAAGGGTCGTGAAGTAGAAAGTGTCTTGTCTAACCCCATGTTACAAATTAGTGCTGCAGAGCGACGGGCATGTTCTGGTTTGCGGCGTCGAACCAAACGAACGGTTATAACTAAAGCCCGGCCGGCGCCAGGAACCCCTAATTTGCGTTTGCCGTTTTCTTTGCGAAAAAGGGTAAAGCTCAAGGGAATTGGAGAGGCAGACAGCGCGCGAGCAGGATCTGAAGCGGGGTATGCGCTTGTTGCACAAAGACATCCAGAAAAGGTTTTTGTCGTAAGTTGTGATTTGGATCCTTCGACTAAATTGGCTAAGGCACGCTCATATCTTGCGCCGGACCACCAGTTTGAAATGAGTATAGAGGAACAGGCTGCTACTCTGATGGCAGACGGATTAGCTATGAGTGGATCGGAACCACAACTTAACGTTGTATCAACCTTTGCGGCTTTTTTTGAAGGCATAGCGCGCGAAGGGTTTGATCTCTGGCGATATCAACGAAATTTGAATGGTATAAACGAAGGCCTCAACGTTACTTTTCATGTTTCTCATGTTGGGGCCTGTACCGGTCGGGACCATTTTTCCGGATGGGGCCTGGACTGGATCAATGTTGGTCTTACCTATTTGCCGTATCTGCATAGATTCTATGCCCCCGCTGATGCCCGCTCAGCTTTTGTTGCTACGTGTGATTTAGCAGAGCACTACGGTGGTCATGTTATAGGAATACCGCGTGATAATTTACCTATTTTGTCAAAGCAGGATGCATCAGGACCACTTTGGGAAACAACGGATACTTGGGAGCCTGTTACAGAGTATAGGAAGTATAAGGGAGCTAAACGGGCAATTCTCGCTTTAGGAGCGCCCGCTTTTTTGGCTGGGGATGTCGCTCGAAAACTTGGTGACGTAGATGTTCATGTTGTCAATGGTTTTCCGGTAGATTCGAAGTCTTTAAGTTCGTTGATCGCTCAATATCCTAAAGGTGTTGTGACTATAGAAGATGGGTTTATAGGCACCGCAGAAACAGGATTGCGCGGTTTCGCGGCTTTGATTGCTGGAATGGCTTCGGAAGTTGGTTGTTCTGTTGCCCACTTGGGGATAACGGATCCTCGGACGGCTCCATCAGAAGGCCACATGGAAACTTGGGAACATTTCGGAATGACCAAAAACAATTTGATACGTGCAATCGAAGATCTTTAAATAAAGAACTTCGATTCGCACTTGTTTGTTAAGGGAGGTATGTTTTGTTGTTGAGAGTTACTGTATTATGGTCGTGGTTGATTTTGCTCACCGCCTGTGGATCTGATGGTGGTAAGGTGAATAAGGAGGCATTAATGGAACCAAAGAGCGATGAAATGAAATTGGAAGCGCCTAAGCAGTTTGTAGTAACATTCGAAACGACGGCAGGTAATTTCGAAGTTACGGTGCATCGAGATTGGGCACCTAATGGGGCGGATCGATTTTATAATCTTGTAAAAAATGGTTATTACAACGAGCAGCGTTTTTTTAGAGTAGTACCTGGTTTTGTGGTTCAATGGGGAATGAGTGGAGACTCTCAATTAACTAAGGAATGGATGGGCGCACACATACTGGACGACCCTGTTCGAGAAAGTAATACCCGTGGACGCATAACGTTTGCTGCAACCAATCGACCAAATAGCCGTACAACTCAGGTGTTTATTAACCTGGGCGAAAACAGTAATTTAGATGGGATGAGGTTTGCTCCCTTTGGCGAAGTAACAAATGGGATGGAAATTGTTGATCAAATAAATGCCGAATATGGTGAGCAGCCTTCGCAAGGATATATTGTCGAACAGGGTAACGCCTATCTTGAAGAAAACTTTCCTAATCTAGACTATATAACGTCATTGAAGGTTGATGAATAAAAAGCGTGGAATCTGATAGTTGCCGATGCTATGCGAAATGACTCGGTAGGCCTTAACGCTGCTTGTTGGGCCTTGCTTATGGCAGTTTTGTGGGGTGGTAATTCTGTTGCCATAAAAATCGGTTTGAACGCGATGCCGCCCGCCTCTATGGCAGCTCTTCGTTTTTTCTTTGGTATCATCACCATTTGGCTGGGTTGTCTCTTTTCGGGTGTTTCTATTCGTGTTCCATTTTCTGCCTGGAGAGGTCTTTTTGGCTTGGGCTTGCTCTTTACGACGCAAATTTGGTTACTTAATGCAGGAACAAGTTACACGACAGCAGGTCGTTCGGGCGTTCTCATAAATATATTCCCTTTTTTTGTTGCCATCTTTTCCCATTTGTTTGTGAGGGGAGATCGAATAACAGCCGTCAAGGCTATAGGTTTGATTTGTTCCTTCTTGGGGATTTCCTTTCTATTTATTGAATCGATTCAATTGGAAGATACGCAGTATTTACTTGGTGATGCCATGGTGACGTTGAGTGGCTTATTATTGGGACTCAGACAGGTTGTACTGAAACTTTTGGTGCAAGGACTACATCCTCTTCAAGTGTTATTTTGGCAGGCTGGTATTGGTCTGCCGTTGTTTGTATTATGGAGCGTATTGTTTGAGAGCGAAGTCACTGAACAAATGAATTGGACTATTTGGTTGGCGGTGTTATATCAAGGCGTAGTAGTTGCGGGATTCTGTTTTGTTCTTATGGTATTGCTGTTGCGTCACCACAGCGCAACTCGCTTAGGAGTATTTAGTTTTGTTACTCCGATCGTCGGCATTTTACTAAGTGCGTGGATTTTAGAAGAGGAAATTTCGTTTTGGCTATGGGTTAGTGTTTTGCTGGTGACAATTGGTATTGTTGTTGCGAATAGGGCTGAACATGTTCTTGAAAGAAATAGATCCACCTGTTATTAGGTATGATATCTTCTGGATCTGATTAAAGTTAGGTTCTTACACTGTAAATTCTAATTAATAGGAAAGCGATTATGACAATGAATCACCGTGTTACAACGTATGCTGATATTGGGGTTAGGCCGTTTATAAATTGTGTAGGGACTATAACTGCGTTGAGTGGGTCTCTATCGCTACCGGAGGTTCGCCAGGCCATGGTGGAAGCTGCTTCTGGCTATGTAAAGATTTCCGAACTTATGGATGCAGTTGGTCGTCGAATTGCTGAAGTAATGCAGTGCGAATATGGATTAGTTACGGCTGGATGTGCCGCCGCACTTACCCAGGTGACGGCGGCATGTGTGGCAGGCACTGATTCTGAAAAGATTGGCAAACTTCCTAATCTCAGTGGAGTGAAGAATGAAGTCATTGTTCAAAAAAGCCATCGAGTCGGTTACGATCGAGCGATCACGGCGGTAGGAACTCGTTTTGTAGAGGTTACGACCTTCAAAGATCTGGAGTCAGCTTATTCTGATCTTACTGCAATGATTTTTATTTTTGGAGATGCTGCTGAACGCGGTGAAATTTCAGTAAAGGAAATGGTAGCAAGTGCGCAAAATCATGGAGTTCCGGTTTTTGTTGATGCAGCGGCCGAAAGACCAGATGTTCCTAATTGGTATTTGGAGCAAGGTGTAGATGCGGTTGCTTATTCTGGCGGAAAATGTTTAAGGGGTCCACAGGCTTCGGGTTTAGTATTGGGTCGGGAGGATTTACTTAAAGCTGCTTTCTCTAATGGCTGTCCGCATGGAGCCATAGGTCGCCCGATGAAAGTGGGAAAAGAAGAAATTATGGGTTTGTTGGTCGCTATCGAGCAATGGGTGGAGCGCGATCATCAGGCTGAATGGAAAGCCTGGGAGGGGCGCCTATCTGTAATTTCAGATAGCTTATCTGGATTTGATTCTATTCAAACATCTATAGTACAGCCGGGTCGCTCGAACGTTACGCCCTGTCTCTCCGTTAGTTGGGACCCAGCAATCCTTGGAGTAGATGGGAATGTTGTTCGCCAGAAATTGGAAATGGGACAACCGCGGGTGGAGATGAGCGTTGGTGATAGTAAATTGTCTGTCAACCCGTACATGATGGAAGAGGGAGAGGACGAAAAGGTTGCTTCTCGCCTTAAGCAAATTTTTTCAAACTCTTAGAATCAGTGTCTTATTCGAAAGCGCAAGAAATAAAAAAAGAGCTAAAGACTGTGTGCTACTTACCGATACTTTATATTAAGTGATATCAATAGCCAGTCGCTACTTCGCGTGTGATCCAAGATTCCCGAAGCGATGTGCTAGGGTCTTACTTTTTTAGCTGAAGGATCTTTCTAACTCGCGCATGGGTCTGCGTTTTGGAGGCAGCGTAGTTCCTTCTGTATAGCTGGGAGTGGCGCAATTCGCGCGAGAAATAATATCGCGTTCGCTCCAAGTCGAATCAGATATACCCAAGGATATGGTTCGAATTCCATAAAATACCCGAGGCGTTCCTCCAACGCTTCGGGTTTTTTCTTCATAAAAGAATATTTTTGTTGTATTATTGTTTCATTCTAACGGATTGTAGCTTACCTTCGCTGTTAACGATTTTATTTTTTTTGCGGGTCGTACAAATCTGCAATTTGTATGGCCTGAAAGAGAGTCGCTGGCTCGATTTGTGTTCGGAGGGCGCGTTTTGGTGGGAGTAGAGTCGAAGCACCGAGCATAGGTGGACTTACTACAACTTCTACGGACCCAGAATTGATATCTTTGTTACCCTTCGGACATTTTGGCCATAGCGAATGGATGCCGCGAAATGCTAAAGGTATGAGGACTAGATCTGATCTTAACAACGAGAAAAGACCATGTTGCATCGGTAGGCATTGGAGCGAGTAAGCCGAAGTTGTTCCGGATGGGAAAATGACTCCTGGACGTTTCTCGAGTAAGCTCAGAAACCGTTTAGTTGGATTCTGAGTGTCTGAAGCACGTGACATTACTACATGTCCATGGACTTCCTCCATGATTTTGTCGACTTCTTCGGGGCTAAAGCCGATTGGATTAAACGTGCGACCAAAAATTTTTTTTCTTCCTATGTCTGTCAAGGTCGACCGAGCTAAAATTGTACACGGTTCAGGCTGGTTCCAGCCCATAGCCTGTACAAGTCTTACATCGTTAAGTACGTAGGGCAGAACAAAATGATCGAATAAACTTTGGTGCGTAGGGAGAAATAAAATTTTATGTTTTCCGGATCCCAAATCTAGCCGACGGGCAATGCTTTCAAATAGTGGGTCGATGGTTATTTCAACAGAGATATTGAATATTTCTAGAGACCTGTAGGCCAGTTCGTGGTACTGTTTCCAAGCTTTTTTTAAACGAATAGTTTCGTCGAAGCCTTGAGCAAGCAGTTTGAGGTTCTTTTTACCTGTATTGCGGAAGAGTGCTGCCCATTGTAGTAGTCTTTTTCGTTTAACCCACTTTGACGGGCTAGTGGTTTTTCCCACATGCTCGTACTCCAAAAATGAACCCGTTACGTTATTATTGAGCAGGGGAGGTAACTGTAGTTTGTTTGGAATTATTGAGTTAACTTCATCTACGATTTTTCGGGCAAGGTCGATTAGATCGCGGGTTAGATAACTGTATTCTTGTCCGTACCAGTAATCACGTGGTTTTAATTGGGCCGGATCTTCTAGATGGGCCTTCACAAATTTTAGAAGCAGTGATTTACCTAGTAATAGCTCTTCGTGGATTTTAGGCAATGTGATATTTCTTTGTTTTTCTATGCTATTGATTATCTGTTCGACGTCAGTTATTACTTTCCACACCGAAACACCAAGCCAGATGAAATTGCTGAATGTATTGTATCGAATGGCAAGGAGTTCCCCCGCAGCCAAGAAGTCGACAACTGATTCGGCTATGTATTCCATGTGTGAGCGGAGAGAGGTTTCGCGAATATTGCCGTTAGTTGTAATTCGATAAACATCATCCGAATGGGTCCCTTCGTCACTGGTAACATTGATTTTTTCTGCTACAGATTGGGCATGTGATAACGGAATTCGGGATATGCGCTGGTTTACAAGGGCCTTTTCTCCTTCATCTAACTCTATTGGGTCGTCGCGTCCTAAGGCACGTAGATAGACGTCTTGGTAGAGTCTGATGAAATCTCGTTCTTCGCCTATGTTACGATCTAAAAATATGTTTTTTAAGCTTAGGAAAATTTGGTTTGCTTCATGATAAGGAACGCGTGTTTTTTCAAATAGATTTCGGGCTTCGGTCAACCGTTTTGTGCGACGATCTGGGATGCCCTGATGGATGGCTGTAATCAGTTTTGACCGTTTGCTAAGCTCAACGTCGTTAGGCTCCCTTCCGCGTGGCCAATTAAAGTCGTCCTTATGAGTAAAATGACCATCACTGACGGCTACTTTTATTAATTGCTCCGCGGTATCGTCGTACAAATTCAGCAATTCGTCTGTGTTTTGGCTATTTTTAAATTTTTCTATATCCACGTCTTTATTCTCAGTGATTTTTTTGACTTTACAGGAACCTGCGCAGATGGTTTTTGTTTGACTATACGGATCTATGTCCGACAAACCCTTTTGGATTTTCGAATGCGTTTTTCCATAGCGTGCACCAATTCTCGTAATTGTGCATTTCTCTAGTCGGGTTAGCGTGAGATCTAACGATAAAATCTGGGTGCCCTGTTCGACCGGTATGCTGTCCTGTTGGTTGATAGCGCAGATCTAGAGACCACCTACATATATCGGAGTAATTTGGCGTTGAACGGTGAGGTGTGAATCTGCTCATTAACACGATATCTCCCTTGGTGCATTCGGCAATTACCGGCTTTGATTCAGGCATTATAGTCGGGTCTATCGTTGTTCCGCCTTCCTTTATATGACGTAAGTATCCTGTATCTACTATCCCGGGGATTACCTCCATACAACCCATTTCTTGAGTTGCGTCTCCGATTGGTATCCACACCGTAACAATATCGGATGCTTCTCCCTCTTCCATCATAACACCGGCATCTTGATGCCAGGGCGCGTTATGAAATGAAACACCTGGATTGCCTTCTACCGATAATGGGGGTTTGGCTCTAATATGTTGTATTGGGTTACAAACCAGTTCCGGGCCTAACAGAGATTCCATCAGTTCGAGGAGATTCTCGTTGATCAAGAATTCAAAAATGGATTTTCCTCGGTAATGCATAATATCTAGACCATCACCAATTTCTTTGCTCTGCTCAAAAAGAAGGCCATATCTTTTTTCGAAAGGGGCTTTTTTATGAAGGTCGTCGATTTTACCTTCTGTAAAAAGGATATTTGCGCGTGTATCGATGAGCTCATTGAGTTCATCGATTACTGGCTGGAGATCCGTTGCTTGTAAGGCACCTCGTGCAATCAAGAACCCGTCTCGGTTGAATGCTACAACTTGTTGAGCTGTTAATTTCATGATCTTCCTCTTCCCCTATTCTGTCGATAAAATAAGGGGAAAATTGGAGGAAGCACAACTCACAAGGTATTGAAATCTATGATTGGTGCTTATTGGTAAAGGACGTAACTTGATATGTAAAAGCGGAAGAATCGTGTGCAAAGTATCTTATTTGTTCAGCTAAAATATTGCTTAGTTCTGTTGATCCCTGTAGTTCGTTTAATTGTTCATCAATCACAACTTTTTCATAGATATAGATTCGAAGTTGCCGTGGGGACAAATTCGAGTTGTCACAGATACGGACTGGTGGCACATGGAAGTTTAACCTAACCTGCAAGTCTTCTCGTAGCAGCTGAATTTGATTGACTAGATCAAATGATGGTTGGGCATTCGCCTCTATCACGTATTGAATTAATTCACGTCCAATTTCTACCTGTATTGCTTCCATCTTGGTTCTCTCTCCGTAGCTATGCTTTTGTATTCTTTAAGTCTATAGCAATAGAGATGCCACGTTCACAGTTGTTCTCTATGAAACGAATAAACTCCGTAAAATGGGCAAAAAGATTATTTAAAACATAGAAAATTGGTAGTGTGACTCAGTATTATTGCATGGTAGAAAATGCAGGTTTTTGCGCTGTATAGAGAAAAATCTGCATGGTACGGTTTTAACTCTTTATGTCGACGGCATGCTCAGCAATATATTTTTCAACCTCAATATCGCTCATCATCAGAGATCCTGTAAATGTTCCGCCTGGAGGTATATAGTAAAAATGCTCTGCATACCTTAGCCCGTATGGTTCGCCAATTTTATTGTATTCTTTTAGTCCAAATAGTCGAAGAAATTCCCGGTCTGCGGTATCATCGTCGTTGCCGAGTTGAGGGAGACGCTTGCCTTCAAGCCGTAGTTTTTCCTTTAGACGGCGCCCGCGTGCTCCTGCAGGCCCCTGTGATTTATTGGCACTCATTGCGGCTATCTTTTCTTCTAAGTAAGGCTCGATGTCAACTACAGTATTGTAAGGCTGGCCCGGTCGCATTGTCCAATAGTACAATTCACTGACAGTATGCGGAGAAAGCCCACAACTCGGGTGTTCCGGGTAGTCTTTGTCCATACCCGCCATCCACCGAGCGGCTTCCACAGCTTGTCCGGTTACATAATGGTCCGGGTTTTCCTCCCATTGACCCCAAGGGTTGAATGTTGTGATCGTATCTATTTTTAAAGCACGTATTAAGTAAACTAATCTTGCACGAAGTTCCGTCGGTGAGGCTTCATCCAAAAAGTGGTTTCTATAACCCAAATGAATAACTTTTTCGAATCCAAGCTCTTTAGCGAGAACGTCTATGTCTTCTTCATTCCTTCGAATAGTATCTCCTATACTGGAGGTGGGTCCGCACTTTTCATCGTTTGTAGTTTGTATGAGATAGGCGGTGTAACCCTCGTCTACAAGTTTTGCTACGAGTCCTGCACAAAAAAAAGGTATGTCGTCAGCGTGTGCCTGAACCGCTGCTAGAACCTTCCCGGTATTTGGCTTTCCATTTTGTTTTTGTTCAATTTGGACCTTTCCTACCGGAGTGTACCAGGGAACGCGTGGATTTGATGAAGTCGCCATAAAATACCTCTTTTAAAAAGGATGTGTTGATTTTTAGATTCTCAGCTAAATATTCCATCTAGTGTCCAGTAGTGATCGGGGTTCGGTTGCCGTTGTATCCACTTACCGTTTGTAAAATCGGGGAATGGCTGTGGAAGACTACCGCAGGAAATAGATTCTTCTGAAAGCGCAGTAATGGCCATCCACGTTACCGAATCATAGACGTCTACAGATGTTTGGCTACCTGTTTTTATTGCATCAATAAAGGCTCTTTGCACGAGCCAGTCCATACCGCCGTGACCGCCTTTTACTCCTCCCTCGATAAAATCCTTCCAAACGGGATGCTCATAAGACTCAAGGTACTCACTCATCGGTGCCCAACGCTCATCACCAAAATCGTCGAAGTGTAATGCATTTTTATCTTCCATCCATAACCCTTTCGTTCCCTGGACACGTTGAGCCCGAGAATATGGACGAGGAAGCGAGCAGTCATGGGTTGATAAAACGGTTTCTCCGTTGGCACATTTTATTATTGTCGTGGTAATATCGCCTTGGTTAAAAACGGTATTCATTCTGGGATGATCTGGCCCTAATTGATTAATAACGTATTCACGAAGCCCGCGAGATTTTGAGCTCATCGAAACAAGAGAAATGAAGCGGTTACCCTTATTGATGTCTAGCATTTTTGCTATTGGACCGATTCCATGCGTCGGATACAAGTCGCAGTTCCGGTGGACAAAGTTTTCAAGACGATAATGGCGGTTTTCACCACCACGAGTAATTTCTGAACGTAGGTCGTGTTCATAGCCGCATTGGCAGTGAATTAATTCACCAAATAATCCTTGTTTGACCATATTCAAAACGGCCATTTCCTCACGTCCATAGCAACAATTTTCTAAGAGCATAAATGGAATGCCGGTTTCTTCGCTCGTGCGTACTAGTTCCCAACATTCTTGAATAGACGAAGCACCGCCAACCTCTGATGCTACGTAGATTCCTGCTCGCATCGCGGCCAGAGAAATTTCTACGTGACTTGTCCAATTGGTGGCAACAATAACTCCATCCAAGTCATTTCTTGTAAGAAGATCTCGGTAGTCTAGGTACTTTTCAGGTAGGAATCCTTGACCTTCATTAATACCGTTGGCAGCTTGTTCCAAATAATCGTCATGTAAGTCACAAATCGCTGGGATGTGTACGTCGTCCATGCTGGCAACTAGATTGGCGAGGCCTCGTCCTCTGCCGCCTAAACCGATAAAACCTAAATTTAATTTTTCCAAATCTTCTCCTATTTTATTATCTATAGCTTTATTATTGTTGAATATGTTATGGTCTAAAATTAGAAGTAAGTTATTGCTCTCTATTTGCCCGATTAATATAGAGAAAAATCAGAGGAGTTAGGCATTCTTTTATGCCATATTTTCACAGGAGGTTTTAGTGAGTTTTACAGTGGTTTTAATTGCGATGGGTAGCTTATTGTCGGGACTTTGGACCTGCTGGGGATTTTACATCATATTCTCCACTGACAGGCCAGCGTATTCATTACTGCAAAGGTTATCTTCGGATATAGAGATTCGTCAGTATGAGGAACAAAACTGGATCAAGACGCGATATAATAACGACGATGGTTCGTTTCGAACCTTGGCCTCTTATATTTTTGGTCAGAATAAAGAGAAAAAATCCATTCCAATGACAGCTCCTGTGATTACCGGCCAATATATGGCGTTTATACTGCCCGTTGGATTAACAGAGTACAATGCACCTCAACCGGATGGTCAGCAAATCCAATTTGTTTCTGTACCTGCTCGTCAGCTCGCTACGTTGCGTTTTTCCTGGTTGACTTCCCCCGAAAGGGTCAATAGAAAGACAGCTGAATTACTCTCGGCATTACGCACGCATGAGATATCAACCCAGGGAAAGCCGTTTTTGATGAGATACAACGACCCTTGGACACCTCCTTTTATGCGCCGTAACGAAGTGGCAATCGAATTACGAGAGAACAAATAAACAATGTACAAACAAGTCAATTGCGGTTAAGTAGGATTGGTTGTAATCATAAATAATTCGTGGTGGTTTCTCTATAAATAGTAAAAGAAAGTAATTTTATTGTGCATTTTGTATACGTATCAGTCCCGTAGGGAAATGGTTGATATAATGTCGAGATTATGTAACTTGCAAATAAGGGCTGTTGGTGTGAATTTAACTATGAATTACTCTACATTCTGTATACGACTTGGAGACTCATGAGGTACGAAGTTTCTCAGACTATGAAATTGGGACAGTTAGATAAGAGATACTTTTTCCTGTTTCTTGTTTTTCAGGCTATTGTTTTTACTGGCAGCTTATTTTATACCGAGTGGCTACCAGTTTTTGTTATAGGATCTGTCATAGCCGTGCTATTTGTTATAGGTGTTTTGGTTCGTCCCTGGGTAATAGCTCCGATTGTTGTTTTGACAACGGGACTTGATAGTACGGGACGTTTTTTCGGAGGGGTTGAAGGAGGAGGAGGAGGATTACATTTGACCGGGTTCCATCTCGCATATGCTTTACTCGTTATAGGTCTTCTTGTACAAACAAGCCTACGTGGAAGGGTGGTATTTCCAGAATTTGAACTAAAGGCTCCTTTGTTGGCGTTTTTAGGTTGTATCGCCGTTTCCCTGATCTATTCTCCGAATCAACCCGAGGCCACAATCAGTTTCGTCCGGATGAGTGCGTTGGTCTTGTTTACCTATATGATTCAAGTAATTATTGATTCAAAGCGTGCGGTTAAAGCAATTTTATGGTCGATGGTTTTTTTTACAGTAGCTGGCGCTGTAATGGGAGCTTATCAGGTAATCACGGGGCAATTTCACCTGCCAGTAAAGGTAATAACCGCTTTAGGTGGCAACGTCCCCCGTGCAACCGGTACATTTCATAATCCCAATATTTTCGCCACTTTCATGATGTGTGGTATCCTGCCATTACTTGCAGTAATACTAAATCATAAGATGAATACGGTCTCTAGAGTCTTATTTGCGATCGGAATTATTATCGGTTTTGGCGGTCTGCTCGCCTCCTTTAGTCGCTCAAATTGGGTCGCTACACTTATTGGGATTTTTGTTATTCTCTGGCTCAGTCGTAAATTGAGGTATTTTTTTATTTTGCTATTCGCGGCACTTCTTTCGGTTTTGGCTTTAAAAGAATTTGTGCCTTTTGCTGAATATATTTTCGAGCGATTTATCTCCATTTTTACTCTTTTCAGTGAATTTGGCTCTGTTGGCCGCACTTCTAGTACGGCGAGAATTTATTTGATTATAGCGTCACTGGATATGTTTGGTGATCATCCGTTACTTGGCATTGGCTGGCGAGCTTTTCCTCACGTATTTTCGAATTATGCCCCTGCAGGATATCCACATTGGAGTCAGGTAAATGAACCCCATACTGTAATAACAATGGTCTTGGGTGAACTCGGCATTGTTGGATTTGCGGTTTTTTTGTGGTTTGTTTTGAAAGTTTTTATTCTCGCGTGGGGCCGTTTTCATGAAATGAAGGATTCATATCTTCGTTCGGTCCAAATAGGTATGATTGCGACGTTCGTTTCGTTTCAGATTAATCAGTCTTTTAATGGGGATTTGGCAAATAACATGTTTTGGTTTGGCGTTGGGATGCTATTTGCGGTGCAAAGGGTGGAACGAGAAGGACGTGAAGGGTCGAGTTAGAAGAGTTACGAAAAAAACACTTTGATTCTTAGTGGTTTGTCAGAAAAGTTTTCACTAAGTTAGCCTAATAAAATGTTGGCATTCTCCCAAGGATCGTCCACGTGGCCCTTAGTTTTAATTCGCATATACCTGTGCCTTATGCGCGCAGACCTCAAGATATATTTGAGTCAGTGAGTAGTGTTTCTACTGAAGACTCAGGAACTCATGTTACAGGATCACGCGATTTGTTCTCGGGCTTGGCGTTATCTGGAAGGGATAAGTCCGAAGCGGTGGCGCTCCAATTTCGCATTCGAAATGAAGAGCAGGCAATTAATTCTATCCGATCGGCTGAATTCTCCTTATTGGAAGTTCGGTCAATCTTGATACGATTGCGTGAATTGGCCTACGGTTTTTCTTCAGAAACGTGGAGCGATGACGAACGTGAATTGGCTAGTGACCAGTTCAGTGAATTGAACACAACCACCCAACGAATGGTCAAGTTTGTTAACTCAGGGATACGTGGAACGACAGTTAGCGAGCAGCAGGATTTGGATTCGCATGAATTATTGCCCAATAAAAAGGGAATAGAACTAAGCAATATTGTGTCAATAGACGCTGAACCTGGTGTTTATAGCTTTAGTTATATACCTGAAAAAAAAGAAATTACGTTGAGTAATAAGTCTAACTCCCAGACAATTAAATTTACCGACCTTCTATATAAAGGTGCAGTTGAGAAGATGAAATCGATCATACTTAATTTTGATCGGTTTGGTGTTCTTGCGACCTTTAATGTTACGACGCTTTTTGATGAAACGGGGATGTTGGCGGGCGACAACATAACAGATCGGCAATTCGTTGTGATTGAGGATTCTAAACGATCTCAGGATGAGTTTTTTGTTTCTAAATGTGCGCTTGAGGAATTCATTGCTAATATTCAATTTTTATCAAATTTTTTTAAATCAGAAGAAAAAGGTCCTTCGAAGTATTTGGTAATTGCACATTTGGACAGGGCTCTTGAGGAAGAATCAAGAATCCGCGGTAACCTGGGTTACGTCTTAAATAGAATGGCTTCAAATATTAGGACGATAGAGGAACAAATAGAAAAAATAGAGGTTACTATTGATAAAATTGGGGATTCGACGACTGCTGACACGGTTTTGCAATGTTCTCAGTCTCGTATTGTCTTACAGCACGCTGATAGGCTATTGAAACATGCTCGATCAGTAGATCCAGCAAGGGTATTGAGGCTACTTGATATCTAACTCTCAATAAACCTATTGGGGGAATAGGATATAGGTGATTGCACTACCCCCAAACCAGGCTTTTCGAAATTCCTCTAAGTCATAAGATCTTGCTACTGCTTTTTCAGTTTGTGAAGCTGGGTCATTAACAAATATTCTTCCGTGGGCAAAACCTTTAACTATTACTAAGTGTCCGTTAGTTTCTTCTATTGGCGCACCTGCAAGACCACCTCTTTTATATTGAATTGAGGCAACAAAAGGATACGAGTTTTGTATAAAACTCTCTGCAGTCTCCCAGTTTGGCATATGACATAAATATCCACAAAGGCCATAACGGTTTGCTGCTCGAATATTAGCAGGCCAAACGCCATACAATTGGGTAGGAGAATGGTATGTTTCTGCGATCACATCGTAGACATCAACAGTAATACCATGGTACTTCATTAACATACTTAAACACGTTGGAGAGCATACTCGATTTTTGATTTCCGAACGCAGTGACATTTGGCTTATGGCAGGTACAGTTTCTTCCAATGAAAGCCTAGTAGGAGGTGGATGACTCATTGTTATTT
>CEUA01221400.1_pt1 | contig 19336 bp, 19 predicted proteins | sample 361541 | NCBI WGS metagenome assembly CEUA01 (sample SAMEA2623079, study PRJEB7988) | marine metagenome | isolation source: saline water (ENVO:00002010), including
CTGATTTTTTCCTCCACCTTTTCTACCAGAACCTTTTCGTGAACCACCATGTTTGCCTTTTGGTTTAGTTGGTTCTGGTTGTTTATCACCTGTTTTCTCAGGCTCTTTTGGTTTTTCAGAACCACTCTTTTCTGGTTCTGGTGTAGCAGTTTTTTCTTTATCTCCATCACCAGCTAATGGATTTTCTTTCTCTTTACTACCTAAAGCAGCTGCACCTGTGTCACCACTGGTATGAGCAGTTCCACCTTCTGAATCACCAGTTTCTTTATCTTGGTCAGACTTTGATGCATCAGCATCTGTACTAGTAGCCTGAGCAGCAGTGTCATCACTTCCTTTATCTTTATCTTCTGGTTCTTTAGTATCGGTTTCTTTATCATCTTTATCTTTACCTTTAGATAAAGTCTTTTTTATTTCTTTATCGTGTTCTTTTCTACCATCTGCTCCAGCTGCATCAATTTCTTCTGGTGATTTTCCATCTTTTTTTGCTTTTTTACGTGCATCTAATTCTGCCTTATCTGCATTTGCAGCTGCCTGTGCTTTAGTTTTAGTTTTTTGTTTTTCTAAATCTGTTTTAACTGCTCGTGCTTTTGATGCTGATGTTCCTATTTTCTTTCTGATACCAAGCATTGCAGAACTATTCCAAGCTTTGCCACCAATTTTAAAACCACCCTTTTTAGCGTGTTTCATTAATCCTTGGGCAATATTAACACCTAAGGCATCCTCATCAAGAGCTGCAACTTCTGCTACCGTCATACCTTCATACTGTGGATCATAATACTCCAGTAACGATACTTGTTCTTCTATAGAACCCTTTTTAGTTTCAAGGTATTTTTTACCCATTTTTCCTTGCCTGTATTTTGTTATCAATTCTATCCAAAATTGTTCTTGATTCTATTCTATATTTTTTCCAAGAATCTACAAATTCTCTATCCATCCACCCACGAATAACTGGACGAGCATCAGCTTTTGGCCCATCCTTTTTACCAGCATCATACAATGCATCATATAAACCATCGTCACCAATGTATTTACCAATTGCATCTGTAGCAGAATCACCATCCTTACCAAGTGGAATTGGTTTTTGCATTAACTTTTTAAGACCAGCCTTTAGTTTTGGTGTGTCTGGTAGAGCCCATGTTCCTTCTTTTATACCTTTTGGTTTCTTACCACCTTGTGTCCAACAAGTTTTTCGGCAAGGAATACCATCAGCACCCATTCTCTGTTTCTGCTCTTCTTCAAGACTTTCTTTTAATGCAGATAACATTTCTTTATAAGAAGCAGCTGCCTTTTTCATAAACTTTTCTTTATCATCTGGTTTTCTTAACTTTTGAAACTTATCTTGAACAGCCATTGCAATCTTTGGATCAATTTTCTGTTTCTTTCCATCACGAAATTCTACTTTAAAGTTACCTCTTAGAGAAACAACTTTTCTCATTTGCATAATGATATTCTTATCAGCAGACTTAACATCATCATCCGTAGCATCATGATCTATATCAGCAGGGTCTATATCTCGTTTTTCATCAACATAAGTAACAGTCATTTTTGAACGGTCAAAAGCTTTCTTAACGTCTTTATCACTACGTTTTGTTTCTATATTGATTTTAGAAAAATCCATCTCATTTTGAGATACCCTTGCATCCGTTATTCCTAGACGATGCAATTCCTTTTCCACATATTTTATATCTTTTTCTGTAATCTCTCCACCTTTAGTGGCTCCTGTAACAGTTATATCCTCTCCCATAAGTGATTTAATAGTTTTAACATCTATTTTCATTTTCTTTGAGATCCATTCTGGAGATTTCTTATCATCAATATAACCTTGAAGTTCTTTCATCCTACCTTCTTCAAGTTCAACTTCTTCTTTTTTGAAACCTACTACAGATGCTCCCATATCACCTTGAGCAAAACTTACCTTATCATCTCTCTTATACAGAAAATGTTTTACACCGCCAGGATTTTTAACACTTTTCAATGTAACTTTTTCTACTTTACCCTTGGCAACTTTATTTTTAGCTGTTACAGTAAATGTTCCTTTACCAGATGACATAGCAGATTTATATTCAACAGTAATGGTATCACCCTTCTTTAAAGCATCAAAATCTTTTACACTTACTTCTTCATCAAGTTCAACTTCTTCGTTTTGTTTTTTCAGAACAGCTGCAACTTGTTTTTCTTGTGATAAACCTTTCTTAATTTTCTCAATCGCTTTTACTGCACCAGAATAATTTCCTTGTTTATATCTTGGGTCAGATGCAATTCCAATAGCCATCTTAATTTCTTTTTTGGAATATCCTTCATCAAGTTCTTCTCCATCATGTTCTAATTCATCACCAGACTTGATTTGTTTCATTGCAAGAGATTGTAATTTCATCATCTGAGCTTTAGTTCCAGTATTGACCATCTGTTCAATAGATTTTTTATTCTTGGGATTAACTGCTTTGTAAACAGCCATGATAGCAGAAGCAGTAAACGAATCTACTTTCAGTTTACCATCTTTAAATTTAATCGTCTGCATAGCACCACCAGCAGCTTTTTTCATTAAATCCATATTATCCTCTAAAAGAAGGGGGAAGCCTCCTGGCGTAAGAATATATTTCTTTTCTTTTTGCAAGTTTACTTCTTGGTATGCTTCTGACATTGTTTTTGTATATATGGTCATTTTTTAACCTTTCTTTGTTATTATTTATAACTATTTCTTATTAGCGTAGAAAGCTGCAATAGCCATCTTCTTCCGTTTATCCTTTGATTTACCCTTAAACTGTGGTGCATCTGATTTCTCAAAATCATCTATATAATCACCAGCAGTAGCATCTTTACTAAGTTTTTCATTTACCTGTAATTGGTCTACAAATTCTTTAAACGGAGAAACAACTCGTTTTTTCTTGCCGTACTTTCTACCCTTTTCTTTTGGTTGCTTCTGAAAAATTGGTTTCTTCTTTTTTCCTATGGAATCTCTAAATCTATCAAAATCTCTTAATTTTGGACGTTTACCCTTTTCATCTAAAGGTTCAAATTCTGCTTTTAATTCTTGAGGTATTAACCCCTTCTTGACCAAACCATTAATATGATCACGTAAAACTCTATCAGATACATTAGTATACATTCTAGCTAAATCATGAACTATATGAATAGGATTCATTCTTTTATCTTTTTCATATTCCTTAGCTGCCTTTTTTGCATACGCAAATGAAAGATTATCTAAACTCTTTTTATGAGTTTTATCAAAAATTTTATTTTTTAATTTTTTTAACCAAGGAATAGTATCTCCCCAATCTTCTTCAAGTTCCTTATCTCTCAATCGTGGCTCTCTACGATTCTTGGATGGATCTTCATTACGTAAATTCTTAGGATCATTATTCATAGGATCGTTGTCTTTATGACCTACATCCATACCCACCTTAGCTTTATCTCCCATAATTCTACGAGCCTTATTTCGTGAGGATCGTCTTGCAATCTGTTCTGGCTTACCTTGATAGTTAGCATATTCCTTTTTATAATCTCTTTCATTAAGTGTAATTTCATGTAACCAAGCTTTATGTACTTTACCTTCTTCATCAACAAATGAAAGGTAGTTTGTACCTTTACGAACTACTTCACCAGTAACACCTTTTGCCTCTATAATATCACCAGCATTCCAAATCTTACCTGTAAGGTACATATCACGAACAGTTTCATAATCGGTCATATCACCCATATTACGTTCTTCACGAATACCCATTTGTGAACGAATATCACGATAGAGTTTTTCACCATCTTTAAATGTTGTAGGAAGGCCTGTCATGAAAGACTTTTTATCACCATCTGCGGCTGCAGCTCTCATTTTGGAAGCTGACATACCAGAAACACCTTCTGAATCTGGATCACGTTCTCCAGCAGATACTATAGAAATACTATTAAAATTATAAAATCCATGTTTACCTTTAACATTATTATATGTGTTTAAAAGTTTATCAAATTCCTGTACTCTATCAGAACCAACGACCATTACTACAGAATCGTGTCCTTTTTTATAGAGGGAATTAGCAACTTCAAAAATATTACGTTCTTTGCCAGCAACAATGTTTCTTTTATATTTGGGAAACATTGCTCGCATATATGCAACTTTTTTTGTATGGGGTAGAGGATTCTTTTTAGGGTCTTGTGAATGTGAAGGATACACATACATTTTAGAACCAGAATGTTTAGAGTGATGTTTAGCTAAAACATCAATAACTTTTTCGTGTCCAATAGTGGGTGGATTAAATCTACCAAAAGTAATAACAGCTGGTTTGCCTGTGGCTTCTATTAATTCGTTAAATTTTTTCATTTATCCCATGCCTTTATAGCTGTGAAATTGTTAAACGAGAACTCCATACGATCTACTAGTTTAACAGCACCACCACTCACTCTATCAATAGCAACATAACCTTCTGGATTTACAACTTTAAATCCATTAGATGTTCGCACAAAAGTTCCAATACTCTTAACACTATTTAGTTTTTTGATGATTTGCATCTTTGCTTCAACCAGTAAATTTTGAAATCTAATAACAAATTCTAAATTTCTTGAATGTTTTTTAGCTTCACGAGCATATTCTTTTTGAATATTCTGGTATTTCTTTTTACCAGCATCAGACTTAACTTTATCAATTTGTTTTTGAATTGAATCAATTACCCATTGTTCATATCCTTTTGCATGAGCAGAAGGATTGGAAATAGGTTCTCCAGCACGTACCTTACTATTATTATATGTTTTAAGTGATACTCCAGATAAATTTCCAGTTAAAGAATTTTGCCACGCAAGAAAACTTTTTAACTTTGGTGCATTAATTTTGTGAAATGTGCTTCCAACTTGAGACAATATCTTAGTAATTGCATCTGTTTCAGCAGAAGTAAATGTAGATTTACCAGAAGTATCTTTATAAGTTGCATCATCCATCCAGACAGTAGATGGTTTTTTAAGGTTTGATATATTTGCACCAAAAGATGCTTTCATACTTTGTAACTCTTTACCAGTGTATGTTGTATGCCAAACTACACCTATTTTTGCCTTCTTTAAAATACTACCAAGATTGCTAGAAACAGGTGTAGCATACACGATAGTATTAGGCTGAAAAGTATAGTACTTTTCTCCATCAATTGTTTGGGTTTCAATATCATCAGTGAACATAAGATCCCCTTGAAGGACTCCTGTAATCCCCAATTTTGAAAGTTCTTTAAGAGCGATCTTAAATTTTGCATTAAGAGTGCCAGATAAATCGTCATCAATATCTCCTGTAGTTTTATATAATTTAGGTGTGACGTTGAACACACTTTTCTTTGCAACAAAGAATTTTCCATCAGAAGGGTCTATACCAGCAAAAATTGCTGGAGCACCATCCCATTTAACTGTCATATTAACACTAGACCGACTTCCACCAGCAAGCATATCTCTAAGAGAACGTAGAAAATTTAATGCAGCTCTACCACCTTCAACTCCATAGTTGATTATTTCATCTTCTAGATGTTCAAGATGTAAGTTCTTACCACCTTTATCTTCTGCTAATAATTCTTTAAAACTAAACATCTTTTATTATCCTAAATTTCAAAAGAGGCCTATCATTAATAGTAATATCGCCTTTTTCATTTTTACCTATTTTTTTAACTTCTGTTTTTTTATTTTTAAATTTACCACCTAAAACCGTATCACCTATTTCAATGGGTATTGTTATTGCTTCGTCTAATTTTTTTAAATACAAAATAACTTTATTAATTAATTTTTTCAATACTGGATGATTTTTATCCATTCCAAAAACTGTTAAATATGCAAACAAATCTGGTGATTTATCTGGTGATATTCTAACAAAGTTTCTAAGGGCTGTCAAGGCATCTTTTCTTGAACCAAAACTTTTTAGTAACTCCACAGCAATGTTATGTCCATATGCTTCTATTTCATCACTATTACCCATATATTCCTGTGCTTGTGCAATCTTAGGATCTAAGGAAGAACCTACTTGAAATCGTTTTGGTTTTACAAAACTTCTTTTCATTGCTTGTGCTTTATGTAACATTTCGTGTACTATCACTTTTGCAAGATTTGATATTAAAGCATCAAACCCTTCATTTCCTATATCCAAACCCTTTCTATCTTTATCACTAATTAATAGTTCTATCTCAATAGCACGATCACCCTCTAAATCTGCTTCCTGATCATAGTAAGCATTTGCAGACATTTCACCTCTACCAAGAGAAGGAGCAAATTGAACAGAAACTTCAATACTATATTTTCTACCGACTGTTTTTTCTATTTCTTTTGCTAAAACAGCAGGCTTTATAACCTTACCTACTACCTTAGACCGAGCTGAATTAAGATCTCTTTCTACAGTAGAAATAGGTACAGGTTTTGTTATACCTTCTGTTATCAACTCTTTATATGTTTTCATAATTTTATTTCTGTTTGTACTTTTACATCTACATCTAATTCAAAAGTTTGTAAAGCAAAATATATTCCTTGGTTTATTGTTTCTACAACAACATTTACTATTTTTTTAACTCTTTCTGAAAACCAATTCCATAATTGTGTAATTTTTTCTTTAAACCAATTCCAAGCTTTGGAAACTAGTTTTTTAAAAGAAACCTCTGTTATAGTTCCTTCAGTAAGAAGATTTTTATTATATTCTATATGTTCTTTTACATTAGTTTCTAGTTCACCAGTTTTATTTAATAATACATCAACACTTACTCTTAATGCTTGATAAAAAGAATAACCAGATTTTTGACCTTTTACTTTATAAGAATTACTTTTTAAATCTGGTCTGACTCTCATTTTTTTAGCAGTCATTGAAATAAAAGAATCATCAATTTTTAGAAACTTCATTCTATCCATTCTATAATCCCATACAAGCATATGAGTTGCTTCTGCTTTAGAATCTCCTGCTGGTTTATTAGGAAAGGCTTTTCCACCAAATTTTTCCCAACCTGTCATTGCTTCTTTTGCAAAAGCACTACCAAGTTTTGGATCATTAAAAGCAGATTCAAAACTTTTTGTTATATCAACTTTCATTTTCTCTTGTTTCTGAACAACTTCATATGCCTTTTCATTTCCAGTTTTTTTAGCTTCTTCTGGAGACATAGATTTTAATACTCTACTATTAATTTCAGCACCTATTGTTCTTTCTGATTCTACGAAATTATTAACATGACCAAGTAACTCATCTCGTAATTTTCCTCCAGTGCCAGAAATTTCTAAAGCTGCTAATACAGTTGCTTTAGTTTCTTTTTTTTCTCCAGACATTAGTTGGGCAGAAGGGCCCTTTACAGAAGTTTGATGGCCATTTACTGAAATATCTGCTTTTGACGTATCTAATTTTTTTGTTGTCATTTCTTGCCAAGGTATAGAAACTTTCATTTTAGATTGGCCGGCACCAGCATCAGAAGAACCAGAACCTAATCTAGTCTTACACACTTTAGAAAAGTTGTACAATAAATCTAACTTTTCTTCATCACTTTTACCGTTAGTAGCAAAATGAGGTTTTCCACCAGAATCGGCAGCTTTAAGAAATTGTTTGACAGTAGGATCTTTAAGAATATTCTTTTTAAAATCTTTTTCTTTTTGATTAGATAAATTATGACAAGCGGCAATTACACCTTCAAAATAAGTAGATGCACCTTTACCTTCTGATAATATTGTTTGAATTTTATCTACAGGGGATAGATATTCTGTTCTAGAATTGAGTTGTTTATATGCCTCAGTTGCTTTCATCAAAACCTCCATTTTTATCAAAAATAAAAAGAAGTGGGATTTTGGACGGGCTGCGCTGTCTATCGGAGTTTCCCTTGCCATTCTTAAATTTAGACAGTAGTAGAATGACTAACCCCACTTCTATGTTTATATTTATATAATAGAAGTTTTACTATTTGTCAAGCACTAAACTTTCCAATCTTGTTCACCAAAACTTGTCTTATCAAATACAGGCTGTGCAAAATCATCATCCTGGCCACTATCAATAATATCTTGGTCAGAAGCTTTTGCATCAAATAAACGCATTTTTGCTCTATCTATACCAAGAATAAATCTCTTATTAATTGTAGGATCATTATATCGGTTTTTAAGTTGTTTTACAGCAATTTGATTAAGTTCATCTAATTCTTCGTTAGATATGAGTGCAAACATCAGATCAGCTGTTGCTGGCAGGCCAAAGCTTTCAGATGTGTCTTCAAGACCAATATCCGTAGATACGAAACCTGATCTAGTGGTTTGTGTTGCTGACATAATCGGTAGATTTGTCTCAACTGCCAATCCCCTAAGTTCTTCTGCAATTGACTTAATATACATATAAGAGTTAACATTAGTTGCTCCTTTGAACCTACTAGATGCACATATATTCAAATAGTCAATAAAGATAATATCTGGTTTAAAAGATTTCTTAATTGCAAGTTCTTTTAATAATCCCCTAAAATGTCCAGAATGTGCTGAAGCAGTTGGATATTCTTTTATAATTATCTTTCCTGTTGACTTTTCACGAATACGAGTTATTTTATCTTCAAACATCTTTTTAGGAAGAGCATATAAATCTTCCATAGAAATATTCATAAGGTTTGCATCAATACGTTCTGCAATTCTTTCTTCTGCCATTTCCAAAGTAATATATAAAACATTCTTACCTTGTGACATACAATTTGCAGCCATATGACACATAAACAAACTCTTACCAACACCAGTTCCAGCAAGAGCAATGTTTAGTGTTTTAGGTGGAAGTCCACCTTTTGTTATCTTATTAAAAAATTCCAAATCAAATGGAATCTTTTCCTCTACCTTGTGGTAAAAGTCATATCTGGAATCTGAATCCAACACATAATCATGGCCAATGTGAGTATCAAAACCCACAGCCAAGGCATCAGTGAGAAGGCTCGGTATAGCTCCAGCATCTCTATTTCTATCTTTTCCATCAATGATTTGAATACCTTCAACAATCGCATTATAAATCGCCTTATCTTTACAAAATTTTTCAGTTGTATCAACCAACCAATCAAAATCTACTTCTGTAGATTTCAATGTCTTAATTACATCAATTACTTTCTTGTAATCACCCTCATTCAAATCTTTACGATTTTGAACTTCAATTTCTAAAGAAGTTTGTGTAGGAACACTTTTATACTTCTCTACAAATGTTTGAATTTCTTCAAAAATTGTTCTTTCAATTTTATCAGAAAAATATTCTCCTTTTAAAAAAGGTAAAACTTTACGAGTATATTCTTCATTATAGACTAATTGACTTAGTGTTGTTCTCTCAATCGTTTGGTTTTCCAACAAAATCTTCCCTTTCAATTATATCTACTAAAATATCTCCAATAAGATTAAAAAACTCATCAGAAAAATTTTCTCTTTTGATTCCGTTATTATCTACTATATCATACTCAAACCGAAAAGGCAATGTTCCATCTGAATTTTCTTTTTCAGATAATGTGACTTTACCATATTTATAAACAACACCTTCAAACTCTCCACCCTTGATGCCTATACAACTATGTTTGTCATCCTCTCTATAAATATATTGATAACCAACATTACTATCTGGTATACTAAAAATTTCAGACATTATATTCCCTTTGTTCCTAAAGTTTTATCACCAATTCTATTTAATTTTTGACTATCAACATAATTCAAAAATGTGCCCAAAACATACTTTGGATTGCCACTAGAAATAGGATTACCTTTATGTAGATAACTCCATGAACAAGGAAACAACAATACAGTTCCAGTTGCAACTTTAGTTCTAGTATTGAAATGTGGAAAGGATGTTTCTCCACCTTCAAAGTCATCATTTAAATAACATATAATTGAAAGAAATCTTTTAGCTGAACCTTTATTTTCCACATCAACGTGTGCATCATGCTGTTGTATACCATCTGGCATATATCTCTTTACTCTTATATTTTCAAATCCAAAATTTTTAGGCCATTGTGCTGAATGTATATTACAATCTTCTTTATAAAAATTTATGAGTTGTTGTAAATAATTTACTACATTGTTTATGATAGGTTGAAATTCTTCGTGTTGCATTATGTCTAATCTTTGACAATCACAAGCTCCACAAGTTTTATTTCCTTTTGTATCATAACATAGACTCATTTGTTTAATATAGTCTGTTTGCTCTTTCCACAATTTTTCATAAAGATTGATAATATCATTACATAATGATTTTTCTAAAACCTCAGAATATACTTTTATAAATTGAGATTCACCCATATTTAAACTCTATACCAGCACAATCCTCTAACTGTGCCATAATTTCATCAGTAAAATAAGTTTCTGGATCATTCAAAATTGTTTTACCAAATTGTTTAGAACCATCTGGTAATTCAAACCGTGTAGAAACTTTTTTAAATATACCGTGTTTTTCAGCAAGTTCTAAAAGTCCATAATATTTGTCAAGACCTTTATCATATGTAATTTTAACATCTACCATTTTATTCTCTACTGTCAAACGAGATTTATGGTTTTTACAATGCACGATATTACCAATTACCTCAGTTCCTTCTTTTTCTTTTTTCTTAGATAAGTAAATAATAGACGAAGCAGCATATTTAAGTCCAGAGCCACCACCCATTTCTTTTGTGGGGAACATACTACCAACAACATCGTAAGTATGATTAGTTACGACCATTGGCACCTTTGCCCTTCCTAGTTTTAATGTTAAAACTCTAAATGCAGCTTTTAAAACTTGAGCTCTTGTCATATCTCTAGTCTCTTTACCATCAGCTGTATCTTCCACTTCTTTAGTAGTTGATAACATCCCAAGAGAATCTAAACAGAGAAAAAGAGGTTTACGATCTGCTTCATTTTGTGCTAGATAAGAATCTAGAACTTTCAATGATTGTGTACGAAATTCCTGTACAGTAGTTACTGGCATAATAACCATTCTTTTAGGATCAATTCCTCTATCAACTACCATCTGTTTTGTAATTGCACTTTCTGATTCAAAATAGATAATACCAGCATCTGGATTTGAATCTAGAAAATTCTTACAAATCCCCATCACAAAAAAAGTTTTACCTGTAGCAGATTCACCAGCAAATGCTGTAATCTTATTTGCAGGCAATCCTTTATATATAGAACCAGATAATAGTCCATTTAGAATATAAGAACCTGTATCTATAAAGTCCTCTACATCACCAGCCTCTACTCCATCTTCTACAATAGAAGCAAATTCATTACCTGTTTCTTTAATTATTTGTTTTAAAAAATCACTCATTCACAATCTCCTTCAAATCAGGCTCACTATAATTAGGGCCTTTGAGAACTTTACCGTCCTCTCTATAAATTGGTTTTCCATCTTCACCCAACTTACTCATATTACTACGGTGTACTTCCTTAAAACATTCATTTAGGTCTATACCAAATGCATGACCAGCACCATATACAACAACAAGTAGGTCAGTAAGTGCATCAGCAACATCAACCAAAGTACCATCTTTATTATATATAGCATCTGATAATTCTCGTAGTTCCTCTGCAATTAATTCTACTCTAAGGTCACATATCTTTTCATCTGGCCACTCAGCTTTTGTTTTTATTTCTTGGCCGAATGTCTGCATAAATTCATGTACACGATCAAAATTAGTCATTTATAAATTCTCCTAGTCCTATTCTTTCTTCTACTATTGTAACATATTCTGGATTTATTTCACTACCAAAACATTTTCTATTTGTATCAAAGCTTGCTATAGCTGTAGTTCCACTTCCCATAAATGGGTCATATACTATATCCCCTTCTTCTGTATGGTTTAATATTAATTTCTTACAAACCTCTAAAGACATACCAAATTTAAATCCTTTTATAACTGTAGATTTTTCATCGTATATAACATCTGGATCATGAGGGTTTTTTACTTTAAAAGGTTTTTTGGCAAAAGTAAGTAAATTCATATAATTCATTCTAAACATATTTACTTTATATGATTTAACCCATATTTTTTTAGATTTTAGAAACCATCCATTCTGTTCCATAACATCTATAATTTTTATATGTTTAGGATAAATTTTTCCATCAGCTTTTCTATCCGTTGTACATATAGTAACTAAATTCTTTTTTGGCGACAGTAGACTCATCCAATCATTTAAAAATAAATCCCATGCATTTGTCTTAGGGTCAATATCTAATTCTGCATAATCTGGTGGTGAAGTCAATACATAATCATACTTTATATTTCTTTCTAATGTAGTCCGACAATCTTCTTCATATATCATGTAAAAAATTCCTCTAATGTTCCAGTTTTAGTGTGTCTAAACAAATCAAAATTTTTATCTTTACCAAAACACCATACATTTTCTATATAAATTTTATTCATAAATTCATTTAATTTTTGTTTATCAAACTTACCTTCATCATCAGAAAATACTGCTTTACCTTGAGGTCTTTGCATTATCCTCATACCTATTTGGCCTATAAAATGTTCCTTTAAGGAATTTACCAAATCATCACCAGAATGATATCTTTTTCCTTTAACTTTTGGGTCTAAAATATTAACCAATAAAAATCCCTTATCACTTAAAGATTCAAAACTCTTTTGTGAAACTGGTAAATAAAAGTTATCTCTCCACTTCTCATAAGTATCATATCTTGACCAAGATTGATCTTCTTCGTGTTCTCCACCCTCATTATATCTTTCTGTAGAAAAATATGGTGGGCTTGTAAAAGCACAATCTACATTTTTAATCTTATCCCAAGGCAAATCTTCTGCACCACACCTATACATTTGTACTGTTTTTTTACCACCAGTAAGTTTATCATAAAACTCTATCATTTTCTTATATCGTTCAAATGTGTTTGGATTTGGATCACAACCAATATAATGTGTTGCATTTGAAGCATAAAATGCAGTAAGTCTATCACCCCAACCCATAGATGTATCTAGTACAGTTTTTGCATCACACATTTCATAGAAGGTTTTTGCAACAATAGGTTTAAACTGTGTAGCAATATATGTTCCTAATCTAAATGCCATAGTATATGTTTCTGGTATTAAAGATTTGCTATCATTAACACCTCTCCATATTGGCCCAAATACACCCCATATATTATCACCTTCGTTCCATCTTTCAATAGGAGATTTGAAACCATATGAACCACAAGCCATACGTAAATCATTCATAAAAGAATCACTTACATAATTAAATGTGGAAGGTGCATCAATAACCCCTAATCCATATTTACTATAGGGATAAGAATAATCATCATATTTTTCTAAAACTTCTTTACCAGACTTGTCAATATAATTTGTATAGTCTGCTTTTTGTAATTTGCGAAAATTCTGAACAACTTTTTCTTGATTGAATTTTTTAAGAGGATATGGTGGTTTTTCTTTAGTTATAAATTCTGCAAGGACTTTCCTAAATTCTTCTTTGCCATATTTTTCAGTAGTTGCAATAAACTGTGAACTATTCATTACAGGCAACCCTGTATGGTCAACGCTATTTTTTAATAAATCATATAATCTCATTAAAAGAAATCCTCTAAACTACCTTGAGCTCCATAACTTGAGTCAATCAACCAATTCATTTTTTCTGTTATAAATTTCAAAGGTTCAACGAAACTCTTTTCAAATTGAACATCATAATCTATTTTGGTTCTAATGTCAAGTTCCTTTGGAAATTTTGCTGGAAAACTAAATGCAGTTGCATGAAAGGGATTTGGTTGTTTCATATGTAAAAATTTTACTTTATCACCTTCTTGTATATTAACATATTTATTCTGCAACTTTTCTTTCTTAATTAAATAATTATATAACAAGGCGCCTTTAACATGAATTGGAGCGCCCTTCTTCCAAAGTTCATGTGAACCTTCCCATTTACCTACACCATTACAACTTCTAGGATATGCAACATCTTCTGGTTCTAAAGTCATAAATTCTTCTCTAAACTCTTGTATGAATGTATTCAATTCTTTCTCATTACCATTCATAATAATATTCATTGCATCTCTAATCTTTTCTCTACAAGGAGCAGGAGTAGAACTTTTAACAGCTTCAATGCCCATTATTTTTAATTTTGGTTCTTTATATCTTACACCCTCAATATCCCAGCAATTTAAAACGTATCTTTTCTTAGCAGTCCAAATTCCTCTGTCAGCAATAACCTCACGGGCCATAAACATCTTCTGGTCATAAGCATTCATTTGTTCAGCGAGAAGTTTATAACTTTTATTAATAAAAGGTTCAAGCTTCTCTTTTGCAACTTTGTCCAAGAAATTGACGATTGTTTCAGTTGCCGTTCCTTCCTTAAAGACCACGCTAACAAATTTCTCAAACGTAATGTAAACTGAATCCGTGTCTGAAGCAATAACATAATCTTCATTATCTGTTTCCATAATTTTGTTAAGATAGGCATTAAGAGCTTTTTCAATCCATCGTATAGATAACTGACCACTTGTTGTAATAGCTTCAGCATTTCTAAGATCAAAATACCTAAACCAATTATTCCCAATAGCACCATACGCTGAATTGAGTGAAATCTTCTTCGCCATTTGGATGTTGTTATAACGTGAGATGTCTTTGAGAAACCTAACGTCTTTAGTATCTTCAAATTTTTGTTTAGCTTCCAATAATAGCGTTTTATATTTAACCCTGTCATTGTAAATTGTCTCCATAAGTTCTGGTAAAAACCCCCTTTTATCCTTCCTAAAAAATGCACCATTTGGGGCCATACAATACTTTGTATCGTTTTTAATTTTACCTTCAAGAATCTTATCTACCATTTTTTCTGGTGCTTCTTTATCAGAAGGAATAAGAGTCTCTGGTGAAATATTGTATTGCATAATTAAATGTGGATAAAGACTATTTAAGTCAAATGACATTACCCACTTATGCATACCAACAATAGGATCTTTTACATATGCTCCCTCATACTGAGCAGATTTATCTGCTGTTTGTTTTTGAGGAATAACAATGTTTTTACTCCTAAGATAATTATATATTAAAACATCCCAATACCGAACAGTACCAAGAACATCAACAAAGTTGACTTTTGCATCATACGCCATTGTAAGACACAATTCAATCAACTTCATCTTATCTTCTAGTTTATCAACAAGTTCAACATCGTTGATGTTATATTCAATGAAAGATTGATAATCGTTAGTATACCATTCACGGAAAGTATCAAAAGGGTTTCCATCTTTTTGTTCTCCAAGTTCAACTTTTGCAATATGATCTAATCTGTAAGATTCTTGTGCTGTGTATGTAAACTTACGATACAAATCAAAATAATCTAAAGCAGAAATACCTTGTATATTATAAATCTGGTGGTTTCGGCCCATTTGATAAACTTCTCGTTGTTGTACACTTTTCCAAGGTGAAAGACGTTTAAGTTGATCTTCTCCTAAAACCTTTTTAATACGATTAACGAGATATGGAATATCAAAAAATTCTGTATTCCAACCTGTAATAATGTCTGGACAATATAACTCCCAATCTTTTAGAAATTGTCCGAGCAAATCTTCTTCATTTTTACACAATCTATAATCAACATCTTTCCGATCAGTTTTAAATGGGTTTAATCCCCAAACAATAATCTTTTTATTTTGATGATTTTTAATTGTAATAGATAGCATTGGTTCTATAGCTGTACTAACAGCAGGAAAACCATTTTCACATTCAACTTCTATATCAAGAGTAACTATTAAAAGTTTTTCCATATCCCATTCAACTACTCCAGAATTGTTATCTGAAATATAATTATAGGCATATTGATTATTACCATATACCAATTCAGGCTGGTTTTTTCTACTTTCTATAAACTCTTTTGCATCTTTTATAGAATGAAAACTTCTAGGTGCTACATTTTCACCATTTAATGTTTTATATGGAGATTCTTGAGCAGTAGGAACAAATAATGTCGGCTCATATCTAACCTTTCGGTTAATACGTTGTCCGTTTCTTACTTCTCGTATAAAGAGTTGATTGCCCCATTGGAGCACGTTTGTATAAAAGTTCATATTATGTTTATATCACATTATATAATAAAAGTCAAGTACTATCTGTCATATCACCTTTAGGACTCCAACTAGATAAAACAAATTTTCTATTTGGATTGACAGAAACCCTAAATCTAGTTAACAAATCTCTATTAATAAGAAATGTACTAGCCGAATCTTTTGTTGTAAGACCAATCGGTACATCCATATATTTCATATTATTAAACTTAATATTAACAGTTACTATAGGACGTTCATCAATTTTATCTACGTGTTGTGGATGGGAAACACCAATAATTTTACTATTAAATTTTTTACCATCTTTTTCCCACTTAACATTTTTACCAGAAACATCCATTTTATCTACAACAAACATAGATGCTTTTGTACCATTACCAGTATCAAATTTTGCACGAATAGGCCCGTATCCTTCAATATCTAATGTTTCATGATACCCAGCTTCTAAATTAAATTTATGTTTACGATGAACTGGATTTTGTAAATATTGTAAAATGAATTTAACAACCTTTTCTTCTTTTGAAGGAACTTGTGGTATTTGTGTAATATCATAACTTTGAAAATTAGAACGTAATCCTGGCGAACCATTACACTCCAAAACATAAATGTTATTACCTACAACAGCATGGTCTACTCCAACCATATAAGCACCAGTAGCTCTAGCAGCTGACAATAAAACTTTTATTTCTTCTTCACTCAATTTATATGGTTCTGTTTTAGCACCTCTATGTCTATTAGAACGAAAATCTTTTGGAGGTTTTATTCTCTTTGTTGATGCACAAATACGACCATTTATAACTATTGTTCTAACATCAAAATCCATCTTTAAAAATTCTTGAATAATAAGTGATGCATTATATTTCCAAAGAGATTGAATAACAGATACCATAGATTCCATATCATTAACTTTAGATATACCAATACCTTGTGTTCCTGTTACTGTTTTAATAATTACTGGAAATCTACCACCAATACGTTTATGTGCATCTTCAACACTTTTAACATTATTCACTAATGATGTTCGTGGAGTATTAACACCATTACGTTCAAATGCTGTATAAGCTGACATTTTATTATCACAAGTTAACATTCCATCACGATCATTAATCATGAAACATCCAGCATTTTGTAGTGTTCCTAAAAGTGCAAGTCCAATTTCTGTTTCTAAACTACCAGCACGAACAAATACTACAGTTTCAGAAGTTGTAATATCAATGTCTTTTTCATTACCATCATAATTTTTTATTTTTACCGTACCCCTTTCAATATCGTTATCAGCAATCCATGCTTCAGACACAACAACAGGGTAACAGGGCAGGCCTAATTTACCACATTCTTCCAATATCATTCCTGTAACAAGTTCTGGTTTTTTAGATTTAGAACTTGTTAAAATGAGAGCAGTTATTTTATCTTTTACTTCTTCCGTAATAAAGGACTTAAACTTTTCCATTAGGCCTCTTTCTTTTTACCAATATTATATTTGGTTTCTAACTCCCATTCATCCTTTTCTTGAAAGGTTAAAATTTTTATTTGGCTTAATGGAGCCACTAAACTAGGTTCTTCTTTAACAATAATTAAACCCCAATCACTAAGTAATTTAGCAATTGTATTTCTACGTGCAATATCATTTTCTGATAAATTTGTTTTCTTGCCATCAAGAGCAAATAACTCTTTAAAATGCACAATAAAATATTTTCCCTGCTTATGTAGTATATGGCAGGATTGATATAATTTTCTTTCTTTTCTTGAAGCTACACCGATACGTGATAGTGTCTCACGTACCTTTAGAAAATCATCGGGCTCCTTGAGCCCGACCTCTAACATTTGCTCCTGTGTCCAATTAACTTCTTCCATTTCTTCCACCTTTATTCATTTTTTGTTTTATGGCAGAAATTTGATCATCGGTTAGTATACTAAGAGCCACCTTTGCTTTTGCATTATTATATCCATAAAACTCTTTAACATACTCAAGATTCTTTAATTTCTTCGCCTTCATCCAAGGAGTATATCTTTTTCTTGGTCTAATACTATTTAGTAAAAAATCAAACTGGAGTTTCTTATCTAGGTGGTGGTTTATATTCATTTCATTAACTAATTGAATAGTATCTGGAAATGGAGCAATACATTTATTTACGATAAAAGCAGGATATTTCTTTTCCCACTGTTCATCTTCGGTATCCATTATAGGTTTTTTTGAATAATTAATGGAATTAAGATAATCTTTTAATTCATACATTTTTTATGTTTCTCTAAATATTTTGCAAGTCTTATTAGTGTTTCTGAATCATCATTAGCTCTTGCTAATATAGTATTACAATAATCACACAAATAGCCACGAAATTTACCAGTTTTATGATCATGATCAGCAGTCCATAAAGTTTTTCTTCTAGGATTAATTCTCATCCGTTTATCTTTTTCTTTTTCACCACAACCAATACATTCTTTATCTTCTGATGGTACAGAATGATATTTCTTTAATTTTTGAACTACTTTACTTTCTTTTCTTTGACATTTTTTGCAATCATTTCGTATTTCAGAAGGATTTCCTTGTCTATTATAAGATCTAGCTTGAAATTCTGCAAAAGGTTTTACTTCTAAACATTTTATACATTGTTTAGTTTCTTCTATTTCTTCAAGACCAAAAAGAGTTTGGACTAACATTAGTCCATCCATTTCCTATCTTTAATTAAATGGTGGAATCTATGACGAAATACAGCTACAAATAACCAAAATAAATTATCGGATTTATATGTTCCATTAGGAACTTTTAACTCATACATGATTGGCTCCTTTTATATTACATTTAAAAACTACACAAGTTCTAAGTTCATAACACTCTCTAGAAACTGACATAGCTTTATGTTCTAATTTAGCATCAAATACTACCAACCTATTACTCTTATATGGAACTAGTTGGCCATCAATTAATGTACCACCACCCCATTCATCTGTATTCCAATACATTCTAGGATAGAATATCATAGTAAAATCACCATCATCTTTATGTAAATGTGGTTCTATACCGTGTGTATGAGCATTGCAATAAATTCTCACATAATCTTCTATAGAATATTTTTCATTAAATCCTAATGTATGACTAAACATTTCAAACATATTATGAGCCCAATCAAATCCAGAATCTTCACATTCTTTTTTGTTGTGGCCACATAAAACGTGCCAATGTTTATTTACCTTTTTATTATTGGAGTGATAATCATATTTCCAAGATATTTGTTTAACACAATCATCAACCAAAATAGCATTATGTTCTTCTAAAACATCATCATATACATCTATGGTCACTTAAACTTTCCCCTTGCCATTATTTCTGTCAAACAAGCAAGAAGGTTTATCTCTTGATCGGCGGAAAATGCTGCCTTGTGA
>CEUA01234269.1_pt1 | contig 19298 bp, 14 predicted proteins | sample 361541 | NCBI WGS metagenome assembly CEUA01 (sample SAMEA2623079, study PRJEB7988) | marine metagenome | isolation source: saline water (ENVO:00002010), including
AAAGATTATAATTATATATTAAAATATTTTATTTCATTTACGCGTATCTGTTTAGAATAAAACATATATGCGTAAGAAAGCCAGTTGATATGTTATAATATATATTTGAAAAGGTATGTAGTCTATATATTTGTTTATAAGGAACTTAAAGGAGAAATTGAAGAAGTATATTTATAGCTACGTCAGGTTTTGTATGATATGAGATGTAAAATATTTTTTTGTTTATTTTTGAAAAAATATGTAGATAGAAATATCAATAGAAATTGAATATGTTTAGATGACGAAGATGATTATTTTGATGTGATGTGAGTTATTGAAATGCTGAAATTAAAATTTAATATGTTCACATTTTTAAAATGAATCATTTACTTAAATTTAAATGAAATTTTCAAATTGATTGATCGATGATGCCGAAGATTATATAAAATTAATCATTATCTATATGTATTTGATTATTATTGAGTTATGATATATAAACACTGTTGATAATAATTAAATTATTAGAATATTATAGCTGAATATTTACCAAAAATACTAGGATAAGCGATACGTTAAATCGAACATTATTAATGATCGTTTATAGAAATGTTTTAAGGGTTTATACTTGTATTAGGTTTTAAAAAGTGAATAAATTTAAAAAATGATTACCAAGTGATTTATATGATGAAATAATTCAATTACTGAAATAACCAAAATCAAAAATGATGTAATTACCTATGTTATTATTTGAGAATAATGGCTTGAATTTATCCGCGGTAATGCATGATTAAATATCACATATATACATGTTTTTATTATATATAGAATAATAATGGGGTGCAGGAATATTAAATATAAATGAATATATTCATAAATAAGAAAATTAAGTTCGTTCCAGTCAATACGATTAAAAATAAAAAACAATTAAAGTTGAGGGTTCAGGTATTGATATGATATTCAGCTATATAATATATATTAAAAACTCTACATACGAACTCAGGGTGACCATTGTATTATTATCACAGAAAAAAACCCTTTTTCAAAAAATAATATTATATAGTATAATCAAATAACAGCCGTCTAAAAACGAAAAAAATAAATAAAATATATAATTTATTAATAATCACATAAGTAACTGATAAAACTAATAATAAAGGTTAAAAAAAAGAATAATAGTAATAATAATAAAAAAAATAATCCACCAATAATATCAAAAATAATATAATTAATTGCAAATAGTATAGGAGTTAAAATGACCACTGCAAAATAAATTATAATATCATCACACACCATAATATTTTAATTATTATAATTCTGACTTAATCTTAACATTTTAAAATAAATTATTAAAGTAAATTGAAAAAGAACTATCATAACACGTCTTATTCCAAAGTATAAAAAACACACTTTCATATAATGTGTTTAAACCTTAAAAATGCTATAAAACACAAAAAAATATAAAATGATAAGACACGCAAAATATTGATAATATAGAATATATAATACAGTCCTAATAAAATAGGATGAAATAAATACCATCATCCAACATCTGTATTATATTGGGATCACCCCATAATAGGGTCACTCAGATTTTATCAAAATTATGTCGTAACAGTCAAAAAAACTATTGAAACTAAAACGTCACTAACAATTCAATTTCAGTGCCGTTTCTATCCACCAATACAGTTATTGTCATACCAGGTTCCAATTCTTTCAATCTGTCCATGTATTCATATAAATCATTAACGGGCTTCCCTTCAATCAATTTAATCACATCTCCTTTCAGCATCCCCGCTTTCGCTGCTGGTCCATCTTCTCTTGAAATTCCATCGACTTCTAGGCCCTTTTTTGTACTGCCATATGATGGTACAATTCCAAATGTCACTTTAAAATTAGTATTATTATTAATTCGACCTTCTTTTGGGCCCGAAACCGTGAAAACTGGTCTTTCTGATATCCTCGACAATTCAAATGAAATATCATACACGAAATCCAAAATATCTTTTTCCCCTTTCAAGTTTATTAATCTCCAGGTGTCTTCTGGTGTATGATATTCATCATGGTAACCAGAGAAAAAGAAAAGTACTGGAATGTCTTTTGAATAAAAAGGCGCATGGTCACTAGGCCCATAACCTTGCTTTGTCATATTTAAAGAAAAGTCGCGACCAATAGAAATATTTGATAACATGTCCTCGAATAATGGAGATGTCCCAACCCCTCCAACTGTCAATACAGAATCTGTCATTCGTCCTATCATATCTAAATTTATCATGGTAACGATATTATTTAGATCAACCAATGGATTTTCAACAAAATATTTTGAACCCAACAATCCTTTTTCCTCAGCATCAAACCCAATTAGCACAATACTTCTCCTTAATCGACTTTTTTGAGATACCAATTTTTGAGCAATTTCTAAAAGTCCCGATGTACCCGACGCATTGTCATCGGCGCCATTATGTATCATCGCTGTATCTGGTTTGCGAGACCCTGTTCCTGCACCGCCCTTTCCAAGGTGGTCAAAGTGTGCACCCAATACTACATATTCATTTCTGTATTTACGGTTACCACTTTCAATTATACCCACAACATTTGCTGCTCTAGTTTGAATCAACTTTAAATCAACACTAACACTTATGGTTGTTGACAATTCAAAAGACACTGTCTCTAAGGACCGGTTCATGGTTTTCTGAATGTTTTCTCGAGACCATCCAGTAGGTCTAAATAATTTATCTGCTATTTCATTTGATATATGGACTGCTGGAATTCCAGCATTTGAATAACCTCCGAAATATTTTAGAGGATACACACCATCGTCTTCAATTTGAGATACAAAAATGATACCAATAGCTCCTTTTTCTCTAGCAACTAACATTTTTTTATGAAGACCAGAATATGGCGTATACAATGAATGTTGATTATTTCTTTCGGGTGCATTTCGCATAACAATAGCCCATTTTCCCGCCACATCCAATCCACTATAATCCTGCCACTTCAAATCTTCTTCATCAATGGAAAATCCATATCCCGCAAATACAGCTGAAGCAGAAACAACCTGATTACCTGAAAACCAAAGCGGTAAATAATCACGACCAGCTATAAGGCTGTCACCCATAATAGACATAGAATTATCATTGCCCAACTCAATTCCATCAGTGATATTAAATGGCTGGACGAACGACCCGTTTTTTCCACCTGGCTCTATGCCGTATGATTTAAATTGATGAATCAAATAAGATATAACATCTTTTGATTGTCGAGTACCCGGGTAGCGCCCAGCTCTATCTTCATGTGATAAATATCGAATATGATCCATAATATCATTTTCGGTGATAGCCGGAGAAGTTCCAGATTGGTATGTACCGATATTTTTCATCTGTATCATAGCCAATCCAAGAAATACTATTATTACATAGGTGTAAAATGAATCAGTGTTCTTATACATAGCGTTTTAAAATTTAAGGAATAAATCGGAAGACAAAGAGAAAGGAATTAATTTTCTACCATGAAAAATATTATTAAAATTATAGTAAAAACAGATTATGTATCGGAGAAATCAAGTCCCGTTCGCTCATATTATTGTTTTTCTTATCATATTACAATCTTGAATAGGGGAGATAAGCAAGTTCAACTTTTAAGTCGCTATTGGCATATAACAGATGGGCAACGCAATACTCAAGACATCCACGGACCCGGCGTAATCGGCAAACGTCCAAAAATATTCCCAGGTGAGTCATTTGAGTATACTAGTTTTTGCCCTCTCCCAACGCCAATGGGGTTTATGGAAGGAAGTTTTAGGATGGTAGATGCGATGGGAAAGGAATTTGACGCGATTATTAAACCTTTCCGATTAGCGGCACCCGAAGTCTTGAATTAATTCTCTAAATCAAGCCTAAGAAGATCAGATATTATAAAGGCGATATCTGTTATGGCCATAGATTCAATTGGACCATTACTGATGCCGCGCCCAGTGGCAATATATCCCGTTTTTAATATTGTACGCCTTGGGTCTCCTCCATGAGAACCGCCAGGCTTGTCTATAATAAAAGGCTGATTAGTGTTGCGCACGAAACTGTATCCATCATTAGCTAACAATATGAAATCTGTTTGTCGTGGTGCCCAGAGTACGCCATTCATATGGCGTTGTTCTAATATTTCAAATGCATCCTGCTTGGACAACAATAAACGAACTTTTTTCTTAAAATCCCAATCAGTGGGGTCTTTAAGTCGAACAAAACCAGAACCGCCAGAAGCGAGGCCCACCACTTTCCAATCAGAAATTGAATCATTACTTAATGTGAGCCAGCTCTCTTTTTCGAATAAGCGATTTAAACTAACTTGTTTTTTATAATTTCTAAAGCCGTGATCCCCCGTGATGATTAGTGTGGTGGATGCCCACAATTTATTTTTATCTAAAAAACCGATGATATTTCCCACCAACGAATCCATGAACATAAATGCATCCCGAGCTTCAGTTGACGACTTACCAAACTCATGTTGAACAAGATCCGTCTCGATCATGTGGTATAAGCTCAAGTGAGGTGCTTTGCGGACAAAAGCATCCATAAATACCTCGTGGAGTAAACGGTCTCTATTATATCCTGAAGGATTGCCATCGTCTGGCACCACTCCACGTACTTTAGCCGATTCCAAAAATGATTCCGGGTGGTCATGTTTACGTACAAGATCAATCGTCGATATAGTATCGTTAACTGTTTTTATTTCCGGGAGCATCCAATCCATTTTTGCTCCCACTGAGACGGGCCAACTTATCCCTAGGGTGACCAGTCCTTTTTGTTTTGCATTTTTAATGAGCGTTGGAACTTGTATGGAATCTGCATACCAATACCAATCGACAAAATTATTTTCTGGTGTAAAAGGTCGATTATTTACAATTCCGTGTTTTGCCGGCGTAACACCAGTTATCATAGATGTATGAGATGGGTATGTTAAGGAAGGAAATACACTTTGAACATTTGAGCAATATGCTCCATCTCTCATAAGTCGAGTCAAGTTTGGGCAATCTTTTGTATATGCGGGGTTGGATAAAATATCACCACGCAGTCCATCGATTGAAATAAGAATAACCCGAGGTTCAGACCAATTTCCTTTCGGACCGCCACATGAAATAAAACATAAAAAAATAAGGATAGGTAAAAATTGTTTCATAGAATACGTTTAAAACGATAATGTTTGCTTGTAATTTAAACTAATGGAAAGAAGCCGTACTAAAATAATTGCGACTGTAGGGCCCAGTTGTGCAACACTGGAGATTCTCCAATCACTTGTTGATCGAGGCGTAAATTGTTTCAGAGTAAATTTGTCTCATGGAACCACAGAAAACAAACTATCCTATTTCGATTTGATTAAATCCACCAGTCTTCCTTCTGGAGATCGTCCGGCAATTTTAGGGGATCTTGCCGGGCCCAAAATAAGAGTGAGTGGGCTCAAAGCCGACTATGAACTAAAAGAAGGAGATGTTGTTACCGTTAGCAATAAAACAATAGGCAAAAATATTATTTCTGTTTCAAAAGGGGTAATATTTCAGAAAGTTGATACGGGTGCGCAGATATTGATCAACGATGGTCGTATTGCATTAGAGGTTATAAAACATATTTCAAATTCTACATTGGAATGTCGGGTGACCATAGCGGGCATTGTGGAAAATAGAAAAGGTGTTAATTTTCCAGGTGTAGCCCTAGATGTTCCGAGTCTTACAAAACAGGATGAACAAGATTTAGAGCTAGCATTAAAAAATGGCGCAGATTGGATTGCTCTTTCTTTTGTTCGAGCCCCCCATGATTATGATCTGGTTCGTTCTCGTGTTCAAGAACTTGGTTTTGCTGTTCCAATTATGGCAAAAATTGAAAAATGGGAGGCCGTTCAAAACTTGGACGGCATCATTGATGCATTTGACGCAGTCATGGTAGCCCGTGGAGACTTAGGTGTGGAGGTTCCTCTTGAGCGCGTTCCGTTGATACAAAAAAAGGTAATTGATAAGGCCACACAAGCAGGCAAGCCTGTAATTATTGCCACTCAAATTTTAGATTCAATGACCGATAGACCGACTCCAACCCGGGCAGAAGTCAGCGATATTGCCAATGCAATCTTAGATGGCGCAGATGCGCTAATGGTTACCGGTGAAACAGCAATGGGAAAATTCCCAGAAAAAGTTATTCAAGTGTTAACCAGAGTGATTGAGGAAACTGAATCAGCCATTAATTATAAGGACTATTATATCGCACGGGGGAATAAACATCTAAATACAGCACAGGCAATTAGCCACGCAGCATGTTCGATTGCCTATGATCAGGATATTAAAATTTTAATTACCATGACTCACAGTGGAAGTACCGCTAGGATGGTGTCAAGATATCGACCAGCTGCCCGGATTATTGCTATGACACCCATAAGAAAAATATCACGCCAACTTTCAATTGTTTGGGGAATCATGCCCATTGTAATCAATGAGTATAATTTATCAAATGAAATTCAGGATGTTGTCAATGTAGTGTTATCACGTGAAAAAATTATCAAGGAAAATGAGAAATATGTCGTTACTGGCGGTGTGCCTGTAGGAGTACCGGGAACAACAAATTATGTATCTGTTTTTGAGTTTGCCTGAACAAAATCATGTTTAATACATACACAATAGAACTGATGAAATAATATTGAAACTCTAGGGTGTATATCCAACGATCAAATAAAGTTTATTATATAATTTTGACAATATTTCAATTACCTAAATGGATGTATGGGGCGATTTTTACTTTAGGTGTATCTATGGGACATCCCAATACTCATACTACATACATCACCGGAACCATTATAGATTCGACAGATTTTACACCGCTTGGATATGCATCTATTTCTGTGATAAACCCCAGAGATAGCTACAAGATAATGCTTGGTGGCATATCGGATGTAAATGGTGAATTTTCTATCCCACACACCCTTGTTGGGCACTACACAATAGAAGTAGAATATATTGGTTACCAAACAAGAGCGTTTCATGACCTAAGGTTTTCTGATGAAGAAAGCTATTCAATTGATGTTGAAGTCGGAAAGTTTAACCTCGTACCCAAAGTATTAAAATTAGATAAGGTGGACGCTGTTGGATTTAAAGCCCCTTTAAAAGTTGGTCTTGATAAAAAAACATTTACTATCACCAAGGCAGAATCAATTTTAAATCAATCTGCAGAAGCAACTTTAAGAAAAATTCCATCTGTGGATGTTGATTTAAATGGTATAATATCTATAAATGGCGATCCAAATATTACAGTGTTGATTAATGGGCTAAGGTTAAGCGGTACACATGGTGAAAAAAATCCCTATCTGGATTTAATTACAACAGGGGTCATTGAAAAAATAGATGTTATTACCAATCCCTCCGTTGCTATGAACCCAGATGGCATGGGTGGAATTATTAATATTATTTTAAAAGATAATACTGAAGAAGGATTTCACTCATCTTCATCGTTTTCATATGGAAATCATAAACGTTATAATGGTTTATTTAGAGCTTCATATAAAAATAAAAAAACGAAGTTTGATTTAACCGGATTTGCAAAATCAGATTATTCAACTTTGAATAGTGAGCGAAAATATGAGTGGCAGTATGACTCATTTAATTTGAAAAGTATACAAAAAAAATCTACTATTGGAACCCCACTAACCGGGGGGATAAACCTTGGTTCCACGCTGAATTTTTCAGATTGGAATATCTTTCACCTGAGGTCATTTTTCACGGCTTTTGATCATTCATCAAGAGACTCAATCCAGCACAAAGTACCCGTAGAATACCATATGACATCTAATGATAATAAACGTGGATGGAACCTGGACGCAAACATCATCCATGAGCTAAAATTTTCAAAGGGCAATTCCTTAACAACAACAACAGCATTTGCACAATCAGGAGAACATCAAAAGGACATTAATGATCGAAATTCAAATGGAACAGGTCCCGATGATCACAGCCATATTTATCAGGATGATGCCGTTGTGACAAAAGAATTTGCATCAGTATATAAAACCCAATCTCCATGGTTTGGAATGGTTCAGGGAGGCGTAGCCTATCAATCTTTAGCGATTAATAGCGAGTTAGAATACCTCCATTCACCCTACGGCTTTGATTTTAATGAACAGGTCTCTTCAGGATACTTCAGGGCTAGTAAGTCATTGAAAAGCATGCTTAGTTCCTTGGGTGTTGGGTTACGTATTGAGCAGAGGACAACAGACACGGGCGTTTATGATATTAGATTGCCAGACAGTCATCAACACACCGACACATCAAATGTTTTTGTTGCTTTGATTGATTCGTCTATTGCCAATTCACCTCCGACTGAAAAAGCATTGTATTTATATCCTGAATTGAAAACGGGATATACGTTCATGGATAAAAAACTTTCCATAATCATGAAATATGGACGACGTATAAACCGGTTAAGTTTAGCCATGATAAATCCATTCCCCGTTAGTATGATTGATGAATATCATGTTAGAAAGGGCAACCCATTTTTAAAACCGGAACTGGTGGATATATACCAAATAAGTTTTTCTTTCAGGTTAAATACAAAACACCATCCCATATTTACTGGAAATATTTTTTATAAAGATATACAAGATTTGATTCAATGGCATGATGTCGATTTTGTAACCATTAATGAACAATCCTTTGAAATATTAACGGCTGGTAATGTGGCAAACGGTAAATCTGTTGGGTATGATTTTGCTCTTTCTTTTTCACCCATAAAAAATATCCAATTGATTTTAGATTATAATAATTGGATCAAAAAAACTAGCGGAGAAAGAAAAACAGATCTTATTGAAAATTCATCAGGCAGCATAACAGATGGTCAGATTAGGATTTTAACGCCATGGAAAGTTGATTTTGAATTATGGTACCGTCGCTATGGAAGACACAAAATCCCCATAGGCGAAATTAATCCATACTACTATGTAGACCTATCTCTTGGAAAAGCGATTATAGATAAAAACGTATATTTAACATTCTCTGTCCATGACCTTTTTAATAGCCGAATCATGGATATTTCTAGAGAACAAGCAATTACCAACCCAACCAGTGGCGTGGCCTATATCCAAAAATTGAATGCCACAAAATATAATGAACAAAGACTTATTTCGCTGAGTGTTCAATTCAACCTTAGTGCATTTCCCAACTTGGTTCAATCCAAAAGAGAAAGGATAAATAAACCAAATAGATCGGATGATATTGATGTGGAGTATTAATATAGACTGTGAGTTTACATCCTGATAAAAACTCCAAATACCCCAATTCATCTATTGAATTACTATTTACTATTGCCGAATTTTATTTTACATAATTAAATTGAAAAATGGGAAAAATGAAATTTGTTATATGTATGGTATTATTTTTCAATAGCTGTGCAACTCTAAAGATTAAATTAAATCCGATAAACCAAAGAAACGCTGAAAGTAATGATGGTAGCGATGAAAAAGTAGAAAAAATATGGTTAGAATATTTTGATATTTTAAATAATGGCGAATTGAGAGATGTGCTCTCTTTTATGAAGCCATCAGTCATATTCACCTTTAACAACCAAACCATTGAAACCGAAGATTATGACCAATTGTTTCTTTTACTCAAACAATGGAAAGAAAATCAGAAGAAAAAAGATATTTATCTTAAGAACCACAGCATTAGCTCGGGTAAGGTGGCAGATGATTTTATAACTATCGTGGATGTTATTCAGGGCGAGTACTCTAATAAAACTAATGAACTAATCCAGGAAAAAAGGACATTTTATTATTTTCATCGTTTAAAAATAAAAGGCTGGAAATTATATATGATTACCAGCGCAGCATTGGAGAATGAATTGTAACTAAAATTCAATATTTATGTTCTGGCTTTTATTTACAGTGGTCTTTTTCTCAAAGGTTATAGGGTCTGGTTTAATATTGTTTTTATCAAAGAATTTTTCTAAAGATTTAATATATTCTTTTTCTGTTCCAGGTCCGAATCCGGCGATTCTGTCCCATATTTTACCATCCGTATCAACAAAAAAAGTTGTCGGTAGGCCCTCTACTTTTAATGCGCTACCAATTTTAGTTTCTGGATCAATTGCCACATCAAATTTAAAATTTCTTTTTTTCACATAAGGTTTAACTTTATTTACGATTTTTGGATTATTAACATTAATAGCTAATACTTTTAGACCAATATTTTTATAATGATTATTGATTTGATCCAGATAGACCATCTGGTGTTCGCAATTTGGTCACCAGGTTGTCCAAAAATCAACAATCAAAGGCCCATCCCCAATGTACTGTGACAGTTGTGAATATTCTCCATCTAACATTCTTAGTTTAGCGTCAGGAAGTTCTGACACAAACGTTGTGTCTCTAGCTAGTACCGAAGTCATAAAAACTAAACTTATTAAAAAAAATAGTTTGCCAACTTGTTTTGCCCTTTGTAACAAAAATACAAAATATTTCAAATTGATTTTCTTCATAATGTTCTATTGTTTTTGGTTTTGTTATGTATAAATATCTGAGAATAATTTAATCTATATTATGCCTAATAACATTATTACATTTTAGCAGAATTAATTTAAAGCTTAGGAGATTTAGACATGAAAAAACTATACCTAATATTAGCCCTTTCTTTGTTTCTTGGCTGTGGAGATGATGAAGGAAAAAGCGAAGATGAAAAAACCGCTGAAGATATCTGGCAGGAAATACAGGGTTATTCTAACTGGGGTCAGACAGTTGATTGGACAGGCGTGAAAGCATCTCTTGATGGAACACATGGGAGTTTTGTTCAGATATGGTTAAATCAGCAGTCTATGCCATCATTTCAAGACAGTACTAGTTCAGAACTCCCTTATGGTTCAATCTGTGTAAAAGAGGGATACCAATCAATTGATGGTTCGATTATAAATACTATCACTGTGATGAAAAAGATCGAAGGTTTTGACCCGATTCATGGTGACTGGTTTTGGGCCTCATATGGGACCAACGGCAATGTGAACAAAGCTGGCTCTGTATCATCGTGCTATAATTGTCACGCTTATGGTATAGACTATATAAGGTTTAAGACGCATTAAAACTTTTTCCCCCTGAAATACGAGCTATGTTTTTGAATATATTTTTATAGTAATTCCTATAATTAAGGAAGGAATAAATATTGGGTATCTGTTCAACAAGTTCTTTTTTATTTTCTAATAAATAAGACTGAACATTAGCATCTCCAAAACCAACTTTACTCGCCTGCCCACCCCACATTGGATTAAATTCTAAGAATATTGGTTTCCCATCTTGGATAAAAAATTCAATCGCACCTAAATTACAACCTAAAACACGTGATGCTTTTGTAATAGTTTCCTTATGCCTTTCCACTATAATTGAAATTGATTTATTTAAATCTATAAACCTTTTAATACTGTTTAAATTCATATTGCAATTGTGAAAAACATCAAGATTTGCCGTTACAGTATAATAACTCAGGATGTTACCAAACAGCAAGTGTACACGGTATAGATCAATATACTCCTGTTCTGCCTCAGGCATAATAAACTGGACCAATACTATACGTGTATCTTTTCTCTCTGGCAGAAAATTTTTACATCTATGAATAAGGAGTTGGAGTTTTTCTAGAATGTCTTCTTCAGAAGTTTTTCTATACAAAAGCCACATGCCATTTGCTGCAGTTTCATTATTTGTCCTAAGAAATACTTTTCCATATTTATCTATAAATTTTTGTATTCTAGTGATAGTTGATTTCATATTATTATCGGCATCAATTGGTGATATAGATAAAAATTCTGGGCAACGAATATTCTCTTTTTTCCAAATATCAAATGTGCGATCTTTGGAATCATAGTTATAGAAAGAGGAAATATCATTTATTATAGTTTTTTCTTGCCGATATGGTTCAACTTTTCTGCTTATAAGATCTATTTCTTTATCAGTAGTAAACTCAGGTCTTATCCGAATCCATATCGAATCTGCTAAAGATATAAATCTTGTCTGTACAATATAATCGCGGGCATCTTTTAACCCATCAGACTCTTGTTGGCGTCTATTCTCAAGATGACTTAGTCTCCATTTACGTTTTCCAAATCCTTGTTTTCTTCCAATAAAATATATTTTTGATTTTTTCATTCTTGTCAAATCTCTAATTTTTCCAAAATAAAATCTGCACATAATTCTGAAGCTGATTTTTCTGATCGATGGATAAATTTTTGTTGATGAGCTATCTGTTGTTTATAATAATGATTAGTAGAGAGGCTGTTTTTTATTTCTTTTTCTAGGTCACTAGGATTATCAATGACTTTACCATATTTCCACATATCATAATTTTTGTTGGATTTCCAATTAATTTTCTGGGAATTAATAAATATGCACGGTCTAGGATTAAAATTAATCCATTCGGTGACCAAACTACTTACGTCCCCTATATACACATGAGACATAGCATTGAATGTGCCATCAATTAGCTTAGTGCTATCTAGGTCAATGATAATATTTATGCTAGTATCATTTTCATCCTCAATAATATAATTTTTTATTTTTGAAAGGTGTTTCACAATAGGGTGAGGTGCAAAAATCAGATTATATTCTGGGTGTTTTCTAAAGAATTCTAAAATAATATTTCTCCAGCTTAAGTAAGAAGAAAGATCCATATCCCAATGGGGGTTATAATAAAATATTGGGTTATCATTTTTAAAAAGGTTTGATTTAGATATTTGATGCTTCTTTATCCATTCAAGCTTCGGTTGTCCAACCATCCTAATTTTATTTTCATCACAAACTTTATCACTAATCAAGCGATTTCTATGATATGGTCCTGGTGCCAAAATATAGTCAAATCGATCCAGATTATTATCAAAACCATACTCCCTGGTGCCTGTCCCATGGTAAAGAAAAAAAAGTTTTGGTTTTTTAATTTTATTTTCAGCAACATACATTGGAAGCTCATGGCTGGTAGATACAATAGCCAAAGCATCTTTTAGGTTTGGAACAATTTTGTTGAATCTTGTATGTACCGGTGGATATAGCTTTGCCTTATATGATTTTATAAATTGATATCTTAAAGGCAGAGGTATATCAATTAATGTAAAATCAGCAGATCTATGTAACCGCCAACTATCTTTGATAATTGTTGTGTTGATAGGATTTCCCGAAACAAATATTGACTCATACTCATGATTATTAGATGCAAACCTTAGAGCAGGCTCGATAAGATGGTATACATGGTGGGGTCCATTTATAAATAAAAAGAAAACGGATTTATTTTGGGGAGGCATTAAATAAAATCAGAAATAAGCCTATCAGCGGTAGACTCTATATCTAAAAATAACTGGTCTATATGCTCAGTATTTAAATCATAATTGGCTGTTACCAAACGCATACAAGTGTTCCCATCGATCTCAGCATAGTTAACCATCGCATCTGCATTCTTAAATAATTCATCACGAACCGCAACCGTAAACTTACCAGCCTGACTGATATTGATTCCATCTGGTTGTATTTGAAAACAAATATTTAAATAATCCACATCTGAAACCTGTTTCAAGATTTTTGATTTTTGGACTTTTTGTTCTGAATATTTGGCCATATTAAAAAGATGATTAATGTTTTTTTCATATCCACTATCACCATAATATTTCCAAGTAAGCCATAATTTTAATGCATCAACCCTTCTTCCACACTGTAGTGACTGTTTTCCTAAATCGCGCCCTTTGTTATTTTTATCGTGGAACAAATACCCTGTGCCATCAACATCGTTTATATCAATTAATATCGTAGGATTTTTAAATAATGTTACAGTACACATTAATGGCTGAGCCATTGCCTTATGTGGACACCAGGTAAAAGAGTCAGATTGATCACAGCCATTCAATAGTTTTCTATGTTTAGAAGATAATAATGCAGCCCCCCCCCAGCTTGCATCAATATGAAACCAAACATTATATTTTTTACAAATTTGTGCAATCTTTTGAATCGGGTCAAAACATCCCCTTACGGTGGTGCCGCCTGTTGCGCCAACAAAAAAGGGAATTGATTGATTATCCAACGAAACTTGTATTGCTTTTTCTAAAGCATCTGGAATCATTCTACCGTTTTTATCAATATCAACCTTGATAATATTGTTTATTCCAATTCCGAGCTGGTTTGCAGATTTAATCATAGAATAGTGGCAGTCTTGGGATACAAAAACAGTCATCGGATTAACCCCAAATAATCCAGAATCCATTATGCCGGGCATATGATAATGTCTTGCCGCAAGCATTGCGAGAAAATTACCGCTACTTCCTCCAGGGACGAATGTTCCACCACCATTTTTATATCCTATGAGACCGCTCATCTTTTTTAACAGTTCTATTTCCATTAGTGTGGCAACAGGGCTCATTTCAAACGTATACATAGAGTTATTCGTTATTGTAGATAAAAGCTCACCAATATAACCCGTAACTGAAAATCCAGAAAATAATTGATTATAAAACTGTGGACTATTTGTTTTGACTGCGTAGTCTAAATAATTATCAACAAGAATTTTGATTTGCTTAAAACTCGTTTCATCTCCAATGGAAATATCTAAATCGGATTTGATCTCATTATCAGATTTCTTTGGTTTTATTTTTATATCATTTAGATATTCGATTACTTTTGAATGAATATCATTTAAGAGATTTTCTTGATTTTTAGATAGCATTTTTAATAATAGATGGTATTTTTTTTTTAATTACGACAATTGTAATATCGTCTTCATTCGTTTTTTCACCCATCCAGTTATCCCCAATTTTAATTAGCTCATTCACAATTTCTTTTGAAGATTTAAATCCATTATCATTTACACAAGATTTGACTAATTCATAATCCAACATCTTTCCTGCAGAGTTTGAGCATTCGGGCAGTCCGTCTGAAATAAGAACAAGTACATCGTTGTTGTTCATTTCAAAATCTATTAAATCAAAGTCCGCATTTTTTATTGATCCCAGAGGAAGTCCTGGGACCAATATTTCAGTTGTTTCGTTCTTTTTACTATCAAAATAATACGCTGGTGGCATACCCGCTGAACTAAATACAACTTTATTTTTGTGGAATTTTGCAATATTCAATGACATTCTCATTTTTCCTAAATCAATTGCTTTAATTGCTCTATTAAGCTTAATGAGTGAATCTTTGGGGTTATTAAGCGTTAAACCATATAAACCTGCCTTCGTAATTGATACCATCATTCCAGCATTTAATCCATGTCCAGTAGCGTCACCACATACTGCAAAAAACATATCATCCTGAATAAAATAGTCATAGTAATCTCCACCAACTTCTTCAGATGTTTTCATATGAGATGCAACATCATATTGAATATTTTCGGGTGGTGAAGTTGGAATCATAGAAAGTTGGAAATCTCTCGCTTCATCCAATTCTTTCTTATGTTTTTTGAGCTCATTTTGATGTTGTTCCTGTTTGTTTTTGTAAACTATAGCCTGATAAACAATGATAAACACAACAATAAAATAGATAATAAATGCAGGATAGCTAATGAGCGGATGAGGTATAAAAGACAGTTCTATTGATGTTTCATCGCTCCACAGGTTATCATTATTTGAGCCCTGTACAGCAAAAATATAATTCCCACGACCAAAATTATTATAAGTGACAAACCTTACGCCACCTAGTTCAGTCCATTTAGTGTCAAGGTTTTTTAAAATATATCTGTATTTGTTTTTTATTGGTTCATGATAATTTAGAGCCGCAAATCCTATTGAAATAGATTTTACTGTGTGATCTATTATTATTTTTTCATTTTTAGTTTCTCCCTGTTTGTTTAGAAACACTGTTTTTGAGGATCCATCAAAGTATGATTTTTGCAACTGGGTTATTAAACAAGGCGGCCTATAAGAATTGAAGTTTATTTCAGATGGCTTAATAATAGTTAAGCCATTTGGGCCTCCAAAATATATGTTTCCTGATTTACTGAATGCCATACTGTTTCTAAAAAAGTCTAAATCAGATAAACCATCATATAAATTATAATTCAACATTCTATTATCTGGTAAGTTGAAATTAGTAATTCCATTTTTAGAACTTATCCACAGAGTTTTTTTATCACTATGATGTAGGCCAGTTATATAGTTACTAGGTAGTCCGTGTTCAATAAAAAAGTGCTCAAAAGTTTGATTAATCTTGTTGAACTTATTTAAACCGCCATTCGATGAGCCAAACCATAAAGTATTAGTATCGGCCTGTGATACGCTGGTTATTTTTGATGAAGATATACCAGAAGTGTTTTTTCTGTTGAAGGAATAATGTTGTAAATCTACTTTTTCATTTTTGAATAAATATTTAATATCACCTTTTTTAATAAAATAAAGACCATTTGATATAGTTGAGAACCACATATCATTATCAAAGTCTTGAAATGTAAATCGTATTGGATCATCAAAATAATAATTATATATCTTTGAATCTGTTAAAGACACTATTGATATTCCACTGTGTGTAGATACCCAAAGAAAGTCATCCTTATTACAAAAAAGATTATAGACAACATCATTAGTTATTTGATGATTTTTATCTCTCGACTGTGATGAATAGCGCAAAATACTGCGATCATTTAAATCAATTTTTAAAAGTCCATTAGTCGACCCAACCCACAAATCTTTATTATCACCAAAATATATATCTGTTATCTGGTTTACTCCTAACTCTGATTTTGAAATGTCATCATAACGAATTCCATCAGAAGATAAATATTCAAGACCATAATCAGTTGCTACCCATAAAAAATCATTCTCTGTTGCTTCAATTGAATAGATTTTAGACCTTAACAATCCCCATTCGTTTTCTGAATCATATTTTATTGAAGAAAACTTTGAAGCTAATGGAGAATGAAAACTTAATCCGTTATTAGCGGTTCCAAACCAAACATTACCAGCCCTATCCTCTATGAAAGTATTTATGTTATTATCTGGAATAGATGTATGGTCATTTTCATCATATTGCAAATTAACAAAAACAGTATCAATTGTGTTATTTTCTGGATTAGAATTAAAAGTTATTGAATTTATTCCTCCATAGTTACTTGTGGTAAACCAAACTTGATTTGATTTTTCAGCTACCAATATATTTTCTATTTCATTTTCAATTATGCTATTTGCAAAAAGAGTAACCTTTATATTAAAAAACTTATCATTGATTAAGTCGTATCTTGAGATGCCGCCCTTAGTTGTTATCCATAAATTATTTTCAGTACTATCATAGTCAATGTCTCTGATATCGTTATTGACAATTGAATTTTCATTGGGATCAAAATTAAATGAAACAGGATTGGTATTTAGATTATTGGAGATTTTAACCAATCCATCTCTAGATGCAACCCAGGTGTCATCTTCTATTTCCACTATGTCAGTTATAAAGGAAAGGTCAATTTTTTCACGATATTTTTCGTTTATTAAAGAAAAAAGGTCATCTTTTACAGCATCATATTTGTAAATATCAGAAAAAGAACTTATAATAATATTGTTAGATTGTGTTCCAAAAATTTTAGAAAAAGAAGTTATTTCATTAAAGTCTCCACAACTTATACATAAGATTTTCTCTACAGAAATTAAATAACGAAATATACCACTTGAACATTGTATCCAAATGTTTTCATGCTGATCTTCGATAATTATTTCTACATTTTTTAGATCATAATTTTCGTTGTATTCAATACGTTTGAATGTCCTAAACCTTGGATCTAACCTTGATAAACCAAGTTCTGTCCCAACCCATATATACCCTTTTTTATCTTCATAAAGGCTTATAATATTATTTCCTAGAATAGAAGAATTATCAAATATATTCATTTTATAATTGTAAAAACTGATACCATCAAATATCATTAGACCATTTTCAGTACCAAGATAAATAAGCCCATTTTGATCCTCATGTATTACATTGATAGTACTTTCTGAAAGTCCATCTGCAACAGAATAGTTTTTAAAATCAAAATTATCTGCATAAACAGGATTTAAAAAATAAATCAGGATGAAAATCAAGTTATTTTTTTTTAATAGAGACATAGGTAGATGTGTTTAAAAAGAATTATTACCTTTTTTGATAATTAAAATTCCATTAGGATTAAAATTACATCTATCCTTTACTAATTAAAACGTATTCAATTTAAATTTCATTGGTGAAAATTATAATCTATACTATAATTCCAATATTATTATTTATTGGATGTGATGAACCCGAAGAAAAAAAGAGCCACAAAACTGTCTATTACTTTTCAAAAGTTTTAGGTGAATTTGATGCTGAAATGGGATATAGCATTCATGGAACCCTAGATGGTGGATTTATTATTTCAGGGGCAACATCATCCTATTGGGCTACGGATTCATTGCCAAAAATAATAATGTCTCAACATGGAGTCACAAATGCAATAGTGGCAAAAATAGATTCTATTGGGGAGCCGGAATGGATTAAAACATTTGGTGGTGAATTATTTGAATCTGCATTTAATGCCAAAGAGACAAGCGATGGCGGTTACTTTTTTGCGGGGTACACCAATTCTTTTGGAAATGGGCTTTACGATTACTGGTTAGTGAAACTGGATGAAAATGGACAAAAAATATGGGAAAAAACATACGGAACAGTAAAAGCAAATGTGGGTCTCTACGGTGATGTTACATCTGATGAGGGTTATGTTTTAACAGGATACACTATTCCTGATGGAAAAACAGATAAGGATGTTTGGTTATTAAAAACAAATTCAAATGGAGACTCGCTATGGTCTGTTACATTTGATGACAGCATGAATCAATCAGCTAATTATTTACAAGAAACGAATGATGGTGGTTTTGTTTTGGTTGGGGAAACCCGTGGCCAAAATACAAACATAGATATTCTTATAATTAAAACGGATGCTAATGGGAATATGGTTTGGACAAATACTCTTATTGAATCAAATATCGATCAGGCTTTTTCGATAAAGGAAACAGGAGATGGGTATATTTTAATTGGTACAACTACATCACTAGGAAAGGGAGATAAAGATATTTGGCTTAATAAACTAGATCAGTTTGGCAATGTTGTTTGGCAAAAAACCTATGGTGGTGAAGCGCTAGAATATGGTTTTGATGTTGTTCCGGTTTCTGATGGATATGTTTTTACAGGATCAACATCATCCTTTGGGACTATGTTTTATGACCTTTGGGTGGTTAAGGTTGATTTATATGGCGAACAAGTTTGGGATCAAATTTATGGCGGGACTATGATTGATATTGGACGATCATTAATACTAAATGCATCAGGCGGATTTACAATTTTAGGTCAAACAT
>CEUA01054555.1_pt1 | contig 19276 bp, 30 predicted proteins | sample 361541 | NCBI WGS metagenome assembly CEUA01 (sample SAMEA2623079, study PRJEB7988) | marine metagenome | isolation source: saline water (ENVO:00002010), including
GCATATATCCATTTTATGTAAGTGAAAACGAGGGTGATCGATAATGTTTAATATAGGTTCTATACCCCATGCTAACCAGTCTATGCAATGTACTTCGTAGGTTGCATTTAATAACTGTTCACATAGTCTAGCACCTATATAACCAGCACCACCTGTTACTGCTATTTTACTTCGTTCTGATAACATCATAGTTTTCCTTTATTAAATCTTTCCAATGACATTGAATACTCCTACCTGCATGAATATAATCTCTTGCTCTGTCTAATCCAATCTTATCCGAGAATAATGATTCTTTTCGTAACGAGTGAGTTAATGGTAGATTAATGTATTTGGCTCCCATTATTTCTGCTATGTTACATAGTATAATATTTTTATCATGATAACATGCATCTTCAAGATGGGGATTATTACAGCACCAATTTAAGTACGATTCAAATCTATCGTCTCCAACAGCATTTTGAACTGTAGGAGCCCATGGTTGTGCAACCCAAATACTATTATCTATCATGACATCTTGGCGTTCACTGTCGGGCCACATTACTGCAACAAGTTTAGGTCTTGGTAAGTTACTACATAAAAACGCAGAAGCCACTGTAATTACCATGTCAGGACTTGCTCCAAATATGCTAAGGTTGCATACTTTATCATGATCTATGTTCAAATCATCTGCTAATAGATATCCCCATGTGTCTTCAAAAGGCTGTCCGTAACCTAAGGTGTGACTACAACCTAATAATAATAAATCTATTTCTTTAAATGTATCAAATTCCTTTGTACGAAAACCTGCAGAATTTATTTCGTATGTCATATTTGAATCAGTATACTCAGTATAAACACCGTCAACCATTGCTTTTTGTTCGTATGTATAACCGTATTGTTCATTTTCAAATTTAGTTAAAAAATGCTTACTATGTATAAATTCTTTTGCAATTAAAGAGTTATATGTCTTGTGTAGTTCGTGTAATTGGTTCATCGCAGTCGTCCCAGCGTTTAGTTAGTAGTGCAATCATTTTACAATCAGCAGTAGGATAAAATGTATGAGGTACATTCATTGGCAAGTATATACAATCTCCAGCACTAACAGGAGTTACTAATTCTTCTTCATTGGTTATTTCTGTATATACACCTTCTCCTTCTACAAACATAATATATTCATCAAACTCTTTATGGTAATGATGTCCACGTACAGCACCTTTAAGTGTTACAATGTAATTCCATTCTTTAATGGACCATTGTTCTGGCAAATAGGTTTGAATAATACCTCTGCCGTCTTTAAAAGTAGTTGGATTTATTTGTGGGTCTAACTTAATAATTCTACGCATAAATATATTTATTATTAACAGAGTACTTAAAGATGCCTGAATATAACAATAAAATTGCATTAGTATTAACCGGTGCTCCAAGAGCTGTTAGTCATGAAGAATGGCAAAAAAGGGTTCCTGAATGCCATAGCACTACAGATGCTTCAGAGGTTCATATATTTGTTTGTGCTCTGGAATATGATAGTACTGATAGATACTTACTAGGAGAAAATCCTATACTAGCAGGCTTAGATACAGAACCTTATATCGATTTTACTAGTTCGGATAAACGTCAACTAGCACATGACATAATGGATTCTATTTTTTATAAAAGAAATGAACACGGTCATATTGTTGAGGCTAAAATGCCTCTTAATAAATCTAAATGGGAAGAATATCACCGCAAACATTGGGCATGGGCTGATAGTATAACTTTTGTTTATTGGTCTATGGAAGAAGTAAACAAATTTGTCTTAGAAATGACCGAACATCATAGAGCCCGCGGGAACCCAAACTGCCATTATAGGTTACCACAGTGGCATAATCAATATTTGCTATATGTTAAAGCCTATCATCAAAATAAAGAATTTTTTGATAGTTTAACTCATGAAGACTTAATAGTTAGAAAGCGATATGATATAGGAATGATTCATAATCATAATTTAAACGCATTTTCTAGAGAGTTTTGGATAGACCCAAGAGGATTTGGCACCGGTGAAGGAATTCATCTTAGTCCTAGAGTATTAGTGAATAGTTTTAAATGCATCAGAGGCAAATTGATTGCAGACGATGCATGGAATGCATGGGACGGCCCTGGAGCTCAAATTTTTGGCCAAGATTATATAAATTATTTGAAACAAGACTGGCGTCATTGGTTTGCAGGACATGTAGTACAAAAAATAGATTTAGGCAGAGATGGTATTGATTGGGATAAACCAGAAACTAGTTTACCTCAGTTTAGTTTTCAGCACAACTATACCATAAACCATGTACCAGGCCGCCAAAGTTTAGGAACAGAACTGTTTAGTATACAAAGCAACTTTTTAATTTATAATTCAACAACGAATGAACATAATCAAATACCAAGCCCAGCTCCAGTAACTGACCAATGGAGATATGCATGGTATGATTGGACAGAAGAAATGGTACAAGAGATTAGAGAACAATGCAGTTAAGTCTAAGCTATATTTGTGATAAACCTAGTAATATTCAACAAAGCTACACAAGGCTAATGCAACATTACAAAATGAGTGTACACATGGACTTTATGGACGGACACTTTGTTCCACGTTTAGGTGTACACCCAGAAGCTGTTGATGAGTTAGACTATGCTGAACACATAGATATACATGCTATGATCGCTTGTAATAATCCAGCCTGGGAAGACATACTTAAAACACAAGCAAACGTAATATTTGCACACTACGAAAGTTTTCACAGTGAACAACAATGTGAAGATTTTTTAAGCAGAGATGTTAGACTAAAACTAGCATTTAAGCCTTATCATACTATTCAACAAATAGATTCAATTTGTGATAGATTAGATGTAGATGAATTTTTATTAATGGCTTATAATCCTGGAATAAAAGTACAAGACGCATACTACAACTTAGAAACACTTGCAGATACACAACGTCATGTTACAATAGACGGCGGAGTTAAACTATCTACAGTACAAGAATTTAAAGATGAACCTCGAGTTACATTAGTAGCTGGTAGTAAAGTATTATTCAACAACAACTATGAAGCTAATATCAAATGCCTAATCTCTTAATACCATGCAGTGGTCCTGGCACTCGTAGTACAGGTTATACCAAATTTCACAAAGCACTTATACGCATAAGCGATTCTGCAGTTATTGATCATATTATAAACAGTTTTGAAAACGTAGAAAAGATTTATATTACACTAGGATACGAAGCTGAGTATATACAAGAGTATATACAACACACAGGTCGTAAAAATGTAGAATTTATTCCTATTGCAAATTGGAATAGTAGTCAAATTGCCAGCTTTAAACAAATACCCAGTCACGTATTTGATGAACCGTTGTACTATAATGCATGTGATAATTGGAGTACCAGTGTTGCGACTGTGGATAAAAATACTTGGTTTACATGTACACCTGAAAATGCACAGTATTATGATACCAGTGAAGATGTTGTATACAGCGGAATTAGTTATATAAAAGATAGCAAAGAATATTACGATATACTACAAGCTACCGATATTAATAGAAATGATTTATTATTGCTACAGCAATTAAACGATTTACAAAGTGTCGCACTTAACGATTGGTATGATGTAGGTAATGAACAAAGTTATCACACAGTAAAACAAGATGCTAGTTTTAGTGTACTAGATAAAACACAACAAGAAATTTATAATATAAACAATAGAATTGTAAAGTTATTTCACAATAAACCACAAATACATTTAAACAACAATTACCCACACCCAGCACCCATTGAGCATAGCGAAAGAGGTTTATCATATGAACGTGTAGACGGCAAAGTTAATCCATTCAATGGTGATTTTGATAAGCTATTAAACAACTTAGAAGATACATGGCGTTTCAGTTTAAACAATAATATTCCTTGCGTAAACAAAGCACTATGGCAAGATAAAACCTGGGAACGTTTTGATCAAATAGTACAACAATTTCCTGAGTTTGGTGGAACAATAATGATTAACGATACCTATGTTGATTGTACTAGAATTGTTGAAAATATTGATTGGGATTTAGTAAGCACAGGAGTTGTAGGTGCATGTCATGGTGATCTAGTACTTGACAATATAATAGTAGGTGATAATCAAATACATTATATAGACCATAGACCAGGTGTTGTCAATGATATTTTTTATGATATTTGCAAATTTTATCACAGTTTATCATTACACAATAATAATTTAAAAAGATATAAACTACAAGAAGAAGATAAAGTTTATAAAGTAAATCTATCGCCGAGCGATGAAGATAAAATACGTTTAGCTGTTTTTACTAGCAGTGATATATACAGACAAAATGAACGCAAAATTGAACTTGGTGTTGGTTGTATATGGCTTAGTATGAGTCCTTTAAACGTAGACAAAAATTTAAATAAATTTTTATTTTTATTAGCCATTGAACAGTTAAAGAAACATGAACGAATTTGATAGAAATTGGGTAAGTTATCCTGAGGATTTAAAACATCCTCATAATGAAGCAAAGATTATTACCAGTATTAAATCAGCAAGGCGCATAGTGTTCATTGCTAAAGGTAGAGTAGGACTTGCAACTAAAATGTTTATGCAACGCCTTAGTCAATTAGGATATCATGTAGCTCACAGTGAAGACTTATTAATACCTGACATAGGTTCACAAGACCTTGCAATATTTGTAACAGCAAGTGGTAGTACTGTTAGCAGTCTTGCGTATATAGAAATCGCACAAAGATGTAAATGTAAAACACTAGCAATAACGTTTGATTCAAAAGGTGAGATAAGCCGGCAATGTGATCAAATAGCTGAATATCCACAGCCTAAAGAAAAAGGGCTAATGAAAAGTTATTATGAAGTTGGATTCATTTACATATTTGAAAGAATAATTAGTTTTCTTCCGTCGGAGCAATTTGTTCATACAAACTTTGAGTAAACCATTGTTCGCTGTTCCAACTTTTATCACAAATGTATGCATCAAAATGTGGTTTGTTGCCTACATGCAATTCGTGGAACTTACAGCCCCAACTTTCTAGTTGTTCATGAGTAAGGTCTGTCCAATCTATACCACTACTAGTACCTCTGGCAGTCCAGTAATGTATTTCGTGTCCTTCATCATACAGTTTGTTAATTACTGCAATCCTGTCCATATACGGTTTTGCACCCATATAATCTTTTGCACTTTTACCCATAATTTTTTTCTCTGAGCAAATAGTGCCATCAATGTCAATATAAAGTATCATAAATATATTTATTAAGTATGTGTTTAATGGAATTAAAATACTTGACAAGTTAACAAATAACTTTTATAATTATATTGTTAGGAAAGTAATTGGGAGTCTATAGAGATATAATAGTAAACGATGGCTATACTGTAATACCAAAATTTTTTAACAATGAAGAAGTCTATAAACTACAAGAATTAAACTATAATACAGAACCAGAAAAAGGACATCATAACGAATTAGGTTGGCAAGCCGAAAATGTTTACCCACGTGAACAATATCAACATTATTGGAGCCAACAATGTAAGGAAGAAACTATTTGGATACAAGAAAAGCTACATCCTATTATAAGTGATATGCTTTTAGAAACATATAAATGGTTTGCTGTAGACTTTCATGTGGCTAATCCAGGTAGTGATTATATACATGCACACATAGATTCTCCTTATCAATTTAGACCTTGGCACGACTTAACTGATTTATTAGCAGTACAATGTTTAATTGCTGTTGATGAATTCTCTTTTGATAATGGTGGTACAGCTATATTACCAGGCTCGCATAAAGAACATTATCCGTTAACTGAAATAGGAAGTAAAAAATTAAATGATAAATTAGTAGAAGATGGTTATATTTTTTCTGCTCCACAAGGTAGCATATTAATATATCATCCTCGCTCATTACACAGTACAATGCCAAACTTTACAACAAAGCCTCGTACGGCTTTATTAATGTTAGCAGTAAGACCAGACATATATCAAGGATTATTAAGTTATCATTTAGCACCTAAAAAGAAACCATGTATGTGGAAGAAAGAAGATAAGTGTACACGATGGCCTATATGTGTATGTAAAAGAACTAAAGACGAACGTGCATGGAATAGTGCTGGTCAAGGAAATATAAAATGAAAATATTAATATTTGGATTGCCTGGCAGTGGTAAAACTACACTGGCAAAACCGTTTGCAGAATTAATAGGCGGTGTACATATAAATGCTGATGTTGTTCGTACAAGTTATAATGATTGGGACTTTAGTGAACAGGGTAGAATACGCCAAGCACAAAGAATGAAACATTTAGCAGATGGTGTTGTAATGGCAGGTAAAGTAGCAATCGCAGACTTTGTTTGCCCAACAGAAAAAGCAAGACAAGAGTTTAATCCTGATTACACAGTATGGATGGATACTATTAAAGAAGGTAGATTTGAAGATACTAATGCTATGTTTGAAAAGCCTGCATATAAAGTAGACTATCATGTAGCCAAATGGTTTACAGATACAGCTCTACAACTTAAACCAGTAGTCGAAAGATGGAGAGAAATAAATGGAAAATATGCCACCACCCCCGGTACCACCAAGTAAACACCCAGAAGGGTTTGACGGTATAGAACCTACAGCTCAAATGTTGGGTAGATTCCAACCATGGCATGAAGGACATACAGCGTTATTTGAACGCATATTAGAAACTGAAGCAAAACAAGTTTGTATATTAATACGTCATATGCCAATAGATGATAATAATCCTTTACAGCCACATGAAGTAGGAAAGTATATAGAAGATGCATTAAAAGTAAAAGGTTATACACAGTTTAAAGACTTTGTAATTATGATAGTACCAAATATTATTAATATTAGTTACGGCCGCGATGTAGGTTATACGTTTACTAAACATGACTTGGGTGAAGAAATACATTCAATAAGTGCAACAAAGATAAGGGCAGAAAATGAAAAGAATATACAGAACGAATAGACTGGGTCGTATAAAAGACTTTATTAAAGAATCACATAGATTATCGCCTACAGCATTTTATTGTGAAATGGTAGAAACTGTGTTGCTGTTAACAGCTTCAGCAATACTTTCATTTACTATACTAGATCCTGCAACGGAAATATTCATTCCGTTATATCTAGCAGGTTCAATACTTGGTATAATTAGTACTGTAATACGCAAAGCATTTTTTGCTATTGTGCTATGTGCGTGGTTCACAGTAATGAACACTATAGCACTTATTCAACTAGTAATATATTAATAAAGGATTTATATGATAAAAGTATTCTTTATCGCAAAGATAAAAGATTTAAATGAAGAATATAAAAATAGAAGCACAAGACTACGAGAGATGGCAGAAGGAATGCCAGGCTTTGTTTCAATTGAAAGCGAAGAAATAGATGATGTTGAAATCACAGTCAGTACATGGCGTAGCAAACAAGATGTAGAAGCATGGGCAAAAGATGTAATACATGTAGAAGCAAAACGCAAACACCGAGAATGGTATCATTGGGTGCGTGGTATACATGTAGAAACAGTAGATGACAAGTAGATATAATGTCACATGGGGTTGGAGTGGCTTAAGCCACGATGCCAGTTTAGCAGTATTTGTAGATGGCAATTTAGAATATGCCAGTCATTCTGAACGACATAGTAAAAGAAAAAATGATCCTTTTATACATGCAGGATTAATGCATGAAGCACTAAAGTATGGCCCGCCAGAAAAAATATTCTTTTATGAAACTCCATGGTTAAAGAAAATAAGACAGTTATATGCAGGACAATATAACTTACTTAAAAAACCTTCACCTGACTATTTTTTAGCATTGCCATATGAAGTAATGAAGAAGGCTGGATTACCATTAAACACATGGCTAGATGAAGCAGAAAAGTTTCCAGCATCGGGTCCATTAACTGACAAGTTACCTAAAAGTATTTTTACTAGACATCACTTAGCACATGCCGCCGGAGGCTATTATACAAGTGATTATGATGATGCAACTATTGTAGTATTAGATAGTATAGGTGAATGGGAAACGTTTACTATATGGCGTGGAGAAGGTAATAACTTAAAAAAGGTTTATAGTCAAAGCTATCCACACAGCGTTGGAATATGGTATAGTGCTATGACACAGCGTATAGGATTAAAACCACAAGAACACGAATACATATTAATGGGTATGGCCGCAATAGGAGATCCCGACAAATATTATGATATTATTAAAAAAGATTTTATTGCACAAATGCCTACTAAAAAGAATCCTTATATAAAGTTTAAACGTAATTGTCATAGAGGTTGTCTGGATTGGCGACCGTACTTAAAGAGTGTGCAAGAACTGGCAGACATTGCTTCTGCTACACAACGTATATACGAAGAAATATTTGTAGGAATAATAGAACATGCCAGACATGCAAACCCTAGTAAAAATTTAGTATTAATGGGTGGGTGTACTTTAAATTGTGTAGCAAATAGTTTAGCCGCGGAGTACTACGATAATATATGGATTATGCCTAATCCAGGAGATGCCGGTAGTGCAATAGGTTGTGTATTAGCACATACAAAAGAAAGAATTGAATTTAAAAATCCATTCCTAGGTACAGATATACCTGGTGAATATCCTATAGAAGAATTATTAGAAGATTTACATGAACTTAAGATTACAGCGGTTGCTTCGGGCCGAGCCGAGTTTGGACCACGAGCATTAGGAAATAGAAGTATCTTGGCCGATCCCCGGGGCTCCGATGTAAAAGATAGAGTTAATAAAATTAAACATCGTGAAGCATTTAGACCATTTGCTCCAATGATACTAGAAGAGCATGTAGACAAATACTTTGAAATGCCAGTAAAGAGTTCGCCATATATGCAGTTTGTAGCTAAGTGTAAAAAGCCTAAAGAGTTTCCTGCTATAGTACATTATGATGATACTAGTAGAGTACAAACAGTTGATAAAGATATGGGTCCTGTTCGAACATTATTAGAACGTTGGTATAAAGAAACAGGCTGTCCTATGCTGTTAAATACTAGTCTTAACATTAAAGGAAAGCCTTTAGTAAATTGTAATACAGATGCACAACAATGGAGTGCAAATTATGGAGTTGATATATGCTTGCCAAGATAAAATTATTATTAGAATACTTGCCTATAATAGGTCCACGTCTTAGGAAGCGTAGACGCAAACTTGAATTAATGGCAAGAATTGCTAAAGAAGATCCATTTATATATGAATAAGGAGATAACATGTCACAATTTGACTGGAAACGTCCTACGTGTGCAATGCTAGGAGCATTTCAACCATGGACAGAAGAACACTCAAAAGAATTTGAAAGTGTTATTAAAAGATCTAAACAAGTAGTTGTATGGGTACAAGAAGCAGATAAAACTGTTAAACGCCCACATGATTTTATATTTGTAAGAGATCAAATTGAACAAGAACTAAGTGAAATGGGTTATAATAATGAAGAAGATTTTATTATACAACCTGTTCCTTATGTAGTTGATTTTGTGTTTAGCAATGAAGGCGATTATAGAATTACCAGGCCTTTTGTGAGTCAAACACAAGAGCCTGATGTGATAGACTCCACGGCCCAAACTCTAAATTAACAGTATCAGCACACTTATAAAATCTTTGTAATGTGTCGCCTAATTCTACTCTAAATTGTAATGCTTTTAATTCTAAGTGTCTAGTACCATGTGGTATTAGATCATCTTTAAGATAATTGCATATATTCTTTTTAAACATACGCATAAACCCTGCTTCTTCTTCAGGTATATCCCATGGTACATTATAATACTGTGAGTCGTTCCAGTTTTTATAATATTCTTTTAATTCCTCTTTACTTTCAATTCTTTTTATGTTATAAGGAGGTAATACACGCAAAGTATCTTTCATCCAACTTTGCTCTTCTATTTGCATATAAATTTTATCTTCAATAAGACCTTGTTGTATTAAAGGTGCAATATATAACATTCTATCACTGCCAGGGTGTGCAACTAACTTATGGTCTGGCCATTGTGTTGCCCATTGCATTTGTTGTGGTGCTAGTATTCCGTTACGATAGATATCGCTACCAACAACACAAGCCTTATGCATTGTATACAAGCCAGGTATATCATTTAATTTTTGCCATGGCAATGCCATATATTGTGAAATACTTTCACTTTGTATTTGTGCTGGATCTACAGTTCTACCAATAACAATGTTATTATATTCTGCTAGAGTAACTGTACCTATATAAATTTTATTTCTACTATTAGCAAAATAATCATCTATAACTGAGTCATCTCTATATACAGTAAAGTTTACCATTTGTCAATACCTAATATTGCTCTCATTTGATAGTATTGTAAATCTTGTTTAGTTTTAATATCGCACCACGGACCACCATTTGTATAATGCAATGCACCAGCATCTTCTTTATATTCATATTCGTCTACTAACCAATTCCAGCGTAAATCTATACTTCCTATTTCTTCGTCACGTAAATGTAAAAACCTATGCAGTTCTTTAGGCTCAGCTGAATTACAATACTCAGGTGTTAATACTCGATTACTAGGGTGGGCACAATTCCACATTATTAAACTACTCCAGTTCTTACGTGGGAAGTTTTCTTGTACATGCCCGTATGCTTTTTCTTTTATATTGCTTTCATAGTCGTGTTTGCAAACCATTACAGCATATTTGTCGTCACGTTGTTCCCAAAGTTTAGCAACATTGTCTTGCCATAAAAAATCACCATCACAGAATATAGCCCAGCCACTCCAAAAACTCACAAATGGAATAAAAAATCTAGAATAAACAAAAGCAGTTGATTCATTATCTTTCTTTTCTCGTGCATAATAAGGAATAGTATTAATACAATTTGGTTTTGTTATTACATTTTTGCAATAGTATCTCATACTACTGATACACAAATCATACATTTCTCTGTGTCTAGAATCAAAACCAACGTGAACTATAGGGTGTGTACTTGTCGATTGGGCTGACTGGATTGTAGATTGCATTAAAATTTCCATTGTCGGGTCTCCATATTCCGTAATCTTTTGTCATGCGATTATCTCCTATTAGGAGTGTATTGTCGTCTATTAATTTTATATCCCATAACATTTCAATATCACGTAGCATACCTTCTCTGTGTATAGCATCAAAATAACTTAAATGCCATACAGCTATTTTAAAACGATTTTCACCCCATGTATTAAGTCTTTTATGGAATTTTCTAATGCCATTAAAAACCGGTGTATTGTGTGAGCTACAACCATCACGCCATAACTCTAGCCATTCGTATACACTATGGTAAGTTGGGTGTTTAAAACTAGGAAAACATGCTTCTATTTTTTCAGCAGTATCACATACTTCATAATCCCAATCCTTATAAAATTTATAATTAACTTGAGCATAATCAATATATACAAAAGGCACTTCGTCTAGTGGCTCTGCTAAAAACATAATACTATAACTTTTATCGCTACCAGGGTGGCAATTAATAGCAGGATAACCAAAACTTAACATTTGTACAGGTGCAGTTATTTTGCCCTGTTTGTTGATATCTTGACTAAGCCAGTAAATCTTAAATAACTTATATATTGCAAGTAAATCAGGATCGCCATCTGCGTGAACATGCATAGGTCCTAATTTACAAAATAGTTCTTTTTTAGATCTATCTATACGCAAAAAATTATCAATAATACGGGACCAATCATTAAGTACTCTCATACCATTATTAGACAAAACGTCATAGAATGCTTGACTAGACAGCGTTCCTCGTATATAATAAGCATTATGTGTGGACTCAGACCAGTCAATGAAATGTTGCATATATGCACGTTTCTCAGCAAGATCTGTGCTTTGGTTAAAACTACGCATATAATTAGTTATGAAAGAGAAAACCTATGCTAGATGTCTTTTATATTAGTTACAATGAAGACTTTGCTGATGAAAACTACGAAATGCTAAAGGTATATGCTCCTCATGCTCAACGAGTGCATGGTGTCAAAGGAATATTTGAAGCACATAAAAAAGCGGCAGAACAATCAAAAACTACACATTTTTATGTAGTAGATGCTGATGCTATAATTGAAGAAGAGTTTAAATTTAAATTTGTTCCTAGCAAGTTTAAGGAAGCATATAAAAATGTAATGGAAACAGAATGTGTGTTCACATATAGATCACGCAATCCAATTAATGATTTAATTTATGGTTATGGAGCAGTTAAGTTATTTCCTAAAAAACCCTTCTTAGAACTTACTGATTGGAGTGTAGATATGACAACTAGTATTGGCTGTCCGTTTGTGCCAAAGTTTCAAATAAGTAATGTTACAGCATTTAATACAGATCCTTTTAATACATGGAAAAGTGCATTTAGAGAATGTGTTAAACTTAGCAGTAACATTATTGATAATAATGATAATCTAGATGATAACTACAGACTTAGAGTTTGGTGTACTAGAGGCGAAAAGCGACACTACGGAGAGTATTCGATACTAGGTGCCCAACAAGGCAAAGAATTTGGCGAAGCATATCGCGGAGACAAAGACGCACTAAAAATGATCAACGACTTTGATTGGCTTGAACAAAAATTTGAAGAAGCAATATAATGGCAGACTATTACCCAACAGAAACAATAGATGAAGTTACTAAAAAGTATCATTGGGTAAATGGTTTAGATGAATATCTAAAACATACTAAACACCCGTTGTTTACTAAGTTTACAGCATTACGTAATGCAATATTCTATGGCAATCCATATAAAATAAAAGAGTTAGTATTAGACGAAATAGGTCGTGGCACTACTACTCAGTCAGAAGAGTTTATTAATATTATATTACATGGACACATTGAATGGACACAATGGTTAACACATAAAAAGTTAATTAATTATTTTGCACATTGTTTAGATATTGATTTGCTTAAAGCATTAAATGATTGGCATGATCGTTATGGCGGTGATGTTATTAATATAAACGATCACTTTAGTAGAGGTCAAGTACAAAGTAAACTATGGATGCTCAATGAGCTAGAAAAAATTGTAGAAGAAAAAGAAATGGGTAATGTATTAATGTACGGTGGTTGGTATAATACATTTGCGTATTTCTTATTTGAACGTTTTAATATTAAACAACTTTATAGTTTAGATATGGATCCTGAATGTTGGGAAATTGCAGATAACTTTAATGCAAAGCAATGTTACAAAGAAGCGTGGCGTTTTAAAGCCGCCACAGTAGATGTTAATAAACTAGAATGGAAAGATCGTACTGTAACATTTGATGTACCTAGACCTAACATGAGTGCTACTCCTATTACATTTAAACCAAATATTGTTATTAATACAAGTTGCGAACATATGACAGACGATTGGTTTAAAAACTTGCCAGAAGGCACACCTGTTTGTTTGCAAACAAATGATTACTTTGAAAATGATCAACATACTAATTGTGTTAAAGATTTAGAAGAAGCTAAAAAGAAATACAAATTTACTGATTTAGCTTATGCAGGTGAACTAAAAACATTTTTATACAAAAGGTTTACTTTAATTGGAATTGTTTGATTCAAGACTTTGGTATCAATGGCCTATAGGCAGAGATGAGCACCTTGCTGGACAATCAGAAACTGTAGATGGTACTGTTTATAATTATAACAACTTAGGCTGGCGTGATGCAGAGTTTACAGGTGAAATAGGTATAGCAGGAGATAGTTTTGTTTTTGGACACGGTGTTGATCATCCATTCCCACAAATACTTAATATAGACAATTTAGGCATGCCTGGTGCTAGTAACGATAGAATAGTTAGACATGCAATACAGTATATTAGAAACTATGAACCACATACTGTTATTGTGTGTTGGACATACGGATACAGAAGAGAATGGATTAAACCTGGTGGTACGCCATATAACTTTAAAAATCCTGGTCCAGAATATCCTCCGTTTAAAGAAACAGATGTTGCTTTAGCTGAGTTACAAAATCATGAATATGACAATTATAATTATTATAAAAATAAATTATTAATTGAATCGTTTTGTACAGTAAATAAAGTTAAGTTAATACAAATAGATAACCATTATATTCCAAATGACGCTGAAGGGACAGATGGAAAGCACCCAGGACAAAACTGGCACAATAGAATGGCTAAAGAAGTAAGGAGATTAATCAGTAATGCTTAACAACGTAACATGGGGTCCTAGTAAGATAACTGTAGAAGATTTATCTACACGGCAGTTACAACGTGAAAGCAGTAGAGCTTTAACATCTGGTGCTATTTTAGCCACGTCTGCAAACCTAACTAAGTATAACAAACAAGCTCCTCATAACAGTCATCTATGGTATAGAGCTGTTATAGAAGATTATGTAAAACAATACGGTGGCTTGCCAAGTAAAACAGGCCCTGGTAAAGATGTAAAACTAATACTGGAGGAATAATGAATAGAAAAATACGTGACGCAGTTGAAATGTTTTGTGTAGAAACGTACGGCACTCAACCAAATTTAGATGATATAGAATCGTTAGTTAATGCATTAGACAAACATGTATTAGCAAATTATTTTGGTAATAAAGGTAATTGGAAACCTGACAATAAAAATTTTAAAGCATCGGGTGAACAGTTAATAGAAAAAGTAAATGCATTAAATCCTAGCTCAGTACTGGACATAGGCTGTGGATACAACTTACTTAAAGATAAAATAAAAAATTTATGGGGTATAGATCCTTATAATAGTCATGCTGATGAAATGATAGATTTAATGGACTTCCCTTCAACTACAATGTATGATGTAGTATTAGTTCTAGGTAGTATTAACTTTGGTTGTGAAGAATCAATTAAAGAAAAACTAGCAAAAGCAGTAAGTTTGTGTAAACCACGTGGAAATATATTCTTTAGAGTTAATCCTGGTTTAGAACATAATCGAGATGGTGCTGAATGGGTAGACTTCTTTGAATGGTCACCTAAAAAGCTAGAAGAATTTGCATTAGAAAACGACTGCGAATGTATAGATGTACAAGAAGATCGTTGGCGTATAGATGGAGATGGATTAAGATATTATGCTCACTGGATTCGGGGAAGAGACTTACAAACAGAAACCGTTTCCATACAGAATCTGGGAAGGTAATTTTTTACCTACTGAATTGTATGAAAAGTTAAAAAAGTTAGTTTATGAATTTGAACCAACTAAAGAAAGTTTGTTAAATGAAAATGAAGATGTGTACCCTATGGGGCAAACACATATATGTCCTAACTTAGATGGCTTCCGTGATTTATGGGTTATGCCTGAGCATAAACAATGGCTACTAGATAAAATAAATTGGCCAGTTGGGTTAGAAGCATCAATTGAGATAAGTTTACATATAGACGGAGCAGGTTTTTATCAACAACCACATAGAGATTTAAAGCCTACACAATCGCCTGCAGGTTATGGAACGTTACAACTATATTTTGGAAATGAAGAATTAGAAGATACAGGTGCATGGGTATTAGATAGGTATAAAGAAAAAGCAAAACAAATACCGTTTGCAGAAAATACAGCATGGGCATTTTTAGCGTCAGATGTTAGTTGGCATAGCGTAGATAAAATTGATAGGCCTATTAATAGGCGTAGTTTTATGATTAATGTAAGGCATAGAACTACTCGTTTAAAGCCAGAGCATTTACGTGTAGCAAAGAAAACTACACCTCCTAATCATTTAAACACAGAGGCAAAACATAATCCTAGGAAATGGAAATCATTTAGAGATCATAGTAGAGTAGATTTTTGTATTACAACATATTGTCAAAGTAAATGTCCAACTTGTCCTAGAACTAACGCATCAACGTTAGAGCTATCAGACTTTATTACATTACAACACATGCCGTTTCCAACTTGGTTTAATGTTATAGATAGAGTTGACTGGAGTAGAAAAGAAATACAGTTTTGTGGGGAACATGGAGATCCAATGATGCACCCAGATATAGAGAAGTTTATACTAGCTAGTACAGAACGTGCTTGGATAACTACTGTAAATACAAATGGTGCTCTTCGTAACAAAAAATGGTATCAGGACATATATGAAAAAGTAGAAGATTGTGATTACGGAGAACTAAGTTTTGTTTTTGCTATAGATGGATTAACACAAGAAACAAATGAAAAATATAGAATAGATGTTAATTTTAAAAAAGCCTGGGAAAACTTCATGACATGTGTAGAAATAGATAGTAGACTAACATATTGGGACTTTTTAGTTTTTGAACATAACTGGCACGAACTAGAAGATGTTATACGTATTGCAAAAGATTTAAGTGTTAGTTTAGATATAAAGGTTAATAGAGGAGAATATGCTCTCCTTAAAAGTGAAGAAGGCAAACAGCATGTAAAAAATGTTTTAAATATAGATGTCGATGCAGAAGACCAGCAAATAAGAGATTTATAGTGAAACGAATAAAATGCGAAGCAAAAGAAGGCAAAGAATTTGATATAGATGTTAATTTTAAACTTTGGCCTTGTTGTATGTATCAAAATATATTTGCTGAGTTTAAGAAAACTGGAGATCCGTATATAGATAATTTGCCTAGCGATTGGAATGATGTAAGAGTACATGGAATAGACGAAGTATTAAGACATTATGCATACACAGAACATTTTAATGATATAAGTTGGACAGACGAGAAAAAATGTTCGCCAGTTTGTATGGAAAAATGCGGAGAAGGTGGTGAAATGCATTTAAATCACGCTCCTTTAAATATAAAAGATGAAAAAACATAAACTTAAAGAAAATTCGCCTACACAAGCAAGTGGTAGGAATAGATATATAGCTAAAAATGATATAACTGATCGCTTTGAATTACCTCAGTGGTGGCGACTGCCCGAATCAGTAAGATGGTCACACACAGCTCGTAACTATCAAAAAAGTTATGATGCATGGACAGCGGAATTTACATTTGATACACGCAAGTATAGTGGACAATGGTTAGTTGATTATATTAATACACGTGGTCCAAATGATTTAGTACTAGATGTTGGTTGTGGAAGTAATCCTTACAAAGGTAAAATTAAAAATTTAGTAGGTATGGAGCCAGGCGATTGGGGTAGTAAAGATTTACAATGGAATATTATGGACCATATAGGAAAGTATTTGGAAGATAATAAATGGGATTGGCTACTTGCAATAGGACCTCTTAATCATGGCGACACACATGAAATAGAAGAAATGCTTACTACTATGCATGGTTGTTTACGACCTGGTGGGAAGTTAGTTGGATTAGTTAAACCTGCTAATTGGGCTCACTTAAAAGTTGACCCATGGAGAGAAAATAGAGGCTTATGTTATCCGTGGTTAGAAAAAAGCATATATATGTTTATGGAGAAGTGTGAATTTGAATTAGACATGGCTCCAGTCCTAGATGGAACCGATTTAGGCACACTCACTGATGAAAAGTTAGAAAAGTTAGCAAGTATAGAACCCTGGGAACATACATTAAATGGAGCACCTCCGGTGGAGCCAGAAGTACAGGATGGAGATATGCATTCACAGTGGCAAGCAGTACAGCGTGAAATATATCGTAGAAAGAACACACCAGACGAACCAAGTGAAATTATAAGACAACGTTGGTTCTGGATATGGAGTAAAAGATGAGAGAGGTAAATGAATCAACTAGTACCGGTTAAAAAAGGAGCATTAGTTCCTATTAAACAAAATAAACAACCAGTTACACCATTCTTATTAGTAACAGAAAAGACAGAGTTTAAAACAAGAGAAGAAGTTAAGCGACGTTTACCAGACATCTGTGGAATAGCACTAGCCCGGAGTTGGCACGATAAAGAATATCATAACAAATTAAAATCAGATATTTATAATACATTTAAAGAAGGTGGAGTAATACTACCAGACAGTATGGTACTAGAATTTGAAAAAACAAGTGGCCAGAGAGCCAAGATTACAGTTTATGAAGTAATGTCTGAAAGTAACTTTAAGATTAAAGTTTGTAGTCTTAGTTTAAACATGATAGCACAGAGGTAAAGATATGAATACAATATTAAAAATACAAGCAATTATAATAGCAACATTAGTTATAATATATTTGTTAGGTTCATTAGCATATATGGGAATGGATTTAGAAATGATGTCCACAGATTATGAAATGGAAAAAGTAATGGCACAGAGGTTATATGACAACTGATTCAGAAAACTATATGAATACTATGTCACCGGTCAAACCTAAATTTGATCCAGAGGAAGTAGCCAATTGGCCTAGAGAACGTAGACTAGAACAGTTACGTGAACATTTTAGTACAGGACATAGTGATATTATACGTACTACTTCACATACTAAAACAGGAAGTGGCTTTCCAGCCGCCGAAATAATTAACGCAATGAATCCAGACCTTGTATTGGATTTAGGTTGTGGTTTTAGTTTATTTAAAGAACACATACAGAATTTAATCGGAGTCGATTTATTGCCGTACGGTGATAGAGTTGATCTAGTAATGGATTGTGATGATGCACTTCGATTATTCAAAGACAACAGCGTAGATGCAATACGCTGTGTAGGACCTTTTAACTTTGGCACACAAGAAGAACAAGAAGAACTTATCGGCTTGTGTTTTGCTAAGTTAAAGCCAGGAGGTCTAGTTTGTGGACATGCTCGCCCCGGTCGCCTCAGCGATGCAACAGGATTTAATGCAAGGGGCATTATACACTATCCATGGACAAGGACCGCGGTACATGATTTTACCAGCCTGTTTAGCTGGGAACTTTGTGACCCGCATCTTAGCGTACCAGACTGGCAAAAAACCAGTAGTCATGGCTCTCCAATTATTACTGAATGGACAGATCTTAGACAACTAGGTTGGCCACAGTTAAAAGATTACTTAAAGCGTTTTAATCCAGATGCTACACCTATTGATGATTTTAATAAATGGTTAGATAGAGAACAAGACAATTCAGACATGTTAGATCCTCTAGAGTATCAAGAAGGATTAGATCAAGCATTTGTTAAATGCCAAAATGAATGGTATAGGCGAATGAAAGACGAACGTTATGACAGGCACATGCATGATGGCGTTAGGCCTCGTTATAATTGGTGGTGGAGGAAACCCTAATGTACACAGTAGAATTTGAACATGACACATTTGAAATTGTAGTATTGTGTGATCAAGGAACTGATGATGATTTAAAAGTTGAAATAGAAAGTGATGCAGTTTTTATTTCACAATGGAATAGTGTATTAAATGAAGAACAGAATATACGTATTTCGCCACAGATGTGGGACGAACTGTTATCAGCAGTTAAAAGCCCAGAAGGAGCATACATAAAAAGGTGAA
>CEUA01088241.1_pt1 | contig 19229 bp, 17 predicted proteins | sample 361541 | NCBI WGS metagenome assembly CEUA01 (sample SAMEA2623079, study PRJEB7988) | marine metagenome | isolation source: saline water (ENVO:00002010), including
TTGATCCTGTAACTGGGCAGAAAGTTATTGCGCGTATTGGCCCTTTCGGTCCTATGGTGCAGCTTGGAGAAAAGCAAGAAGATCCAGAAAAAGAGCCAAAACCAAGGTTTGCTTCTTTAATTAAAGGGCAAAAACTACAAACAATATCTCTTGAAGAAGCTATGGATTTGTTTAAGTTGCCTAGAACAGTTGGCAAATGGCAAGAGAAAGATGTTGTAGCTTCAGTAGGTAGGTTTGGTCCATACCTTAGATATGATGGTAAATTTACATCTATTAAAAAAAGTGACGAAGCCGATCCTTTAACAATTAGTCTAGATAAAGCAATAGAATTGATTAAAAATAAGATTCAGGCAGATAAGGATAGATTAATTGCTAATTTTGATGGAGATCCTTTGATTCAAGTACTGAATGGAAGATATGGTCCGTTTATCCAAATTAGTCCCCAAAACAAAAAAAAAGTAAATGTAAAAATACCAAAAGGTACTGATCCAAAATCTTTAACTAGAGAAGAATGTATTGAGTTGTGGAATAATCAGCCGGACAAAAAATTTAGCAAGAAAAAATAATGGAGGAGCCTATTAATTCTTATTTTAATCCGCTTAATTCTAATCTGTATTCTGATAAAAACAGGTGGGAAACTACTCAGATAGGAAGGAGTGTTAATATTCATGTTAATGATCATTTTCCTGAATTGAAGTTTGCTGAGATAGCAATTTTTAGTGTTCCAGAATATGAGGGATCTAGAAACTCTTCATCAGATTCAGACTGTAAGATAAGAGCTTCCTTTTATTCTTTTCATCATGAGAATTTGCCTAGGATTGCTGATTTGGGAACTATACAGTTAATGCCAACTAGGAGGGAGTCATTTGAAATTATCCAAATAGTCTGTGAGAAGCTTATGCATAATGGAACTATCCCATTTATAATTGGGGGGGGGCATGACTTAACTTATGCTGTCTATAAGGCTTACGCTGCTTTAGATAAGTTTATTACTTTAACCACTATTGATAGTAAGTTTGATATTGGACTAGAAAATGATAATTTAGCAGCATTTTCTCATTTAGGCAAGATTATTTCACATAAACCAAGTCATCTTTTTCATTATACAAATCTAGCGTATCAATCCTATTTTAACTCTAGTATTGCAGTTGAGATGTTAAAATCAATGAATTTTGATATTTTTCGTTTAGGTGAGCTTCAGGCTAATTTTAATGATACTGAGCCGATTATGCGGAATACTGATTTTTTAAGCTTTGATATTTCAGCTATTCAGCATGCATATGCAGCGGCGAATGTATACTCAACTCCTAATGGATTAGATGGTCAGGATGCTTGTAAGATTATGCGCTATGCTGGCGTTAGTGATAGGATTACAGCAGTTGGATTATTTGAATATAATCAGAATTTAGATTTGAACAATCAAACAGCCTTTCTACTTGCCGAGATGTTGTGGTATTTTATTGATGGCTATATGATCAGAAAGAATGAGTTAAACCCTAATATGAAGGATTGCACAAAGTATACCGTTGCTTTTGAAGACGGTAAGAATGAGATTGTTTTTTATAAAAGCAAAAAAAGTGCCAGGTGGTGGATGGGCGTTCCTTTCGCTAAAGAAGGGGAAAGGGACTCTCAGATTCTTTATGTAGCGTGCTCATATAGAGATTATGAAATAGCTAATCAGGGAGAAATTCCTGATCGATGGTTAAAAACTATAAATAAATTTGTTTAGCGAACCATTTGAAAAACAACTGTTTGACTCGAATTCCGTTCTGTTTAATTGAGATGTATAGGTTAGTTTTTTCATAAAGTCTTAAAAATTGTTTATTTTAGCGCCATATTTTTAGAGAAGATTATGTTTGAAATGAATAGAATATTGGTGTTTATATTGGTTTTACTATTGTTATCTTCGACATCCGTATATTCACAGCAAGATCCGCAGTATAGCCAGAATATGTTTAATAAATTAGCTAATAATCCGGGTTTTGCAGGAAGTCGTGGTGTGGTTGCTACTTCTGTTTTGCATAGATCACAATGGTTGGGGTTTGATGATAATGGGGCTGCAGCATCTACTCAGAACTTTAGTGTTGATACTGAGCTTCCTTTTTTAAAAGGAGGGGTAGGTCTTAATATTGTTAAAGATAATATTGCTCAGTTTAGTAATTTAGCACTTCAAGCGTCTTATGCATATCGTACCCAGCTAGGTGTTGGTCAGATAGGAATGGGAATGTCTCTAGGAATGTATCAGAGTGGACTTGACGGGGGTGCTTTCAGACCGGCGCAAAGTGGAGATAATGCTATCCCTACTGGAGATGTTAAAGGTTCGCAATTGGATATTGGAGCTGGTGTTTATTTCAATACACAAGATCTCTATCTAGGAATATCTTCTGCACATATGGCAGAACCTACTATTGAATGGAGTGATGGGCAAGATTTTAAATTAGCTAGACATTATTTTTTAATAGCTGGCTATTTCCAAGAGTTAAATACCACATTGTCTTTAAACCCATCAATTTATCTAAAAACTGATGGAGCAACTAGGCAATTAGATATTAATAGTAATCTTGTATACACAAATCAAAATAATAATCAGATGTGGGGAGGCGTTAGTTATAGATTAGATGAGGGGTTAATATTATTAGCAGGGATGGATATTTCTAAGGATTTAAGATTAGGATTAGGTTATGATATAACTGCTGTAAACCCAATGGGGAATTCATTTGAGGTTATGTTAGGGTATAATTTTCAAATTAAGACGAATAAAGCAATATCAAAATATAAGAACCCTAGATTCTTATAGAATATAGATTTTAACTCACTTAGGTGAATAAATATAAATAATTATGAAAAGAATAATTTTATTAGTTAGTGTAATAGTTTTATTAACTGCTTGTGGAAGTTATGATAATGGCGAATTAATTGGAGTGCAGAATAGACCAATGTGGAATCCGACTGATCCTTATGGAATGGTTTTTATTCCACAGGGAAGTTATGTTATGGGGCCTTCAGATCAAGATGTGCCTTTTGCTAATGTTTCACAATCTAAAACAGTATCTGTTGGAGCATTTTATATGGACGAAACAGAAATTACGAACAATGAGTATCGTCAGTTTACTAATTGGGTAAAAGATTCAATTTTAAGACAGTATCTTTTGGAGGTAAATGCTGAGTATTATGGAACTGAAGTTATAGAATTTCATGATGGTACGCCGACGGGTGATTATAAGATTAATTGGAATAAAAAAATACGAAGAAATGATGAAGAGGTTCGACTAATTCTTGACGAGCAGATGTTTGTCCCAGAAGGCGAAAGGTTAGATGGTATGAGGCAAATTGATGCTAGAGAGCTTATATATAAATACCAAGTTCTTAAAATCCAAGAAGCTGCTGTGAAAGCAAATAGAGAGGCGACGAAAAGAAAAAACAATTGGGATCTACCAATAGGAGCACGAGATAGGACTTCATTCTTGGATGATATTGAGGTTAAAATTTATCCAGATACATTAACATGGGATCATGATTATGCATATTCTTTTAATGAACCATATACAAAGAATTATTTTTGGCATCCTGCTTTTGATGACTATCCTGTTGTTGGAGTGAGTTGGAAACAAGCAAATGCTTTTGCGCATTGGAGAACTAAGATGATGAATACATTTTTAAGAAAAAGTAAGCAACCGACATTGCCAGACTTTAGACTGCCTACAGAGTCAGAATGGGAGTATGCATCAAGAGGAGGATATAAGTCTTCTCCATACCCATGGGGAGGCCCTTACACTAGAAACATTCAGGGTTGTTTCTTAGCAAATTTCAAACCATTGAGAGGAAATTACACTCAAGATGGAGGGCTTAAGGCAATCAAAACAGCATCTTATAATCCTAATGAGTACGGACTTTATGATATGGCAGGTAATGTTGCGGAGTGGACTTCAAATACTTATGATGAATCAGGCTTTTCTTATTCCCATGATATGAATATGGACTATAGTGCAGTAGCTAAAGATGATGCTCCTGATGTAGAAAAAAGAAAGGTTATTAGAGGTGGCTCTTGGAAAGATGTAGCTTTCTTTATACAGACAAGTTCAAGAACTTTTGAGTATCAAGATACTTCCAAGTGTTATATAGGTTTTAGATGTGCAATAGATTTCTTAGGTAGAGATAAAAAAGATTTCGAATAAAAAAGATTATTAATAAATTAAAATTTTACAGATATGGGTTTTATGCAACAAATTGAGAAGGTAACAGAGGCAAAATGGTATAAGTTAATGATGCCAAAATTATATGGTTGGGGTGCTGCTGTTGTTATTTTAGGTGCTTTATTTAAGATTGAACATCTTCCAGGGGCATCTGTAATGTTAATGTGTGGTTTAGGATTAGAGGCAATTATTTTCTTTTTCTCAGCATTTGAGAAGCAGCATGTTGAACCAGATTGGTCATTGGTATATCCTGAGCTTGCACATATGGAGGACCCAGCAGTTAAAAGACCATCACAGCAATTAGATGATGCTTTAGAGAGAGCTAAGATTGATAACGAATTGGTTGAAAGCTTAAATGAAGGGTTAAGAGCGTTTGGTGAGTCTGCAAAACAATTAAATGAAACAATTGCTGCTGCTTCAGGTATCTCAGAGTATAACACACAAATACAGGAAGGAGTTAAAAATATGAATGCTTTAAATTCTTTGTATGAGTTGCAATTACAAGCGTCTAACCAGCAAATGGAGGCAACTAATTTGTTTTTACAAAATTTACAGTCTTCAGTGGAAGATTCTAGAAGATTCCAAGAACAAGTTAGTAGCTTGGCTGAGAATCTTGAGCAATTAAACAAAGTATATGGTAATATGCTTAGTGCTATGAATCCAAATAAATAGTCTTAAATCATTAATAACTTAAAGAAAAAGAAAAAACATGGCTGGAGGTAATTTGTCACCAAGACAGAAGATGATTAATATGATGTATTTAGTGCTTACAGCACTACTTGCGTTAAATGTATCTAAGGAGGTCCTGAATTCCTTTTTTGAAGTTAACAAGGGTATAGAGAGGACTACAACTAACTTTAATTTAAAGAATTCTAAAGTATATGCTGAGTTTCAGAATGCGGCCAATAATAATGCAGTGAAATATCAAAAGGTTGCAGATCAAGCTTTCTTTATCCGGGATAAGGCTGACGCTCTTGTTGATACTTTGCAAAAGATGAAGTATGATTTAGTGTTAGCAGTAGATAATGAAGTTTACTTAGGATCTGACAAGGATTTTAGAGATAAAGAAGGCAAATTGATTGATGAAGCAGCTATAAAAGTTAGTTGGAATAAATTGGGAGATTTAGATAAAAAGAAAGATGTTGGATATTTAGCTGCAAAATCTAATCGCGAAAAATCTGGACAACTTTTTTACAACATTAAGGCTGCGAAGACTGGTAAAGAACAGAAAGCAACAATCATGAAGTCAGAAATGGAAGCGTTTAGAGATACGATATTGTTTTACTCTCAGGGCAATAGTCTATTACAAAGTTCATTTAGTAAAACTTTTGAATTTTCTGATAGAAAGTTAGATAATGGAAAAGGTAAGTCTGTAAATTGGGAATACTATAATTTTCATGACATGCCTGCGGTTAGTGCTTTAACGTTACTTTCTAAAATGCAATCAGATATTAGAAATGCTGAGGCTAATGTCATAGATCATTTAAAGAAGGATATTGATTCTAAGTCATTAAAGTTTGGTGATGCAGAAGGTGTTGCAATTCCTGAGGCACAATTTATTCTGCGAGGAGACTCTTTTAGAGCAGAAATCTTTATCGCTGGACAGCAAAAAGGTCAAGAGCCAACAATATTTGTTGGAGCTTATGATAGTATAGGAGATGGAGAGTATAAAATGAGAGGTACAGAAGGTGTAGATTATGAAAAAGTAAGAGTTATTGGGGGTAAAGGGAGGTATGCTACAAGGACATCTTCAGAGGGATCGCAAATATGGGGAGGATTAATTACTATGAAGACAGAACAAGGCGATAAAATATATCCATTTGAGGGAGAATATTTAGTTGCCTCAAAGCAGGCAGTTGTATCCCCAACAAATATGGCTGTTTTGTACCAGAACATTCCAAATCCAATTAAGGTTTCTGTTGCTGGTTATTCTGCTTCTCAAATTTCTGCAACTACAAGAAATGGCAAGATAAAGGTTGTGAGTAAAGGTAAAGGGGAGTATGTGGTTACACCAACTAAGTTAACAAGAGAACCTGTGCCTATTATTGATTTGTCTGTTATGGACAAGGGTGTAAGGAAAAAGATGGGTTCTGTATCATTTAAGGTCTCAGAAGTTCCGGATCCTTATCCTAAAGTACCAAAGATACCGGATAATACGACTAGAGTTTCTAGAGCTCAATTAAAGTCTGGGCAGATGTTGCAGGCAAAGATGAAAAATTTTCCGTTTAATGAAGAGGCTCTTTCATTTTACGTGAGATCATTTACTGTTGATGCATATAAGGCTGATGGATCAAGATTTCTTATTAAACCTCAAGACAAGACAAAAGGAAGATTTTCACAGGAAGTGCTAGATGCTATTGATGTTACACCATCGGGAGGAACAATTTCTTTTAAAAATATAATTGCCAAACAAGTTGGAGTAAAAAACGCTCCAGACCGTCCTTTGCAGGGCGCTTTAATTTTTACAATTAAATAATTATAATTATGAAAAAATACAATTTAACATTATTAGGAGTTTTAATATGTAGTTTATCTTTTTCTCAAGATGTTTTAGAAGATGATCCATATATAATGAATAACGTATATGAGAAAATTCAACATCAAAACAGAAAAAAAGTAGAATTGGCTCCTCTTAGAGAAGCGGATGTGATGTGGTCAAGAAAAATTTGGAGAGAGATTGATATGAGACAGCCAATTAATTTCCCACTCTATTACCCTCAAGAAACAGAAAAAACAAACACGGTGGATAGAGATAATCTGTTTACGGTACTATATAAACAGGCAACAAATCAAGGGGAGGGGGAACCGATACGTGCTTTTAATGCTAATTTTGATGATGAGTTTCAACACCCAATGGATCCTGAAGAATTGAAAGAACTGGTTCTAGGAAAAGAAGATGCTACGTATTATATAGATTCACGAGGCGAGGATTCTTTAGATGTCAATGGAGACAAGGTGTTTATGGAAATGACAAGGAAAGACGAATTAAATCAAAGACATATCAAAAAATGGAGAGTTAAAGAACAATGGTTTTTTGATAAACAAAGGTCCGTCCTTGATGTGAGAATAATTGGTTTGATGCCAATTGCTGATGTTTATGATGAGCAGGGAGTTATGACTGGACAAACAATCGATATATGTTGGTTTTACTTTCCAGAGTGCAGAGAAGTGTTAAAAAATAACCAAGCATTTAATTTAGTTAAAAATGAGGGAGAGAATAAAACATTTGAAGATATTTTTCAGAAAAGAATGTTCTCTTCTATCATTATAAAAGAAGGAAATGTATATGACAGACAAATTGATCAGTATATGATGGGCCTTGATGCTTTGTTGGAAGCAGAAAGAATAAAAGCTGAGATATTTAACTTTGAACATGATTTGTGGGAGTATTAATGATGATGTTTTAAAAATAACTAAAGCCCCTATATTGGGGCTTTTTTTTCGGCAATGAATAAAAAATATAAAATAGCAATTATAGGTCTAGGATATGTTGGTCTTCCTCTTGCTATTGCTTTCTCCAAGCATTTTAGGGTTATAGGTTTTGATATTAATTTGGATAGAATTAATGATCTTAATCATTGTATAGATACAAATAGTGATATGAATTTTCTGGAGAATGAAAACACTCTATTTACTCATGATCTCGCTGATATTAGCAGTGCAAATATTTATATTATTACAGTTCCTACTCCTGTTAATAAGGAGAACATTCCTGATCTATCAATGTTAGAAGAAGCATCTAGGATGGTCGCAGATTTTCTTAAGCAAGATGATATTGTAATATATGAATCAACAGTTTATCCAGGAGTGACTGAAGATATTTGTGTTCCCATCTTAGAAAGGGAATCAAAATTAAAGTATAATATTGATTTTTATTGTGGTTATAGTCCAGAGAGAATTAGTCCAGGTGCTAATAAGTATAAATTGGAGAATATTGTTAAGATAACCTCTGGTTCTAATCCTAAAACAGCCTTGATAGTAGATAATTTATATCATAAAATAATATCTGCAGGAACTTATAGGGCATCAACTATTAAGATTGCTGAAGCTGCAAAAGTAGTTGAAAATACACAGCGAGATGTTAATATTGCATTGATGAATGAGTTAGCTATGATGTTTGATAAAATGAATATAGATACTCATAAGGTTTTGTGTGCAGCAAATACAAAATGGAATTTTCTAGATTTCAAACCGGGATTAGTAGGCGGGCATTGTATAGGTGTTGATCCTTATTATCTATTACATAAATCAGAAGAAAGTGGTTATAAACCTAATTTGTTATATTCATCCAGAAAGATAAATAATAGTGTTGCTGGATTTATAGTTGATAAAACTATTGAATTAATGTTGGCAGCTGATAAGAGTATAAAAAATGCTAATATTCTAATATGTGGCTATACGTTTAAAGAAAATTGTGCAGACACACGAAACACAAAAGTTAAAGATATTGTAGATGGTCTTGTTTCCTTATTATGTAAAGTAGAGATATTTGACCCTTATATTACTCCATCTGATAATAATAATTTCGTTTCTCTACCGTTTGATACGGATGTAAGATATGACGCTATCATTGTTGCAGTAGCACATAATGAATTTTTTAAGTATTCTATTGATGATTATTATAAGATATCAAGTGGAAAACTTGTATTTTTGGATATTAAAGGGATTTACAAAGAATCCACTTGGAAATTATAAATATTATTATGACTGAAGAATTAAATTTAAAAGAATTATTTTCAAAATTTGTAAGATTTAACGTTAGGAATAAGACACTTTTGCTGACGTTTATATTTTTTGGAATATTTACGGTGGTTATATTTCAGAAGTTTAAAAGGCCGTATTATGAGACAATGGCGATTTGTATGTCAGGAATATCTGAGTATGAAAGGCAGGAACAAATTGAAGATTTAAGTCAAAGAACTGCTATTGATTTAATAAATCACTTGCAAATAAATATTGCAAATAAAGATTTTGCACAAATTTCAGAAGTCCTTGGAGTAGAGGATAAGGTAGCTTCAACTATTAAGAAAATTGAAGCAGAGCAGCTATACCAGCAGGATATGAATGAGAAATTTTATGCCCTTAATAAATTTGAAATTTCATTGACTGTTTTTGATAATACTAAAATAGCTGAAGTACAGGATGGGTTAGTATATTATTTTGAGAATAATAATTTTGTGCAGAGTTACCATGAAAGGTATCTTACATCTAACCTTAATGTTATTAGAGATATTGAAGCTGAAATCCAATTACTTGCTGATATTAGGGCGGAAGGAGCAAAGAATAATTTGGATGTTAGCTCAGTAAATATTGTAAATGCTAAAGATGGAGAGGTGGTAAGTAATCAGATAGTGTTGTTAAGCAAACTTAGAGAAGAGCTAAAGGTTAATCAGGATTTGTTGAAGCCATTGGTTTACGTTCAAGAGTTTGCTGATGTAACTCAAAAAGAGGACGATATATTAGTTTGGGGATTATTATCAGCTTTCATAAGTTTTTTGATTGGGTTATTAGTTGCATTAATTAAAGAGGTAAAGTAATGAATATAGGTGTAGTAGGCTCAGGATATGTAGGATTAGTAGCAGCAGCATGTTTTGCCGAGATGGGGAATAATGTTCTTTGTATTGATAATAATGAAGAAAAGATATCTCAATTACTTACAGGATTTATTCCTATTTATGAACCAGGACTCACAAGCTTAGTCTTAGAAAATCAGAAGAAAGGAACACTAAAATTTTCAACAAACATTAAGGATGCTTTAGAAGCTTCTGAAGTTTTATTTATTGCAGTTGGCACTCCTATGGGGGAAGATGGCTCGGCAGACCTTAAATATGTTCTACAAGTTGCTAAATCTATTGGTCAATATATTACTCATCATACTATTGTTGTTGACAAATCTACTGTGCCAGTTGGTACTGCTGACCAAGTTAGATTGGCAATTCAACAAGAGCTTGATTCTAGAAATTCAAAATTAACTTTTGATGTTGTTTCTAACCCTGAATTTTTAAAGGAAGGGGCGGCAATTAAGGACTTTATGCATCCTGATCGAGTTGTTGTTGGAGCAGATGATGATAAATCTATGAAGATTATGAGGAATTTATATGCTCCTTTTACTGTTAGTAGTGATAGATTCATTGGTATGGATGTGAGGTCAGCAGAAATGACAAAATATGCTGCTAATTCGATGCTTGCTACAAAAATTTCTTTTATAAATGAGATTGCAAATATCTGTGAGATTTTAGGGGCAGATGTTAATCAAGTAAGGAAAGGAATTGGAAGTGATAAAAGAATTGGTTATAAGTTTATATACCCTGGATGTGGTTATGGGGGTAGCTGTTTTCCTAAAGATGTTCAGGCATTAATAAATATTTCCAAGAGAGAAGGATATAATCCTAATTTATTAAATTCAGTTGAGAAAGTTAATAGTCTACAGAAAGAGGTTTTGTTTTCAAAGTTAAAGAATCAAATCGGACCTAATTTTGAAGATAAAACGATAGCTATTTGGGGTCTAGCATTTAAACCTGAAACTGATGATATGAGAGAGGCCCCTTCAATTAATTTGATCAGATCTATTGTTAAAGCAGGTGGTAAGGTAAATGCTTATGATCCAAAATCAATAAATGAAGCTAAATTTTACTTAAAAGGAATTGATGTTAATTATTGCGATAATAAATATGATGTATTAGAAAATGCTGATGCGCTAGTTTTGGTTACAGAATGGAAAGAATTCAGAAGTCCTGATTTTGATCTCATGCGCTTAAAAATGAAAGGAAATTTATTTATTGATGGTAGGAATCAATTTAGATTAGATTTTATGCAAAGTAAAGGCTTTCAATATATTCAGATAGGTGTGAAAGCATAATTATTATAGCATGCAGTTAAAGAATGTTCTTGAATCTCGATTATTAAAAGATTTTTCAAGTCTGTTTTTCTCTAATATCTTTGAAAAATTCCTTGGTTTAATAAGAGAGTTGGTTATTGCTTTTTTTCTAGGTTCTTCGATATTATATGCCAACTTTTTACTATTACGTATTGTTGCAGATTTCTTTTCACAATTAACGGCAGGAAATGCTCTAAAGGCTAATCTGCTTCCTAGATTTACGAAGTTATATCAAAAGCATGAAAGTCTTTCTTTAAAACAAACTTTTTTGTTTTCACAGAAAACTTCTGTTTATTTATTTATTATCACACAGTTGCTTCAAACTGTAGTTATTTTTTGTTTTAACTTAGAATATGATATCCGTTTTTTTGCGGTTTCTATAATCTTAAGCTTGAGTATTTCATTTAACTTTATAAACACATTATTTTTAACAGTAATTCAAGCAAAGGGACAATTCCAAAGATTTTCTTTAGCTTCCATTGTGAACTCTTCTGTTTTTACATCTTTAGCTTACCCCTTTATTGCCTTTTCTTCTATTGTAGGCTTAGCCTTAAGTAGATTCTTTGGAGCATTAGTAGTTACAGTAGCTTTTGTTTCTCCATTAAAAAAAGAATCAAAAGGGGAAGATTTAGTTGTTGGCAGATCAGATTTTCATTTTCCTACTTTAATTCTAGGAAATTTTGTAAATATTATTCTTATTTCTTCAAGATTTATTGCTGGTTCTGATGGAACAAACAGTATTACATATTTTATGTATGCAGTAGTAGTATTAAATACATTATTAACTTCCGTAGTTGGTAATATAAGCACACTGACATTGAGAAGTTTCTCTATTAGGAGGAATACAAGGATGATGATTGCATCTTTAGCTATTTCTATATTTTTAGGCGTATTAATGATACTTAGTTTCAATTTTTTTGGACGGCAAATTATTGATATCATTTATGTTAGAGGGGAATTTAATGCTGTTGATGCTATAAATACATCACAATATCTTTATAGATTAAGTTATAGTTTTTTATTACTGTTTATTGCAACAGCTTTGTTTCAACCATTTCTTTCTTTGTCGGTTAATAAAGTAAAAAAGGAGAGATTTTATTTGGCAACAATTCTGATGATAACTATTCTAGTCTCTAGTCTTTTTGTGCTTTCTAAATCTAGCTCCCCAATTTATGATACTGTAATAGTTATGACACTATCATCTGCCGTGAGTGTTTTACTCGCCATATATTCTTACTATAAATATTTAATGTATGAAAATTAAAGATTTATTTATTTGGATATTTATGTTTTCCTCTTGTGCTTTACTTGCTATTGGTAGGTTATATGATGAAAGACTAGAATTTTTTGGAGTAAATATTGGCGTTGTTCTTAGTGTTATTTATTTCTTATCCGTGATTTTATTATTGTTTTCAATTAAGACGGTAATTTTCTCCAAATCAAAGATACTAGTCTATTCATTTTATTTGTTGGTTTTAATAATGGGTCCTATTCTTTGGACTATTTTTGACATCACTGAGTATGGTGTTGAGAAGGCGATTAATTTTTGGCTAATTGTAATGCCTATTTCAATAGTAGTTATAGAAAAGTATCACAGGACGGATGTTGTAAGAACGTTCTATATTTTATTAGGAGTAGTATGTTTTTTAGCTTTGCTATCTTCTATTGGTTTGTCTCTATCTGAAAGAACTGACAGCAGAATGGCAGCATTGGGTGGTGGTCCTATAGTTTTTGCAAGATGGATGGGATTTGGGATCTTTACTCTGTTGTTTTTGCCTGTAAAAATTAATTCTCTATTTAAGTATTTCCTTATTGTATTCTTTCTTGTCTTGGCATTAGCAAGTGGAAGTAGAGGTCCTGTTTTAGCACTTTTTTTAACTTTTATCGTTTATGTTTTTTTAAATTTTAACAGAATATTCATAAGAGTAAGTTTACTTATCTTTGTTTTGTTGTTATCCTTTATGTTTTCAGGTATAGGTAGTAAAATATCTGAATTAGGGAATTCTCAACGAGTATTTATGAATATCTCAAAGAAAGGTGGTAATAAGCAGTCAACAAGTACACGGAAAAATCTTGCTATTGGTTCTCTTATCCTTTTGCAGCATTATCCTTTAGGTGTTGGTGCTGGCAATTGGCAAGTAATATCAAATGAGCTTAACCCAACCCATCTAATGCCATTAGAGTATCCACACAATTTACTTTTAGAGGTTGCGTGTGAATATGGAATTCATACGTTACTGATATTATTATTACTATTCCTGTATGTGCTGCATCTAGGTTATAGTAAGATGATTCAATATAAAAAATATAGCACTTCATTATACCCGCTGTTATTTTATTTGTTTTTATTTTTATTCCTAAACTCTTTAGTTAGTGGTATGTTAAATGATTCGAGGCTATTATTTATTGTTATTTCATTTATAATTATTAACAAGCCTTTAGTGATAACTGATGAATAATATTGCTTTACTTATATCAACTTATGATAATTCAGAGGATTTGTGGAATCTTTTGGAGAAGACATATTTAAGATATTGGCATGATATTAGTTTTCCGATATATTTAACAACTAATCATAAGGTATTTCATAGTCAGTTATTTAAGTCGTTAACTATTGGAGATGAGTCGTCTTGGTCAGACAATTTGATTAAGAGTTTAAATCAAATTAAAGAGGAATATGTTTTGTTGACATTTGATGATTTATTTTTAACTTCCACTGTTGACAATCAATTTGTTGAAGAATTAATGAGTCGCGCAATTTCAAGTGGGTTTAATTATCTGCAATTTTATAGATCTACATCAAAAGGCAGGAAGGTAGATGATCTAATTTTTAAGAAATTAGAAAGTACTAGATACAAGAATTCTACTATTTGGTCATTTTGGAGGAAGGATATCTTGCTTGAATTATTACACCAAGATGAAGATGCCTGGCAATTTGAGCGAGATGGAAATCTAAGGTCATTTAAATATAAAGGTTTTTATTCTACACGAAGCAATGTAATACCTTTTGTGAATGGTATTGTTAAAGGAATATGGAATCCTTTGGCTAAAAAGAAGTTAACTAGATTAGGGTTTTCAGTTTCTTCAAAGCGAATCACTCTTGATTGGTTAAGTACATGTAGATATAAGTTTCGTGATATGCAATTTGATTTTCTAGCATATATAATTCATAAAATATATTGAATATGTGGAGAAAATATAATGGCGCACTTATTCCTGATATTCCCCCTCATCTTGATATGGATATAATTGATGTTGAAGAAAAGATTAAGCAGGAGGGGGCATATTTTGCCAGATGGACATCTAATTTTGACCAATCTCAAGCCACACAATTCTGGTATGTTATTCAGGATAGGCCTCTTGAGATAGATGATTATAAATCTAAGATAAGAAACCAGATTAGAAGAAGTTTGAAAAAATGTAATGTTAAGAAGGTTGGTAAAGATGAGATTATACAATTTGGTTATAATTCTTATTCTAGTGCATTTAAGAATTATAACACTTTTCTTTCTCCCCTCTCAGAAGAGGATTTTGTTAGCTCTATCTTATCCTTGGGTAAGGATTGGGAGTTCTGGGGCATATATAATTTAGATGGTTTAATGATTGGATATAGTCAGAATAGAGTTGTTGATGACTATTGTGATTATTCTATTATGAAATTCCACCCTGATCATTTGAAATCAAGACCAAGTGAGGCTCTTATATATACAATGAATCAACATTATCTTAACGAAAGAAAATTCAGCTATGTGAATGACGGCGCAAGAAGTATCTCTCATGAAACAAATGTACAGGAGTTCTTGATCCAAAAGTTTAAATTTAGGAAAGCATATTGTAGGTTGAATATTATGTATAGTTGGAAGGTTCAATTATTGCTTTCTATTATTTACCCCTTGAGATCAATAATAGGATATTTAAATTTTGGTTACTTCTCTAGACTAAATATTTTGATAAAACAAGAAAAAATTCGGAGAAGCTATGAGTAATAAGTATTGTTTTTATAGGAATGATTCTGTCAATGATATTTCGCTTAATAAAGGCTTTGAGTTTTTTTATTATAAACCATCAATCTTTAGAATGAAACTGCATAAAGGGATTTATAAACGTTCTGATTTGCTGTATCTTTTTTGGTATATCTTTACTTTCGGTTCATATCGGATATTATATGTAAAACTAAAGAATACAGGTGAGATTGCTCATTTCTCTAACATCATTCCTAGATTCTTCAAGTATAATTTTATGCAACATTCTGATTTGCAAATAGCACATTGTTTCACTTATAAGAAGTTTAGGGGTAAGGGGCTATATTCTTCTGCGTTATCTGAGATACATCATATATTTAATGACAGAGTAATATGGATTGGCTCTCATCATTCCAATATTAGAAGTATTAAAGTCATTGAAAGATTAGGTTTTACAAAGGTTTCTGATGTTGCCAAGAGAACTGTTTTTGGAATTTATTATAAGATAGATGAATAGTTTAGTGTCTATTATAACTCCTAATTATAATTCAGGAAGATTCATAAAGGACTGTATTGAATCTGTGCTTGCACAGACTTATACTGATTGGGAGATGATTATTGTAGATGATGGCTCTAATGATAATTCTAGAGAGATTATAACAAATTTATCTGTGTGTGATGAAAGAATACAAACAGTTTTTTTAGATAAAAATATTGGAGCGGCAGGGGCAAGAAATATTGCAATCAGAAAAGCAATAGGCAAGTATGTTGCTTTTTTGGATGCAGATGATTTATGGAGCCCAGATAAGTTAGAACAGCAAATATCTTTTATGAATAAAAAGGATATCGCATTTTCATTTACAACTTATCAAGCAATCTCAGAAGATGGTTTAATTGAAAGAAAGGTTATTTATGCCCCAAAGGTTATTGACTATCATTCGTATCTAAAAGACACAATAATTGGCTGCTTAACAGTAGTTATTGATAGAGAAAAGACAGGAGATTTTCAGATGCCGGATATTTCTTCTTCACATGACATGGCACTTTGGTTACTTATTATGAAAAGAGGTTTTATAGCCTATGGTATAGATATGAATCTAGCAAAATATAGGCTTGTCAGCACCTCAAATACTGCAAGCAAAGTTAAAGCAGCAAAGGATGTTTGGAAAGTATATAGAGATGTTGAGGCACTCTCTTTTTTTTATAGTTGTTGGTGTTTCTGTAATTATGTTTTTCATGCAATTAAGAAAAGAATATTATGAAAAGAGCATTCGATATATTTTTCTCATTATTAGTACTATCTCTTATATTCCCATTTTTTGTTATTTTTTTTATTCTAGTTAGATGTACTTCTGAGGGGCCAGCATTTTTTATTCAAGAAAGAGTAGGTAAGGAAGGGAGGATATTTAAAATGATTAAGTTTAGAACAATGTATGTTAACAGTAGCGATACTAGTACAATCTCTTTGAAAGGGGATGTTAGGATAACTAAACTGGGGGCCTTTTTACGAAAATATAAATTAGATGAATTACCAGGATTGCTTAATGTCTTACTTGGAAACATGAGTTTAGTAGGTCCTAGGCCTGATGTAGTGGGTTATGCAGATAGGTTAATTGGTGAGGATAGAGTCATTTTAAATTTAAGACCCGGAATTACTGGCCCAGCAAGTTTAAAATATTCAAAAGAAGAAGAAATATTAGCACAGCAAAAAAATCCCCAAGCGTATAATGATGAAGTTATTTATCCTGAAAAGGTTAGAATAAATTTAGATTATTATTATAATCAAACCATTTGGCTTGACATTAAGATTATATTTGCGACAGTATTTAAAATTATCAGTGAGAAAGAATAAAAAAATATGGTTGTCTCCTCCTCATACTGGAGATCTAGAGAGGGATCTGGTGCAGGAGGTGTTTGATACAAATTGGATTGCTCCAGCTGGGCCTCATATTGATAATTTTGAATTAGAGCTTTCTAAGGTGTCTCATGGATCTAATATAGCAGCATTAAGTAGTGGTACCGCCGCTATTCATTTGGCTCTAATCTTAGCTGGAGTTCAGAGGAATGATGCTGTTATTTGCTCTTCCTTCACATTTTCTGCTTCAGCTAATCCTATTAAATATTTAGGTGCTAACCCTATCTTTATTGATAGTGAGAAAGAAAGTTGGAATATGTGTCCGCTACTTCTTAATGAAGCAATTAATGAAGCAATAAAAAATAACAGAAAACCTAAAGCTATTGTTTTAGTACATTTATATGGTATGCCTGCTAAACTGGATGAGATAACTTCTATTGCTACTAAGTTTCAGATTCCAATCATTGAAGACGCAGCAGAAGCATTGGGTTCTAAATTCCGGAATCAACAGTTAGGGACTTTCTCTAATTTTGGAGTCTATTCATTTAATGGCAATAAGATCATAACTACATCAGCAGGAGGTGCTTTAGTTTGTAGTGATAATAAGTTCATTCAGAAAGCGAAATTTCTTGCAACTCAAGCTCGAGATGAAGCTCATCATTATCAACATTCAAAGATTGGTTATAATTACAGAATGAGCAATATTTGTGCAGCTATTGGTTTAGCTCAGTTAGATTCTTTATCTTTTAAGGTAACTAGAAAAAGAGAGATATTTGATTTTTATAAGCGTGAACTTAATGCCATTAAGGAAATTTCTTTTTTGGAAGAATCAGAAGCTTGTTTTTCAAATCATTGGTTGACTACAATTCTTCTAGATAAAACAAGTAAAATAGATAGACTACAAATGCGTTTACATCTTGAAGAAGATAATATCGAATCTCGCCCTTTGTGGAAGCCAATGCATTTACAACCTATTTTTAAAGATTGTCAATCATATGTAAATGGTGTTTCTGAGGACTTATTTAATAGAGGTCTTTGTTTGCCATCAGGAGTCGGTATGACAGAGGAGGATTTACAAAGGGTTGTTGATAGAATAATACAATTATATGAAGATTAGATTGCAGAACTTAGAAAGGATTCACAAGCAATTCATTATGTTGTTTGTTGATGTTTTGACAATAGTATTTGCATTATGGCTTGCATTTGTGTTAAGGCAACCTAAAGAATTGATTGAATTTTTGTTTCAATCATGGTGGTTGTTTCTTGCTATACCGTTGGTAATGATCCCTCTCTTTATCAAATTTGGTCTGTATAGGGCTGTATTACAATACATAGGGATTAAAGTAATAACTACAACTTTCCAAGCAACTACAATTTCATGTTTAATTATTGGATTTCTCATGATGTTTTTTCGAGAATCAAACCAGGAGTTTTCATTGCCAAGATCAATTTTGCCTATCTTTTGGTTTATAGTAAACACCTCTGTTATAAGTTCAAGATTTTTATTTAAAGGATATCTTTATTCATGGAGTAGCTTTGTTAATTCTCGTAAACAAACATTAATCTATGGTGCTGGTAACGCTGGAGCACAAATATTAGAAAGTCTGAAGAAGAGTGCTGTTTATGCACCGGTTGCTTTTATTGATGATGATAAAACAAAACAAGGAACAATTCTAAATTCTATTGAAGTGTTTCCATTTGAAAAAATTGATGTTTTAATAAAAAAGAAAGGAGCGCAAATCTTGCTTTTTGCAGTTCCATCAGCCAGTGAACAACAAAGAATACAGATTCTTAAAAGACTCTCAAAATATCCTATTGAAGTGAAGATATTGCCATCTATGGATAACATTGTAAATGGGGTGGTTTCTATTGACAATATAAAACATGTGGAGGTAGCAGATATTTTAGGTAGAGACTCTGTTGAGCCTGATCAAAGCTTATTAGAAAGAAATATATTAGATAAAAATATACTGATTACTGGTGCTGGAGGAAGTATTGGTTCTGAGCTTTCAAGACAAATAATGAAGCTTTTACCAAAGAAATTAGTGCTTGTGGATAACTCTGAATATAATCTTTATAATATTCATCTAGAATTAGCTAGTAAGAGTTCTGCTGTTGAGGTTGTTCCCTCTTTATGTACTGTAACAAATTTCTATCAATTAAAACAAATTATAGAAAAAAATGATATTCATACTATTTATCATGCAGCGGCTTATAAACATGTCCCAATGGTTGAAATGAATATAGTTGCTGGAACTTATAATAATGTCATAGGAACTTATAATGTGGCAAAACTAGCAGATGAATTAGCAGTTGAAAATATGGTATTAGTTTCTACTGAT
>CEUA01051790.1_pt1 | contig 19211 bp, 20 predicted proteins | sample 361541 | NCBI WGS metagenome assembly CEUA01 (sample SAMEA2623079, study PRJEB7988) | marine metagenome | isolation source: saline water (ENVO:00002010), including
GATGTAAAAAGAGCGCAAAAGGAGCTTTATGCGATGGAACGCATAAAGATATCGAGTAGTTTTTTTATTTATTAGATTTACTTTCCCCCTTACAAGAAGGAGGTAAGTTGATAGTAGGATTTCTATCAAAAAATCCAACTGGGATTAGATGAAATCCACAATATTCAACTGGCATCACTGGCCAATCCTCAGGCCTGGGTGTATGCGTAAGTCCAAAAGTATGCCAAGTTACCAAATCACATTCACTTATATCTCTATCTGATGAAGTTATATCGTCTAATCCTCCTTGACCAGAATGCATCACTGAATTTTGACCTCCAGCTGCCATTTCTTCTGCCTTGAAAGGCGTTGCCCATAAATTATGTTTAGAAAAGGAAGCTCTTTTCCCTGGAGGAGAGTCGTGATGAGCTAATAGAGTTGGTGTATTTCCAGGTAATAGCTTGTAGGCTACAGGCAAGCCCAAAGAGTTCTTCTTATTAGGGTTAACTATTTTCCAAACTCTACTTGAAGCAGGAGATATATCTCTCTTTGCTTCACTCTCTTTTTTTAGATGAGTAGATACAGCACTTAATTGCATGCCGTTAGGATTCTCTTTACTCACTGGTAAAGTTTCAATATTGGTTTCAAACAATTGATTATCTCCATTTTCTAAATCCCAATCTAACCTAATACAAAATAAATGTTGGTGAATAGGAGAAACTAATTCATCGGATATTCTAAAATCTTGGTCATCTCTATGGATCGATTCATCGTAAGAACTTATACCCACAATACCTGTGAGTTTAACTTCACATTGAACCGTACCATCGAGATATAAATACCAAAACAATCCATAATCATAATTTCCAATTGTTGCTATTGAGCTGATGACTAATCTTCTTGATCTTCTTACTTCATTTGCACCCATCATGTTCGTATCAGTGTGTTTCCATTGGATTCCATAATCCTCTTCATGAATGCATATTGCATTCTCAATAGTGTTAACTGATCCATCAAACATAAGCATATTTGCATCCAGATAATGAATTTCTCCTAAACAATCACATCCTAAAGTTAAGGAGTTAACTAAAGACCCAAATCCATACTCAGTACCATCATGAACTGCTTTCCAGCTATGCATTGGATCTGCGGTTCCGTATGGGACTACCATGTCGGATAACGCCGCTCTATGAAGTATGGATCTTCCATTGAGTGACACTTGATGAAGTACTGGACCTTCATCTGGATTAACTGATGCTCTAAGTTCCCAGCCTTCCCAGCTTATAAGATTGCCTTCAATAATATATCCAGGTCCTTCTGGTTGAGTAATATCTATCTTTTTTGGTTCGTCTCTTAGTTCGGATTGAGAATCTGCGTCATACCTGCCGTGGGCTTTAGGCAATTCAACCACTCCATGATCTTCAACACAAGTTACCTTTTTTAAGGTTAAATCAACATGAGAAATAATTCCATTTATTGGTTTAGCGTATGCATTATCTGACTTATTTTCTTTTAAAAAGGATATGGTCTTAAATGCTCGGTGTCCTGGCTCTATGCTTTCATGAACAATACCTCCTGCAGGCCAAGGGTCGATTTGTATTAACTCCAGATCAGTTATACCTCGCTTTTCTAAAGCCTCTTGATAATCTTTATTGGCCTTGGTTAGCTCTTGTGCCATAAAAACTTCTGCCATGCTGTAGGTTACTTGGGCATCATTTGAGACTCTGTCTAAACTTATGATCTGGTTATTCGTTATATCTAGGATTGATTCAAATCCGCCATCACTATTAGAATCTATTCCTCTAATTTTTAGCTTTCTTGAAAGCTCTACATCCGATCCTTTTCTTAATAACTCTTTATCAGGCTCAACCAGGCTGATGCTTAAAAATACAGTTTCTTCACAAAAATCCTGATGTGATTTACATAGATCAACGGCTTTGTTTATTTCCTCACTTATTATTTGGTCTAAAGGGTGTGTCATATTTTTCAACTTTAAATTATTTCCATTTCAATAGCTCTATTTATAGCAGGCCTTAATATAGAGTCAATAATAGGTTCAATATCACCAATTTCTTTTTCTCTATCTTCTACCCATTTTAAGATTTGTAGGCATCTTACTAGATAAAATAGATCAAGATCTTTTATTACCTGATCAGAATCATTTCTTAATGACTTATAACCTCTTACCAAAGCATCTTTGGAAATTTCATGAATTGAAGCAAACTGAGGGTCTGTGTTCCAAATGGAATTTGCTAAATCTCCAGCATGCCATCCAAAGCAGCAATCATCAAAATCAATTACGGATAATTTCTGTCCTTCTATCAATACATTACCCCAATTCATATCTGCATGCGTCATGCTGTAATAGTTACCCTTTGTCAGGTTTTTAAGTTTTTCGTATAAATTATGTTGAATATGTATAAGTCGTGATCTTTGTTCGTTAGATGCATATTTTATTTCCCAAAACCTGCCCCAAGTAGGGTCATCTCCCATAAGTCCCTCTTCATCCCAAGAGTGTCTCTTAAAACCCTTAGGAGGATCCCAATCGATAGAAGTGATATGAAATTGAGCTATTAATTCTCCTAACCTTTCAAAAATATTAGATATACTTGATTCAGATCTATCTTTAAGTATTAAATCCTCCAGTGTTTCGCCCTTAATCCACTTGACTATCCCTACATACCTAAAATCTTCGCTGTTTTTTATATATATTTTTTTATAAGGCTTCTCGCTCTTTGTATTAATAAATTCTGGGACATTCAATCCTGACTTCTTTAGATAAGACGTCCATATGTGTTCAGATTCTAATTCCTCTAAATCATGATAACCAAAGCGGTGAATTCTAAGTGCGAAGATATTTCCTTTTACATCTTCTAATTTGAAGACTTCATTCTCACTATGGATCGGTAAAAGAGATAAATCTTTTACTTCAATGTCCCAGTGTTTCACTGCATCTTTAGCTATTTGGTATTTCTGCTCTTCGTTTAATATCATGAAGAGATTTTCTTGAAGGAATCATCTAGAGCATCTAATAGTAAATCAGCATGGCTGATATCGAAGACCAAGGGAGGTCGAAGTTTTAAAACATTACGATGTTCACCTGCATTTGATATTAGGAAGTATTTTTCCTTTAAAGATTCAACTAGATTTTCAGCTAAGGTTTTATCAGGATTTTTGTCTTCTTTATTATTAATCACTTCTAAACCAAGAAATAAACCTGGACCTCTTACATCTCCAATAAATTCGTATTTTTCTTGGAGTTCATCTAACTGTTTTTTTAGATAGGCTCCAACTTTCTTGGCGTTTTGTATGAGATTCTCTTCCTCAATTATATCTATCACTGTGCTTCCTACTGCAGCTTGTACAGGTGTTGCTGCAGTGGTATTAAAATAGGACCACTTTTTATGAAATTCATCAGAAATTTCAGTAGAAGAAACGACACCACTCACTGGAATTCCAGCTCCCATGGGTTTCCCCATTACACATATATCAGGAACTAAACCTGATAATTCATAACCCCACCATGTTCCTGTTCTCCCAAAGCCTGCTTGAACTTCGTCTAATATGACTACTCCTCCAGCCTCTCTAACTAACTTAGAAGCTTTAGACAAATAGTCTTTTGAAAAGTTAGGTAAGCCTTCATTAGCAAAGATAGAACAGAAAATTAAGCCAGCAAACTTAATGCCATCTTTTTTAAAAGCTTTTATCTGCTCGCTTATTTTTTCTACATAAAATTCTGTTAACTCCTCTTCAGATAAACCTTGCTTCTCAGGTCTAAAAGTTTGAGGATATGGGACTCTTCTAAATTCTGGTTCAAAAGGACCTACCGTCATTCTTATCGTTTCGAAACTATTTCCATGATAAGTAGAACTAGAACAAATAATTCCTTCACCTCCCGTATAAACCCTGGCCATCCTTAAAGCAAGTTCTACTGCTTCAGTACCGCTACAGGCCATTTTTAATCTAGTCAGCTCCTTTGCATGTTTTGAGACTAGCTTTTCAGAATAATCCACAACTACATCACTAATATAGCGACTATGAACATTAAGCTTCGAAGCTTGCTCTTTTAAAGAAGCTACTACTTTAGGATGACAATGCCCTACCACGGGGACATTGTTATAAACATCCAAGTATTTATTCCCAGATTTATCTTTTAGCCAGACTCCTTCACCAGACTCAATGCTGACAGGTTCTTTATAGAATAAGTATCGATCGCCCATAAATTGGACTCTGCGATCGACGTCTTTTGTCATTTAGTTAAATTTAATTATTCACGCAGGAAGGTTGCTCATTCTCTAGATCTAGTGCAGCTACCATAGCTCTATAAAGATCTGTATTGTCCAAAGTACCTGAGAAATTCTCAGAACCTGGACCGTAAGCATAAACAGGGACTGGAACACCCGTGTGAGAACCAAAACCCTTTGATGTATTAAAAGAAATTTTTATTTCATCTCCTGTGTATCCAAAAAGTGTCTTCGGTTCAATTAAAAGACCTCCGGTTTCATGGTCTGCAGTAACTACAACTAAAGTATCTTTATTGTCCTTAGCATATTGCAATGCCCATTCAACTGCTGTATCAAAATCAGCCATTTCCCTATTCAGATACCCAATATTATTTGCATGGCCAGCCCAATCCACTTGCGACCCTTCTGCCATAATAAAGAAACCCTTACATCCTTTATTCATATAATTTTCTGATCTACTAACAGCAAAATCTAACATCTGTTTCATCTCAGGTTCAGTTATATGGTTTTCAGGGGTTTCTTGCTGCCTTAAGGCTTCATCAGCAAATAGTCCAAACACTTTTCCTGATTGACCAAAGTCAAAATTAGAAAGTTCATCTTTATGACTAAGAAAAATATGAGACGATTTAACTTCTTCTAATAAATTGATTCCATCTTTTCTTACTCCCCCTGCTTCTTCAGGAGTAAAAAAGTGCCTACCACCAGCCAAAAAAGTGGTGACTACAGAATCATTTACCATTTGCATACTAATTTCATCACTATTGCGCCTTGATTCAACATGAGATGCAAAAGCTGCTGGAGTAGCATGAGTTATTTCAGACGTAGCAATTAGTGAACTTACAAAACCATACTTATCTAAAGTCTCTGTAAGATTTTCTATATTTTTATTTTCAGGATCGACACCAAGAGCACCATTTTTAGTCTTTTGACCTGCACTGAATGCTGTTGCAGAAGAAGCAGAGTCGGTAATTAAGGCATCAGTAGAGTGGGTCAAAACAATTCCTGTAGTAGGAAATTTATCTAAAGCAATACGATGATTTGGTCCACCATTCAATAGTCTATAGGCAGTAACTTGACTCAAACTCATTCCATCTGCAATTAAAAGAATTAGATTCTTGGCTTTCTCTTTTGGAGTGACTAGTTCTTTAGGCTTCAAATCAGATGTACTTATCTGATGAAAGGTTATGATTTTATCTTCTATAGACCCTTCACTTTCAACCATACTCATAGCTTGATTTTGAATATAGCTAGACAATCCATAACTGAAAGTTAAGCCGCCTAGTACAAAGATAGTTAGGCTTATTAGTATTTTCTTTAAATTAACATTCATATTAAGTCCTCATTAGGTTAAATCTTATTTTTTCTGGGCTTTCATGAGCTCCAGGTATTTCTCTTGCAATCATAAATGGTCTTAAGGCCTCTATAGCTTTTGGTTCGTCAAAATGACAAATCTTAGGATACATGTGATGCATAACATGTATTTGCATAGAATGATGAAGGTATCTTGGTATTCCGTTTGTCCAAAATCTTGTATCTTCATACCTTCCTTTAGGTAATTGTTTATGAGGTTCATGTGAAAAAACAATACCTAAGTATGATGTGGCAATTTTTCTTGGTAGCCACCATAAAACAAGAGTTTCCAAAGGAAAATTTACAGCTGCGATCATATTGGCGATTAGAAAAAGCATAGATACATTGCCTCCCTTTCGCATAGACTCAGCAAATTTAGGGTCCTCTTCTGCTAACTCCTCAACCATCTTAGCTAGCCTACCGTTTCCTGTTTGCTTATTTACACCTATTGCTGCCTGAAACCAACCGTCAACATGCGTGTGGTAGTAATCTGGATCTTTCTCCGGGTCATTAGTATGTGCATGATGTTTCATATGCGTGGCTCTTAATACCTCGTGAGATTGTGATAAAGGGATTAAGGAGATTTGCCCTACTAATGAGTTAATCCATTTTAAGTGCTTATGTTTTCCAGATAAATGTCCATGTTGACCAGCATGAGAAGGAAGATAAGCGTTCATTGTAGAAATAGTAGAGATAATAAAACCTGCCCATAAAGGGATAACGCCTTTTATCACCAAAATCCATGTTGTAATCCAAACTGCAAATTGACCCAAGCCTATAGCTATCATCTCCCATTCAACTCTTCCCATAAAGGATCTAGCTACTTTCCTTTCAGCATCAATAGACAAATCCACTTCTTTGTTTAGTTGATCCATGACCACTCTTTGTATTTGGCTAAAATTCCAAAAATTAATCCAACAAAATAAGGTAAAGAACTAATAACTAAGCTGCCTCCAAAGTTTGGAAAGAAAGAAAGTAAAATAGCATTGAATATACTGCCCCAAAAAACTAGACCTAGCATTGAATAGCTAATCAAATCTATGTTTTCTAACAATACTTCTGATATCTTCTTCATAAAATACAAGCTTAACAAAAACCCTTTCTTAATTATAGAACCCTAAAGAGGTCTCCCAGGCTACCTTCTGTAAATTTAATGCGATGTCTCTCTCTATTCCAAATAAATAAGCATTACCTATGGGCGATTCCTTAAAGATTGAAGCAAATATTACACAAGCTGCTAAATAAGTTCCCTCCCTAGAAGGATGTCTTTTATCAGAAGTGTATAGATCTATTGAAGGATAGTTTCTGTTAATTTCATCAAAAGCTAAACCAACAGGAATAACTAATATTCCATTTCTATTTCCTGCTTTTAGATATTCTTCAGCAAGCCCTTCAATCATAGAAGGAACATTTTTGTAAGCCCAAGTCATCATTAATACAGGCTCTACTTTATTTTTTCTTAAAGTTTTAGAATGCTGATCAACTACATCATGAAATTTTTCTCTTCTAGCTTCATTAACAGGGCATTGGCTGCAATCTTGCATAATAGCGATATCAAAGGGCTCTCTCTTTCTTTTCTTATATTCATTAGAAGAAGTTATTGAGAAAGACCCCATATTCTGATTATTGATATAAGAATCTATATCATGCCAGGTCAAAGAAGATCCATTAATCGTGATCGACCTAAGTTTATGGCCTTTTCCCAATCTCTTATTTGATTTAATTAGATTAGTTAAAGGTTTATGCATGCTGTCGTTGTAGTACATAAAACTATTTCCAACCATAAGAATATGTTTTGGATTTATTTGTTTAAGCTCTTTTATATTAGGTTCAATTTGAGTAAATACACTAAAGCTAATACAAGCTAATAAAAAAAATACTAATTTCTTCATTTAAATATAAGATGAGATAAATTGTAGGATAACAAAATAAAGAATTTAGGAGAATAAGATGATACAAGAAGATACAGGGACGCAAGATCTTTTAGTTAGACTAGAAGATAAAGTAGCTGTTATTACTTTAAATCGACCTGAAGCTAGAAATGCAATGTCAGGGGAAATGAATGCTGCGTTACAAAAAGCACTTTATGAAGCTGAATTAGACCCTCAAGTAGGATGTATAGTCTTAACTGGTGCAGGAAAAGGGTTTTGTGCAGGTGGTGATGTAAAAGGCATGGCCTCATCTGGAGATGGAACAGTTGGTGACAACACAATAGATGGAGCAATTCATAGACAAAGGGATAATCAACGTGCAACTGCTGGTAAGTTATTCAAAATGCCTAAACCAACCATAGCATCGCTTCCAGGTGCAGCTGCCGGAGCTGGTTTGTCCTTAGCTCTAGCTTGTGATTTAAGAATAATGTCTAGTAAAGCTTTTATGACTACTGCATTTGCTAAGGTAGGTTTTTCAGGAGATTATGGGGGTACTTACTTTATGACTCAGCTTATTGGATCTGCAAAAGCCAGAGAATTATACTTCCTTTCTTCCCGAGTAGGTGCTGAAGAGGCACTAAATTTAGGTCTAACTAACTGGATTTGTGATCCTGAAGAGCTTGAATCTAAGACTATGGAAATAGCCAAAGAATTGGCTAATGGACCTGCAGTTGCTTATAGATATATGAAAGAAAACCTAAATAGAGCTATGGCTGGAGAAGTTGATGAATGTATGGACCTGGAAGCTTCCCATCATATTCACTGCGGTCAAACTGAAGACCATAAAAATGCTGTGAAAGCTTTCGTAGAAAAAACAGAGCCAGTATTTAAAGGTAGATAAATAAGGATTTTATATAAATTGAAAATTTATAATTAAACAGGTATATTTTTCATATCTGTCTTGCTTGATCGGACAAAATATTCGGACACGAATATCAAGGATGAAGGTCTTGACGCCCAGAAAAAAATTTTGTTGATTTAATTTATGGGAGTATGACATGAAGTCTATTTTTATTATTCTCGCTTTTTTTACTGGACCTATTTTTGCTGCCGGAGGTGGCGATTTAGATCCTAATGATTTTGTAGGAATTTCTTTCTGGTTAGTTACCGCGGCAATGCTAGCAGCTACTGTATTCTTTTTCGTCGAAAGAGGAGATGTAGAAGGAAAATGGAAAACATCTTTGACTATAGCTGGTTTAATTTGTGGTATTGCCTTTTGGCATTACTTATACATGAGAGGGGTATGGGTTGATACCGGAGAAACACCGATGGTCTTTAGATATATTGACTGGTTATTGACTGTTCCCTTACAAATGGTTGAGTTCTACTTGATACTAGCTGCTGTGACTGCGGTCGCTGCATCTCTTTTTTGGAAGTTGTTTGTTGGATCCTTGATCATGCTTATTTTTGGATACATGGGTGAAGCTGGTTTGATGTCTGCTTTACCTGCATTTCTAATAGGTTGTGCTGCTTGGATCTACATGATCTACATTTTATGGTTTGGAGAAGGTAAAGCAGTAGTTACTACAACAAGTGCTTCTGTACAAACAGCTTATAACACCATGATGTGGATCATTATAGTGGGCTGGGCCATCTATCCTCTTGGATATGTTTTTGGTTATCTTTTAGGAACAGTAGATTCCAGTTCATTAAACTTGATATATAACTTAGCTGATTTTGTAAATAAGATCTTATTCGGTCTTGTTATATGGAAAGCTGCAATGGATGAAAAACAGTCTGCTTATAGTAATTAATTATCTAGCTAAACAAAAAAAGAGGACTTTAAGTCCTCTTTTTTATTAACTTTTTTTACATACCCCAATTATTTGCTAACATCCAAGAAGAGGCTAAATACATAGCCCAAATTGACTGAACAAATAAAATTAACATAGTGCTTGTCGCTCCTATAGTTCTTAGAATACTTGATCCGTCTCCTTTAGAAAGTCCTATAGCATGAGATATTCTTGCTAGAAGAAATAAGTCTCCTAAAACATACAGAGATACTACAGATACACCTGCCATCTCCATACATCCCAATAAAATTAAAAAGAAAGGAGCATATTCGACTAGATTTGCTTGAGCCCTGGTTGCTTGCAATAACTTAGTATTATCTGCAGTTCCCAAAAGAACTTGATCAGATAATCTTATAGAAACAATTCTCCCTGCTAAAATCAGACCGAGAAAAGTTAATGCTCCTGCATAAAATAACGTAATCATTAATAACTCCTTTTATATAGTTTTTGGCATTGCAAAGAATTTTTCTATCAAAGGATAAAAAGATTCTAAAGAATCGCATTCATAATCAGGGTCGAAAGCCTGCTGGTCCCAATCATCAGTGAACTCTGTGGCCATTTCATACCATGATTCATCTTTATATTGATCTCTTAAGTTCCTTGGCTTTCCTTGGAAATGATAATAATGCTCACCCTGAAAGTCTTGGTGTGTTCTTATTGTGTGATAAGCCTCATCGCTAACGTAAGGTTTAATAATCTCAGCTGCAATTTGTCCATGATTCATTACGCTTATAACCTTACCTATATCATGGATAAGGCTAATAAGAACCATTTCATCATCAGCTCCAGCTCTTCTAGCCATAGTAGCTGTTTGTAGTGCATGATGTAGCTGATCTACTGCGAAACCACCTGAAAAATTCTCTAGCTCCTTTAGCATAGCAATAATTCTTTTTGGCATATCAAATATGTGAGGAGCATGCTCCTGACCAATATGATCCCATTCTTCTTTAGTGCTTTTATCCATTCTAGTAAACATAAATACCTCTAAATAAATTTAAATTACTAACATAATACTATAGACAGCTATGACTAGTCTAAGGCTTCAATATTCCTATAGATTCACTTTTCGGATCAAATTTAGCCGGAGAAACACTAGACCCATCGTGTCCACCTAATGTCCCAAAAGAACTAAACCCTAAAATATGTTTTTGTTTTTCCGATATTTTCTCTATTACTTCATCTCGAATACTGTATTGATGGTACTCCTGAGGCTTAACCCAAGGCTGCAAGAAAGCTGTTGAAATATTACTGCGGATAGAGCCTGACCTATTTAATCCATTGCCATGCCAAACTCTGCCTTCCCAAACTATAGCTGTGCCTTTTGGAGCTGTTAGAGATTTTGCCATCTCTTGGATCTTTTCAGAATTTGCAGTCCTGTAATCTATAACTGGCCATTTGTGAGAACCTGGAATTAATCTTGTTCCTCCGTTTTCAGGAGAATTATCTGAAATTAGATACATAACATTAGCCATAAATGGAAACTCCATCGGATGAGGAACCAAGGGCCATTGATCTTGGTGTAATGCCATTCTTTCATTTCCACTCCCATTCATGTGGGCACCCATAGAACAAAGGCATACTCTTTCTCCAATGATGTGTTGTATTAGAGGAAGTATTTTTGGATGGTCTATAAGTTTAAGAAAACAGTCGCCTTTGTTTACAAGATTCCATACCAATCTACTGACCTTATCTTCTTCTGAAGATTCTACCCCCAAGCCCTCGTCACCCCTAACCTTTGAGCCTACTTTGTTTTTTTCTTCTCCATGAAACTGTTCAGTAAGCCTGACATCCATTTCACTGACTTCTTCATTAGATAGAACATTCTTAACTAAAGCTAAGCCATAAATATCTAGGTGCTCTTTCGCTTCCTCTAAATCTTCAGTTAAAGGAGGATAATCTAATTTCTTCAGGTTTTCTAAATCTACAGATGACATGGTAATTCTTAATTTTCAAATCTATTTTAGTCAAAAATATCAAATAAATCATAATCTATGATTTAAGAACAAAATTTATTAAAAACAAGAAAATAAAGCATAATAGATAGGTAATGAAGATTTTTCTTATTTCTCTATCACTTATATTGCTTCCAATGAGTTTAGTGTCTCATGGCTCTGTTGGATCTTCAGCTCATAAGCCTGATGCTCCTCGTCATATGGATTTTCCAGATCCTAAGGGATATATAACTGTTATTAGTGACTTGCACACTCATACAGCCTTCTCTGATGGCCATGTATGGCCACCTATTAGAATAGAAGAAGCCATTCGAGATGGACTTGATCTAATCTCTTTAACCGAACATCTGGAATATCAACCACATATGCAAGACATCCCTCATAAGGATAGAAATAGACCCTTCAAAGAAGCAACTCAAGCTGCTGGTAAGCATGATTTACTCGTTATAAATGGAGCTGAGATAACTAGAGAGATGAATCAAGATTATGACTCACCTGGTCATGTCAATGCCGTTTTTATTAAAGATGCAAATAAACTTTATAAATTTGATGAAAGTAAAATTGAAGAAGCAGCAAATTTAGTACAGTGGGGACAAGATCAGGAAGGGAAAGTAATGGAATTTTATGCCGTTACAAATCTATGGCCAGCAGAAAACGCAATAAGAGAAGCAGATAAACAGGGTGCATTTATATTTTGGAATCACCCTTCTTGGACAGCTCAAAGATCCGACGGCATAGCAATTCTAGATCCTATCCATGAAAAACTAATTAATGAAAAACTACTACATGGTATAGAAGTTATTAATGGGGGATTCTATTCAGAAGAAGCTTTTCAGATAGCTTTAGATAATAAACTAACTGTCATGGGAACTTCAGATGTTCATAACCTCATAGATTGGGATTATAAACCTCATTCAGGCGGTCATAGACCTGTAACTTTAATTCTTTCTAAAGCTAGAAATGAAGGATCTATAAAATCAGCCTTGTTTAGTCGAAGAACGGTTGTTTGGTATAAAGACCTTTTAATAGGTGAAGAAAAAAATGTAGATATGCTAGTAAAGGCATGCTTAGAAATAAGTTCAGCTTCTTATATGTATAGCTCTTCTGTTTTAAAAGTAAAAATAAAAAACAATTCTGATACAAAATTTACCCTGAAAAATAAATCTGGCTTCACTATTGCGAATGATGATGATTATATTGAGGTACCCCCTCAAGACACCGTTACAATTGAAGTAAATACTCTAAAGAGGTTACCCGAAATTGATCTAGATCTTATAGTTTTAAATGCCATTACAGCACCTAAAGAGAATCTTTCTTTGACTTTATCTAAAAGGATAAAATAATTTTAATCTTCTAACTCTTGCTTATTGAGCTTGTATATCTTTGAGACAGTAAATTCTTGATTTAATTCTTTTTTAGTTGAATTTTCAGAAAGCTGACCAACTCTAATATATTTACCTTCTTCAAGTGCAATTCTGAAATTCTTAATTAAACCTGAAGCTTCCTTATACTTTCCAGCTGAACCCATTCCAAAACCTTCTATGGTTGCACCATAAGTAAGAGCCTGCATTCCCATTCTATGAAGTAGTTTAGGGCTGGCTTCCTTTAGTACTTCTGGAGATACAGTTAGAACCCAATTTTCTTGCTGTCTCATCCAAGACTTAACATTACTCATGGTTGCAACAAATCTTTGTTTGTCAGTTCTGTTAACCCCTGTTCCATGAAAAACTCTTCCATCGAATAACATAATAGTTCCAGCTTTTGCCTCTAGATTTATAGTTGGGGGTAACTTGCCAATTTTTCCACCACTTCCAGCTTCCATGAAAAGTCTGTGACTTCCTGGTATTAAAAGTGTACCTCCATTTTCTTCATTAACATCTTGAGGTATATACATAGTATTAAAAAGTGCCGGAGCTTCCTCAGTTACCCAGGGTAATAAAGGACCTTGATCCATGTGCATTCCTTGAGGATATCCTCCAGGATCAGCTCCATTAGAAAGAAAACTGTGGCATATCCAACCATAACCTAGAGTCTCATTAAGAATTTGTTCTATAAGTGGACCAGCCTGAACAGAGTTAGGATTCTGTTCAATACATTCTCTAAAAACTTGGCCTTTATTAATTAAACTGTGAAGGTATTGGCCTGTAGAAGATTTAGCATTTATTCCTGCAAGCCTTTCCCCTCTGGCCTGTTCATGAATTCTATTGATAAACCTTTCACACTGGTCTTCTGACATAGCATCCTCTACCAAACAATATCCCCACTCTAAGATGTTTTCTCTCATTACATTTATGTCTTTTGTAGGTTGAGGTAAATCGAAATCCTTCCAATATTCATGTTTCCTAGCTACTGTAGTATCCCAGTACATACCCTTTCCCCATTCCAAAGGTTTTGTCGTGTCTGGAGGAATCAACCAAGGATTGTTTTTGAATATCGACTTATAAGGTTCACCAGATTTTAAAAAATCTGAAAATAACTGATTTTCTGTAGAAGAATTCTCTTGTATGTAATCTTGTGTAAATTCAATTGGAATTGCCATTTTCTTTCTCCCCTCATGCGTTCTCTAACAACTTCACTTTATTCATTAACCAGACACCTATCAAGTAATTTGCTGTAGTTTTTAAAAAACCTATTATAAAAATTGGAAACTCCCACCAGAAATTTAACCAAGCATTCCAAAACCAAGAATATAACCAGTCTTTAAACCATGGAAATTTTTCACCCACCAAGTCATTGGTAGACAGATTCATAAGAGTATAGTCGGTAGTAAAAATTACAACTAAGATCCAAAGAAGAAAGACAATTGCGATAGGTGTAGTGTAAATAAATAAATAAGCTAAGCCTTTGAGAAAAGAAATCATTTTAATAACTCATATTAAAATAGAGCTGCTGTAAAAGTTAAGAATTTCATAGTTATTTCTTAGGGGGGTTTTTATTTTGACTAAAAGAATAACCTGCTCTAAATCTAAGGTTTTCAGGAAATGAAGCAGCTTTTAATGTTTTTTCTCCTTCCCAAACTATATTTTCAAAAGGCATTTTAGGGAAGCCTTCAGCTCCATGCTCTGCTGACTCTACTCCTTGAGGTTTCTTTAGTACACATGCTTGTTCTATTTCCTTGCTTGAAGGCATCTTTATCTTATCGTCACCATGACCCTTTCCAGATCTTTTAGGCTCAGGAAGACCTAACCTAATATATTGTTCTGAAGGACATTCATTTCTTGCCATCTCTCTGATCATTAACTTTATCATTCTCTGTTCAACCACCTCATCATCTAAAGGTTTAATCTGACCAGGGTCACTTCTTACATCAAATAAAAGAGTTGAGGTTCTGCCTTTACCCAAAGGGTTGTCTTTAGTGAAGAAAACTGGAAAAGTTCTAGTGGGTATTTGCATTACTTTACAACCTTTCATGAAACCAAAACCTTCTACTTTTTCCCATTCTTGAAGTTCTCTTGGTCGAAATCTATTTTTCATATGGGTTGGCATTAGAGTGTAATCATATAGCGGAGTGTTATCTTCGGTTGTATTGGCTCTCATATAGACATAATTACCATCAGTGACATTGACCTGACCTCCCATAACTCCATATAGAGAAGCTTGTCTCAATTCTTCATCATTTTCCATACAGCTAAATATTGGTTTACCTTGCATATCTTCAGTTAAAGGAATATCAAAAAAATCTAAAACCGTTGGTCCCAAGTCGATGGTTTGAACTAAGGATTCTCTTTTTTTATTCACATTTTCAGGGTTTCTAGGGTCATAGGCCCAAAAAGGTATATGGGCTATTTCTTGAAAAAAAGGAGTAACTACCTTAGCCCACCAATCATGTTCTCCCATTAGAAGCCCATGATCTGTATTTACAAGAAGCATAGTGTCTTCCCATAAATTATATTTATCAAAAGCATCCAGAACTCTTCCTAGCTGCTGATCACAAAAAGTTATCAAAGAAGCATACATATATCTTATATGCTCAACTGTTTGATCATCTTCTCTAACCTCTCTATATGGTGGCCAATCAAAGGGAGGGCCGTCGTATTCATGAGGGTAAAGGTCTTGGAATTCTTGTTGGGTAAAGAAAGGCTCATGAGGATCAAATGTCTCTATTTGAAGATACCAATTATCTGCATCTTTATTTCTTTCAATAAATTCTAGACCTAAATCAAAGGTTAAATGCTGAGGTTGAAGTTCAGATTTATCCATATACTCGCGATTAATATTATCTTGTTTTTGATTATTTAATCTTTGTAGCTCTGACCATCTTTCTGCTCCATAATTTGGATCTCTAAGCTTCTCAACGTCTCCCTTCCATTTATCTCCTTCCTGACCCCTAACTAGATCAAAGGTAGTATATCTTTGGTGATAAGTTGCCCCCCCATCTTCCCAATAATGTAGGTGATCTGTTACTTTATGAGAGTGAACTCCACTTCTATGTAGCATCTCAGGCATAGAATCATCGAATGGTTCAAGAGGACCCCAAGAACGATGCAAAAAATTATATCTACCAGTATGCATTTCTCTTCTAGCTGGCATGCATGGCATTGAACCAACATAAAAATTTTCAAACTGAATAGATTTTTGAGCTAATCTTTCAAAATTAGGAGCCTTTATCCAGTCATTTCCATAAGTTGGCATAAAATGCCTACATAAGGTGTCATACATAACGACCACGCACCTCTTTCTTTTTAATTCTTCTGGCATTCTTATTTTAAAATCTCATTATCTTTATTAAACATAGGGTATTCTTTTTTATCCCAAAACACTTTAGCAGTTGGTCCATTATCTTCAAGAGTTGCTAGCATCTTAGCTGTTGGGTATGTTTCTTTTGGGTCCTGCAGGTGTTTCATCTCCCTTCCCCAAATCTTGGTATTGGTGGGCCCAGGTATAAGCATGTTAATCAGTATATTTGAATCAGCTACTTCATTTGCAGTAACTCTAGTAGCAGACCAAATCCCTGATTTAGCAGCAGAATATGCGGATGTAGTCGCAGTATTAGTTTCAGCATTTCTTGAGATAGTATTAATAATCCTACCTCCTCCCTGTTTTCTCATTATAGGTATCGCATATTTCATTCCACTGATGCACCCAAATAAATGAACTGCGACATGTTTTTCAAATTCTCCTTTTGGGGAGTCTTCTAATTTATAACCATAACCTAGACCTGCGTTATTAAATAAGACATCTAAAGAGCCATTCTCTGCTGACGCAAAATCAATCATTTGCTTTACTTGCTCATCAATTGATACGTCGCAAGTAAACGTTTTTATGCCCTGACTTGATAATGTTTCTAGATTTTCTTTGTCAATATCACAAGCAATAACCTTAGCACCTTCTTTGAAAAACTTTTCTACCCAAGCCCTTCCAATGCCATTAGCGCCTCCGGTTATGACTATAGATTTTCCTAAAACTTTATTAGTCAATCTACCTCTCTACTTTTTTAAAGAAACTAACCATGTCTTCTAACAGAACAGGAAGAACAGAAGAAGGAAGGTTATGTCCCATGTTGTCATAAACTTTGAACTCAGAACCTTTTATTAGTTCTGCTGTATGTTCACCATGGTCTGGGGGAAGCAAAGTGTCATTTGCTCCATGCTGAACTAATGTAGAAACATTAATTAAACTAACTTGTTGCGAGCGATCACCAGCTTTCATAATAGCGGTCATTTGTCTTGGCATGGCCTCAGGATAAAAACCAAAAGCATGTACTCTCTCGCGATCCATATCACCAGCATTTCTAAAATTTTGTTCATTTCTTTGTGACATCTGAGAGAGATGCGGAGCCCCTGTAGTAGACATAATTGATACTAGACTATTAACTCTTTCAGGGTATTCATAAGCTAGTGTTTGAGCAATCATGCCTCCCATTGAAGCCCCAACTATATGAGCTTTCTCAATTCCAAGATGATCTAAGACCCCTAATCCATCTAGAGCCATATCAGAAAGTGAATAAGGAGAGCTGAAATCAACCCCTAGATAATTCATTGCAAACTTCCAATATAAGTTTGGTTTTCCCAATCTATCTAAATTTTCGGATTCCCCAGTATCTCTGTTATCAAAAAGAATTACTCTATATCCTGCTTCCAAAAGACCATTAACAATTTCTTCCCCCCAAACCTTATGAGAGCCCATAAGACCCATTATCATTAAGACAGGCGTATTATCTTCCTCTCCTGCAGTCGTATAAGCAATTGAGACTCCATTAACCTCTATTAGGTTCATAGGTTGATCAACACTATATTGAGGATAAAGATTGAAAGAACTTATCCAAAGCAAGATAACTAATAAAACTTTTTTCATTTTAGATCTCCATATTTTCTATTAATTTTATTCATTGAAGCCCACAAATGTTGCTAAATCAGAAATAGACTTCCTTTTAGAAATTACCTCATTTGCCGGAAAAGAATCATCCGGATAGCCCATAGCTACACAAATCATTATTACCTGATTATCAGGAATTCCAGCATGCTCTCTAACAACGGGTGATTGCATTATTCCTTGACTATTTATTACTGCACCTAAACCTTTAGACCAGCCAGCAGTAACCAAACCGTTTACTATTCCTCCGCAGTCAAATTTTGAAATGTCGTCATCTAGCAAGTCTCTATCAAATGTAACAACGATAGACAAAGGAGCATCGAATTGCCTGAAGCCTCTTAGGACCCAATCTTGTCTACCTTCCTTGTCATCTCTTTCTATTCCCATTTTTTGAAAAAGCTGAACAGCTATTTCAATTTGTCTTTCCCTATGAAGGCCTTCGTAACCTTTATTTGGTGTTCTGATTTCTCTTGATGGAGGAACTCCAGAAATATTTCTTTCTGTATTCTCTTTTCTGATCTTATCTAAAGGATCTCCGGTAACTACATATAAATGCCAAGGTTGAGTGTTCATTGAAGATGGAGATCTAACAGCTAACTTAAGAACCTCTTCTATAACTTCTTTTGGTACAGGATCAGGTTTGTAACCTCTTATGCTTCTTCTGCCCAATATAACTTCATCGAATTCCATTTTATGCTCCTAACCAATGGTACTAATCTAAGTCATTTGAATCATGACGCTCAGGTATCCCATCAGACATCCAAGGACGATTTACCCTAGAACCTCTTTTATAGGCAGGTCGATCTGTTATTTCTTTTGCCCATCGAACAACGTTCTTATAAGAAGCAACTTCAAGAAATTCTGCCGACTCGTAGATATTATTAAGAACTAAGCTGCCATACCAAGAATGAACAGCTATATCTGATATGTTGTATTCATCACCACATAAATATTGTCTAGAAGATAGATTTTTATCTAATACATCCAATTGACGCTTTACCTCCATAGCAAATCTATTTATTGGATATTCAAACTTTTCAGGCGCATAAGCATAAAAGTGCCCAAAACCACCGCCTAGATAAGGAGCACTTCCCATTTGCCAGAATAACCAAGACATGCATTCTGCTCTCGCAGACCCTTCACTTGGTATAAATTCATCAAACTTTTCAGATAAATAAAGCATAATCGCTGCGGACTCAAAAACTCGAGTAGAAGGATCAGTGCTTCTATCTAGTAAAGCTGGAATCTTTGAATTAGGATTAATTTCTACAAATCCACTGCTAAATTGGTCTCCTTCACCAATGTTTATCAGAAAAGCGTCGTATTCTGCTCCTTCGTGACCTAAAGCTAAAAGTTCTTCTAATAAAATGGTTACTTTAATTCCATTAGGTGTTCCTAAAGAATAGAGCTGGAGAGGATGTTTTCCAACTGGTAGTTCTTTCTCATGGGTTGAGCCAGCAATAGGTCTATTGATATTGGCAAACTTCCCACCACTTTCATTTTCCCATTTCCATACCTTAGGTGGGACGTATTCTGAAGAATCACTCATTTAATTAATACTCCTTTAATTTGATAGTTAAAGTAACTATATCAGTTTTTATGAACCACAAAACGGACTTAATCGTTTTAAACCTTCTTAATCGTTAAAAC
>CEUA01215757.1_pt1 | contig 19201 bp, 33 predicted proteins | sample 361541 | NCBI WGS metagenome assembly CEUA01 (sample SAMEA2623079, study PRJEB7988) | marine metagenome | isolation source: saline water (ENVO:00002010), including
CGCAGACCCTGATCGTGGACTTCGGCGCGCAGTGAATCCATAAAGCCGATGATGGCGTGCTTGGAGGAGCAGTAAGCCGAGCGGTAAGGGATGCCGACGAGGCCAGCAATACTGGAGGTGGTAATGATGTGGCCGCTGCCGCGTTCCAGCATGGCCGGCAACAATGCCTGGGTCAGAGAGACCACAGAAAAATAGTTGATCTCCATGACCTTGCGGTACATGGCCGCATCAGCGTCCTTAATCAGGGCGCGCTGGGTGATACCGGCGTTGTTGAACAGGTAGTCCGGTGCGCCGTATTCCTTCAGCACTTTGTCAGCGGCGGCCAGAACTGCGGCGTTATCCAGCATGTCGACCACGACAATCTTATGTTCATGCGCACACTTGCAGGCGGAGCGGACCCGCTCCAGCTCGTCTTCGCGGCGGGCTGACAGGATCAGTGTGGCGCCAGCGTTGGCCAGGGCGTAGGCGAGGGCTTCGCCGATGCCGGAAGAGGCGCCGGTGATCCAGGCCGTTTTTCCACTGAAGTTGCCGTTGAAGATTGTGCTGTTCTGCATGGTCATTTCCGTATCTTATCCCTGTTTCAGGGCGTTACTCTAAGCCGCTGCCAGCCCAGAGTCCATCGGCCTCCCGTGGCTTCTGTTACCGCTTGTCAGGAGCAGGATATTATTTGATCACATGAGTTGACACACCCGTCCCGCCCGAATACAATTCGCGTCCCTTTAATCCGGGGAAAGGCATTAAAGCCAAGTTTAACTGGAGTCTGGAATGCAAAACCAACGTATCCGTATCCGTCTGAAGGCGTTCGACCATCGCCTGATCGATACCTCGACTCAGGAAATTGTCGATACGGCCAAGCGTACGGGCGCTCAGGTTCGTGGGCCAATCCCACTGCCTACCCGTAAAGAGCGTTTCACTGTGCTGGTTTCTCCACACGTGAACAAAGACGCGCGCGACCAGTACGAAATCCGTACTCACAAGCGCATGCTCGACATCGTCGAACCTACTGAGAAAACAGTAGATGCGCTGATGAAACTTGATCTGGCTGCCGGTGTGGAAGTTCAGATCAGCCTGGGTTAATCCAAACGATTAACTGACAGGCTTGTGTAACGCCGGACACTTCAGAATGGTTCTGAAGTACAGGCGGCCATAGCGGGTTAAAGCCCCGTACACGAGAGGAAAACAAAATGGCAATTGGTATTGTCGGTACGAAGGCCGGTATGACCCGCGTCTTCACCGAGGAAGGTAAGTCTGTTGCTGTTACTGTGGTTCAGGTTGCTGCCAACCGTATCACTCAGGTGAAAACTCCTGAGACTGATGGCTACAGTGCGATTCAGATCACATTTGGCGAGAAGAAAGCATCTCGCGTCTCTAAGCCCGAAGCTGGCGTGTTTGCGAAAGCAAGCGTTGAAGCTGGTCGGGGTCTTATGGAATTCCGTACTGAAGAAGCCTTTGAAGCTGGTCAGGAACTGACCGTTGAGCGTTTTGAAGCAGGTCAGAAAGTAGACGTGACCGGCACTTCAAAAGGTAAAGGCTTCCAGGGTGGCGTTAAGCGCTGGAACTTCCGTACTCAGGACGCTACCCACGGTAACTCCCTGTCTCACCGCGCTCCTGGCTCCATCGGTCAGTGTCAGACTCCTGGCCGCGTTTGGAAAGGCAAGAAGATGGCGGGTCACATGGGTGCCGTTCAGGTAACAACTCAGAGCCTGGAAGTTGTTCGCGTTGATGCGGAAAACGGCCTGCTGCTGATTAAGGGTGCTGTTCCGGGTGCTACCGGTTCCGAAGTCATTGTTAAGCCAGCTGTAAAGGCTAAGGGGTAAGCAATGGAACTGAAAACAAACACTGGTGCAGCGGTTGCTGTTTCTGAATCTGCCTTCGGTCGTGAATTCAACGAAGCGCTGGTTCATCAGATCGTTACTGCCTATATGGCAGGCGGCCGTCAGGGCACCAAAGCTCAGAAAACCCGTGCAGAAGTAGCTGGTGGTGGTAAGAAGCCGTGGCGTCAGAAGGGTACTGGTCGTGCGCGTTCCGGTACTGCGACTTCTCCGATCTGGCGTTCAGGTGGTGTTACATTCGCTGCCAAGCCACGTAACTACGAGCAGAAAGTAAACAAGAAGATGTACCGCGCCGCCATGCAGAGCATTCTGTCTGAGCTGGTCCGTCAGGAGCGTCTGGTTGTTGCTGATTCTTTCGACGTTACTTCGCACAAGACCAAAGAATTTGTCGCCAAGCTGAAAGAATTCGATCTGAGCAATGTTCTGATCGTTGCTGATGACGTAGATGAGAACCTGTATCTGGCCGCGCGCAACGTACCGCACGTTGGTGTGACTGAAGCAGCGACCATCGATCCGGTCAGCCTGATTGGTTTTGATAAAGTTCTGGTGACTGTGTCTGCCCTTAAGAAGCTTGAGGAGACCTACGCATGATCTCTGAACGTATTTATAAAGTACTGCTGGCGCCTCATGTTTCTGAGAAAGCGACCCGTGTTGCTGACAAGCACAGCCAGTATGTTTTCCGCGTGGCGCCAGATGCGACCAAGCCGGAAATCAAAGCAGCCGTTGAAGCTCTGTTCGAAGTGAAAGTTCAGTCCGTACAGACCGTCAACATTAAAGGTAAAACCAAGCGTACTGCTCGTGGTGTTGGTAAGCGTAACGATGTGCGTAAAGCATATGTTCGTCTTGCTGATGGCCAGGACATCGACTTCGCAGACGTTGAGTAAGGAGCTTAAGTCATGGCATTGGTGAAAACTAAACCGACTTCTCCCGGTCGCCGTCACCTGGTAAAAGTCGTTAACAACGAGCTGCACAAAGGCAAGCCTCACGCTGCTCTGCTTGAGAAGAAGTCCAAGACCGGTGGTCGTAACAACAACGGCCGTATCACTACCCGTCATATCGGTGGTGGTCACAAGCATCATTACCGTCTGGTTGACTTCAAACGTAACAAAGATGGTATTCAGGGTGTTGTAGAACGTCTGGAATACGATCCGAACCGCAGCGCTAATATCGCTCTGGTTAAATACGCCGATGGTGAGCGTCGCTACATTCTGGCCCCTAAAGGTCTGAGTGCCGGTGATTCCGTACTGTCTGGTGAAGATGCGCCGATTAAAGTCGGCAGCGCGATGCCTCTGCGCAACATTCCTGTGGGTAGCACTATCCACAACATTGAGCTGAAGCCAGGTAAAGGCGGTCAGGTTGCCCGCTCTGCCGGTACTTCTGCTCAGCTGGTTGCTCGTGAAGGTACTTACTGTACTCTGCGTCTGCGCTCTGGCGAGATGCGTAAGGTACTGTCTGAGTGTCGCGCAACTCTGGGTGAAGTAGGTAACTCCGAACACGGTCTGCGTGAACTGGGTAAAGCAGGTGCTACGCGCTGGCGTGGTGTCCGTCCTACCGTCCGCGGTGTGGTAATGAACCCGGTTGACCACCCACATGGTGGTGGTGAAGGTCGTACCTCCGGTGGTCGTCATCCGGTTACTCCTTGGGGTGTTCCGACCAAGGGTTACAAAACTCGTAAGAATAAGCGTACCGATAAGCTCATCGTACGCCGTCGTTCTAAGTAATCAGAGGGGATTGAACTGTGCCACGTTCATTGAAAAAAGGTCCATTTATCGACCATCACTTGATGAAAAAGGTAGAGGCTGCTCTTGAGAAGAACGACAAGCGTCCGATCAAGACTTGGTCTCGCCGTTCCACAATCTTTCCGGATTTTGTGGGACTGACTATCGCCGTTCATAACGGCAAACAACATGTGCCTGTTTTCGTTACTGAAGACATGGTTGGCCATAAACTCGGCGAATTCGCACTGACCCGTACTTTCAAAGGTCACGTAGCGGATAAGAAAGCCAAACGATAAGGGGTGAAGAGATATGTCTGAAGTAGCCGCTGTATTGCGTGGTGCTCGCTTATCTGCACAGAAAGCTCGCCTGGTAGTAGATACCATTCGTGGCAAGAACGTTGCCGAAGCACTGGATATCCTGACCTTCAGCAGCCAGAAAGGCGCTGATCTGGTTAAGAAAGTGCTGGAATCTGCGATTGCCAATGCTGAGCACAACAATGGCGCTGATGTCGACGAACTGCGTGTTACCACTGCATACGTCGGTGAAGGTATGACCATGAAGCGTATCATGCCACGTGCGAAAGGCCGTGCTGACCGCATCATGAAGCGTACCTGTCACATCACCGTGAAAGTTTCAGAATAAGGAGTTGGTCAGATGGGTCAGAAAGTTCATCCAACCGGTATCCGTTTAGGTATTACCAAAGACCATAATTCGGTCTGGTACGCCGGGAAGGATAATTATGCCGACAACCTGCTGGCTGACATCGCGGTTCGGTCGCTGATCGAAAAGCGCCTTGAAAAGGCTTCAGTAAGCAAAGTTGTTATTGAGCGTCCTGCTCAGAACGCCCGCGTTACCATTCACACTGCCCGTCCGGGTATCGTGATTGGTAAGAAAGGCGAAGACGTAGAAGTACTGCGTAAGGACGTAAGTGAGTTGATGGGTATTCCGGTACACATCAACATTGAAGAAGTTCGTAAACCGGATCTGGATGCCAAACTGGTTGCACAGAGTGTTGCCAGCCAGCTCGAGCGTCGTGTGATGTTCCGTCGTGCCATGAAGCGCGCGGTACAGAACGCCATGCGCGGTGGTGCAGAAGGTATCAAGATCCAGGTGAGCGGTCGTCTGGGTGGTGCTGAAATCGCGCGTTCCGAATGGTACCGCGAAGGTCGCGTTCCGCTGCACACTCTGCGTGCAGACATCGACTACGCAACCTACGAAGCACACACTACCTATGGTGTTATTGGCGTGAAAGTCTGGATCTTCAAAGGTGAGATTCTGGGCGGCATCGAAGAAGTTCGTGAGCGCGCTAAAAACCAGGGCAAAAAGAAAACCGGCCGTTCATAAGGGGATTGAGTAATGTTGTTACCTAAGCGTACCAAATTCCGTAAAGTCCAGACCGGCCGTAACCGTGGTCTCGCGATCCGTGGCTCCAAAGTGAGCTTCGGTGAATACGCGCTGAAGGCCACTGGCCGTGGTCGTATGACTTCACGTCAGATCGAGGCAGCGCGTCGTGCGATGACTCGTAAAGTTAAGCGTGGCGGTAAAATCTGGATCCGCGTTTTCCCGGATAAGCCAATCACTGCGAAGCCTCTTGAGGTTCGTCAGGGTAAAGGTAAGGGTAACGTTGAATACTGGGTTTGCCAGATTCAGCCAGGCAAAGTGCTGTATGAGATGGAAGGTGTGCCGGAAGAACTGGCGCGCGAAGCGTTCGCACTGGCTGCTGCAAAACTGCCATTTGAAACACAGTTTGTTAAACGGACGGTGCTGTGATGAAAGCAAGTGAACTGAAAGAAAAGTCAGTGGCTGAGCTGAAATCTCAGCTGGAAGAGCTGTTGAGCGATCAATTCAAGCTGCGCATGAGCAAGGCGACCAATCAGCTGGGTCAGACCCACCTGATCCGTGCGACCCGTCGTGATATCGCTCGCGTTAAGACTGTGCTGGCAAGCAAGGCAGGTGAGTGAACATGACTGAGAATACACAAGCAGTACGTACCCTGAGCGGTCGCGTTGTCAGCAACAAAATGGACAAGTCCATCACTGTTCAGATCGAGCGTTTCGTGAAACACCCGATCTACAAAAAGTTCGTGAAGAAATCCACGAAAGTGATGGCCCATGATGCCAACAACGAATGTCAGATTGGTGACACCGTTACAGTTAAAGAGTCACGCCCACTGTCTAAAAACAAGACCTGGGCGCTGGTAAGTATCGACGAGCGCGCCGCCAAGGTTTAATCCGGGCGCATGTAGTTAGGAGCGAGTAGGCATGATCCAAACGCAAACCATGCTTGACGTTGCCGACAACAGCGGCGCGAAGCGCGTGCAGTGCATTAAAGTACTGGGCGGCTCTCATCGTCGTTACGCTGGTATCGGTGATCTGATCAAGGTATCCGTGAAGGAAGCAATTCCTCGCGGCAAAGTAAAGAAAGGCCAGGTAATGAACGCCGTGGTTGTACGTACCCGTAAAGGTGTACGTCGTCCGGACGGATCTATCATCCGTTTTGACACCAATTCTGCAGTGCTGCTGAACGCATCTCTGTCTCCGATCGGCACTCGTATCTTTGGCCCGGTGACTCGCGAACTGCGTTCTGAGCAGTTCATGAAGATCATTTCCCTGGCACCAGAAGTGCTTTAAGGGAAGGGGATTAGAAATGTTAAAGATTCGCAGAGACGACGAAGTTGTAGTGATTGCCGGTAAAGACAAGGGCAAGCGTGGCAAGGTACAGAAAGTACTGGCTGACGGCCGCCTGATTGTTTCCGGCATCAACATGGTGAAGAAGCACCAGAAACCAAACCCGTACATGCAGCAGCCAGGCGGCATCGTTGAAAAAGAAGCCAGCATTCAGGTTTCTAACGTTGCTATCTGGAACCCGAAAACTGAGAAAGCCGACCGTGTTGGCTTCAAAGTAGACGGTGAAAGCAAAGTACGTGTCTTCAAATCAACCGGCGATCAGATCGACGGCTAAGACTGGATACTGCTATGTCACGTTTAAAAGAACTGTACAAAAACGAAGTAGTAGCCAAGCTGACTGAAGAGTTTGGTTACGCAAACCCGATGATGGTACCGCGCATCACCAAAATCACCCTGAACATGGGTGTGGGTGAAGCGCTGGGCGATAAGAAACTGCTGGATAGCGCAGTCGCCGATATGGAAGCGATTGCCGGCCAGAAAGCCGTCGTTACCAAAGCCCGCAAATCTGTTGCAGGCTTCAAGGTACGTGAAGGCTGGCCGATTGGCTGTAAAGTGACTCTGCGTCGTGACCGTATGTGGGAATTCATGGACCGCCTGGTAGATATTTCTCTGCCACGTGTACGTGACTTCCGCGGTATCAACGGCAAGTCATTCGACGGTCGTGGTAACTACAGCATGGGTGTGAAGGAACAGATCATCTTCCCGGAAATTGAATACGATAAAGTAGACAAGGTCCGCGGTATGGATATCACCATTTGCACCACAGCAAACACAAACGATGAAGGCCGCGCTCTGCTGAAAGCGCTGAACTTCCCGTTCCGTAACTGAGGAGTGAATCATGGCGAAAATTAGCATGAAGCAGCGCGAGCTGAAGCGTGAAAAACTGGTTGCCAAGTTCGCTGCAAAGCGGGACGAGCTGAAAGCCATCATCAAGAACCCGGCATCTTCTGACGAAGATCGCTGGAACGCACAACAGACCCTGCAGCAGCTGCCGCGTGATTCTTCACCGAGCCGTCTGCAGCGTCGTTGTCAGATGACAGGCCGTCCGCATGGCGTATACCGCAAGTTCAAGCTGTCACGTATCAAACTGCGTGAAGAAGGCATGAAAGGCAACGTACCGGGCCTGAAAAAAGCAAGTTGGTAAGCAATTCCCAACCCATGTAGAATGCGCGCCTGTTTTATCTCAGATGACAGGTGCGCGTTCTCGTATGTGGCTGGGGCGCTGTACAACAGAGGAAACTTAAAATGAGTATGCAAGATACGTTGGCGGATATGTTCACCCGCATTCGTAATGCCCAGCAAGCTGGTCATACGTCTGTGAGCATGCCTGCCTCCAAAATCAAAAAGTCTGTTGCAACCGTTCTTGAAGAAGAAGGTTACATCTCCGGCTTTTCGGTTGAGGGCGATGTTAAATCCACTATGACCATTGGTCTGAAGTACTACGAAGGCAAGCCGGTTATTGAGCGCATCCAGCGCGTCAGCCGTCCTGGTCTGCGTCAGTACCGTGGTTCCGCTGATCTGCCTAAGGTTGAAGCAGGTCTGGGCGTTGCCATTGTCTCCACCTCTAAAGGCGTTATGACTGACCGCGCAGCACGTGCTGCTGGCGTGGGTGGTGAAGTCATCGCCACTGTATTCTAAGAGGGGTTCACAATGTCTCGCGTAGCAAAAGCTCCCGTAAGCATTCCGGCTGGCGTTGAAGTCAAGCTGGCTGCTGACAAGATCACCGTAAAAGGTAAGCAGGGTGAACTGGCTCTGGACATTCATTCTTCAGTGGCCATCAGCCAGGAAGAAAATGTACTGAAGTTCGCTCCTAAGGCTGCTGACAAGCAGTCTAACGCTCTGGCCGGTACTTTCCGTGCCCTGGTAAACAATATGGTTACCGGTGTCAGCGTTGGTTTTGAAAAGAAACTGGTACTTCAGGGTGTTGGTTACCGTGCGAAAGCAACCGGCAACGTCCTGAACCTGTCCCTGGGTTTCTCTCACCCGGTTGATTACACACTGCCTGCAGGTGTGACCGTTGAGACCCCAAGCCAGACTGAAGTCGTTATCAAAGGTATCGACAAGCAGCAGGTTGGCCAGGTTGCAGCAGAAATCCGTGGCTATCGTCCACCAGAGCCTTATAAAGGTAAGGGTGTTCGTTATGCTGATGAAAACGTGCGTCGTAAAGAAGCCAAGAAAAAGTAAGGGCTAGGCCATGAATGAGAAGAAAAAAGCTCGTCTGCGTCGCGCCGTGAAATCACGGGCTCATATCCGTGAAAAAGGCGCGGTGCGTCTGTGCGTTCATCGTACGCCCAGACACATCTATGCTCAGATCATCTCCGCTAACGGCGCTGCCGTTCTGGCGACGGCTTCAACTGTTGAAGCAGATCTGCGCAGTGACATCACCGGCAACGTCAATGCCGCAACCAAAGTCGGTCAGCTGATTGCTGAGCGTGCGAAGGCTGCGGGCGTAACTAAGGTTGCGTTCGACCGTTCCGGTTTCAAATACCATGGTCGTGTTAAAGCCCTGGCTGACGCGGCTCGTGAAAACGGCCTTGAGTTTTAAGGGGTAGGATCATGGCAAATACAGATCGTAATGAAAGTGAACTGCAGGAAAAACTGGTTCAGGTTAACCGTGTTGCCAAGGTGGTTAAAGGTGGTCGTATTTTCGCCTTTACCGCACTGACTGTTGTTGGTGATGGCAATGGCCGTGTAGGTTTCGGCCGCGGTAAATCCCGTGAAGTTCCAACCGCTATTCAGAAAGCTATGGAACAGGCAAAACGTAACATGATCGACGTCCAGCTGGACGGATCAACTCTGCAGTATCCGGTCAGTGCACGTCACTCCGGTGCTCAGATTTACATGCAGCCTGCTTCTGAAGGTACCGGTATTATCGCCGGTGGTGCAATGCGCGCCGTTCTGGAAATGGTTGGTGTTAAGAACGTACTGGCTAAGTGCTACGGCTCTACCAACCCGGTAAACGTTGTCCGCGCGACCTTCAATGGTCTGGCGCAGATGAAGTCTCCGGAACAGGTTGCTGCCAAGCGCGGAAAGTCCGTCGAAGACATTCTGGGGTAATCCGACATGGCTAAAAAAACCGTAACAATCACTCAGACCCGTAGCACGATCGGCAAACTGCCGAAGCACCGTGCAACCATGAAAGGTCTGGGACTGCGTCGTATTGGTCACACCGTTGAGCTGGAAGATACACCTTCCGTACGCGGCATGATCAATCAGGTTCAATACATGGTTAAGGTAGAAGGGGAGTAACATGCGTCTCAATGAACTGAGTCCGGCTCCTGGTTCTAAATCGTCCACCAAGCGTGTGGGCCGTGGTATCGGTTCCGGTCTGGGTAAGACCGGTGGCCGTGGTCACAAAGGTCAGAAATCACGCTCCGGCGGTACGGTTGCTCCGGGTTTTGAAGGCGGTCAGATGCCAATCCACCGTCGTCTGCCTAAGTTCGGCTTTACTTCACGTAAGGCTCAGTACGTTGCTGAAGTTCGTCTGCACGAACTGACTCTGGTCGATGGCGACGTAGTGGACCTGGCTGCTCTGAAAGCCGCTGATGTAATCGGCGAGAAAATCAAAGAAGCCCGTGTTATTTCGTCTGGCGTTGTCAGCAAAGCAGTAACAGTTAAAGGTCTGAAAGTGACCAAAGGCGCTAAAGCTGCGATTGAAGCAGCAGGCGGTAAGGTCGAAGACTGATGGCAAAACAAGGCGCACTTCCGGCCGGTATGCAGAATGGTCTGGGCGAGCTCTGGGCTCGTATCCGGTTCGTACTGCTGGCCATCGTGGTATACCGGATCGGGACACACATCCCGGTTCCGGGAATTAATCCGGATGCACTGGCACGACTGTTTGAACAGAATCAGGGGACTATCCTTGAAATGTTCAACATGTTCTCCGGTGGTGCACTGGAGCGTATGAGTATCCTGGCGCTGGGCATCATGCCTTACATTTCCGCCTCGATCATCATGCAGCTCCTGACAGCTGTTACGCCTCAGCTTGAGCAGCTGAAGAAAGAGGGTGAAGCGGGTCGTCGTAAGATTACCCAGTACACCCGTTATGGCACGGTTCTGCTGGCAACGGTTCAGGCTTTCGGTGTTTCCGCTGGTCTGGCCGGTCAGGGCGTTACTTTTGGTTCCGGTATCGAATTTTATATCGCAGCAGTTCCGTCCTTCGTGGCTGGCGCGGTATTCATGATGTGGCTGGGCGAGCAGGTAACGGAGCGCGGTATCGGTAACGGTATCTCTATCCTGATCTTTGCCGGTATTGTCGCGGGTCTTCCGGCCGCACTGGCGCAGGCGTTTGAGTCTGCGCGTCAGGGCGATCTGAATATTCTGCTGCTCCTGGCCATCGCTGCTCTGGCGATTGCAGTGATCGCATTTGTGGTGTTTGTGGAGCGCGGTCAGCGCCGCATCACCATCAACTACGCCAAACGTCAGCAGGGCCGTCAGATGATGGCCGCTCAGAGCAGTCATCTGCCTCTGAAGCTGAACATGGCGGGTGTGATTCCTGCGATCTTTGCCTCGTCTCTGCTGCTGTTCCCGGCGTCTCTGGGCACCTGGTTCGGACAGAGTGAAGGCATGGAGTGGCTGCAGGACATCAGTCTGGCACTGGGTCCGAGCCAACCGCTGTACATTGTGCTGTTTGCCGCAGGCATTATTTTCTTCTGCTACTTCTACACGGCGTTGATGTTCAACCCGCGTGATGTTGCAGAGAACCTGAAAAAGTCCGGTGCGTTTATCCCTGGTATCCGCCCCGGTATACAGACTGCTAACTACATTGATGCTGTTCTGACGCGTCTGACGCTGTTCGGTTCGCTCTATGTCGCTGCCGTCTGTCTGCTGCCACAGTTCCTGATCGTTGCAGCTGATGTACCCTTCTATTTCGGTGGTACGTCGCTGATGATCGTGGTGGTCGTGGTAATGGACTTCATGGCGCAGGTGCAGTCGCATCTGATGTCCCATCAGTATGAATCACTGATGAAGAAGTCGAACTTACACAATTACGGAACCCGCCGTTAAGGCTGGTACCGGAATCAGGAGAACGTCATGAAAGTACGTGCATCTGTTAAAAAAATCTGCCGTGAATGCAAAATCATTCGTCGTAACGGCAGCGTGCGAGTGATCTGTACAGATCCTAAGCACAAGCAACGTCAGGGTTAATACCCGGGCAAGGTGGGTGGTGAAGAAAGGACGCTTGCTTTATAAGCAAACAGCCTGTAGTATTCGCCGCCCTTTCATCAAGTAATATGAACGGAGTTAGACATGGCCCGTATTGCCGGTGTCAACATTCCTGACAACAAACATGCAGTCATCTCTCTGACCTATGTCTATGGCATTGGTAAGACTACTGCTAAGCAGATCTGTGCCGCTTCTGGCATCGCTGAGAACACCATCATCGGTGACCTGAGCGAAGATCAGCTTGATGTTGTTCGTAGCGAAGTAGGTAAGTTCACCGTTGAAGGTGACCTGCGCCGTGAGGTGCAGATGAGCATCAAACGTCTGATGGATCTCGGTTGTTACCGTGGTATCCGTCACCGTCGCAGCCTGCCGCTTCGTGGTCAGCGTACTAAAACAAATGCACGTACCCGTAAGGGTCCGCGTAAGGCGATCCGTAAGTAATCTCTGATTACCCGGGTCTGCTCTTTTAGTGTAGCTGCATTGAATTTGTTGCAGTGTTGATATTAAAAGCAGGATTAAAGAAATGGCTAAGCCACAAAGATCAACGAAGAAAAAAGTTAAAAAGCAGGTTGCGGACGGTATCGCCCACATCCACGCCTCTTTTAACAACACCATCGTGACCATTACCGACCGTCAGGGTAACGCTCTTTCATGGGCGACTGCGGGTGGTTCCGGTTTCCGTGGTTCCCGTAAGAGCACTCCATTCGCAGCCCAGGTTGCTGCGGAGCGCGCTGGTGAAGCAGCCAAAGAATATGGCCTGAAAAATCTGGACGTTGAAGTTAAAGGTCCGGGTCCTGGTCGTGAATCTGCGGTTCGCGCACTGAACGCCTGTGGTTACAAGATCACTAACATCACTGATGTTACCCCGATCCCACACAATGGCTGTCGTCCACCTAAGAAGCGTCGCGTATAAGGAGGCAGAGAGAAAATGGCACGTTATATTGGTCCAAAGTGTAAGCTGTCCCGTCGTGAAGGAACTGACCTGTTCCTGAAGAGCGGTGTTCGCGCACTTGATACAAAATGTAAGGCAGAAACCAAGCCTGGCGTACATGGCGCTGGCCGTGGCCGTCTGTCTGACTATGGTCTGCAGCTGCGTGAAAAGCAGAAAGTCCGTCGTCTGTATGGCGTTCTGGAAAAGCAGTTCCGTAGCTACTACAAAGAAGCAGCCCGTCGTAAGGGTGCAACCGGTGAAAACCTGCTGCAACTGCTTGAGTCCCGTCTGGACAACGTGGTTTACCGTATGGGCTTCGGCTCTACCCGTGCTGAAGCACGTCAGCTGGTATCGCACAAAGCGATCACAGTAAACGGCAAAACCGTGAACATTCCGTCTTACCAGGTACTGGGTGGCGACGTGATCTCGATCCGTGAGAAATCAAAAACTCAGGACCGTATCAAGTCTGCTCTGGGTCTGGCCGGCCAGCGCGCTGACGTAGGTTGGGTTGATGTGAACTCAGATAAGATGGAAGGAACGTTCAAAGCAGTTCCGGAGCGTGTTGATCTCCCAGCGGAAATCAACGAAAACCTCATTGTGGAACTTTACTCTAAGTAATAGAGGAGATTAGGGCAGTTATGCAGCGTGCAGTTAATGAATTTTTGACACCTCGCAATATTCAGGTTGATGAAGTATCCAACACCCATGCAAAAGTGACTCTTGAGCCACTGGAGCGCGGTTTCGGTCACACCCTGGGTAACGCATTGCGTCGTATTCTGCTGTCCTCTATGCCGGGCGCAGCAATCACTGAATGTGAAATTGAGGGCGTTCTGCACGAGTACAGTGCCGTTGAAGGTGTACAGGAAGACGTTATTGAAATCCTGCTCAACCTGAAAGGCGTGGCTGTTAAGCTGTTTGAACGTGATGATGCTCAGCTGAGCATCACCAAGACTGGCCCTGCCACTGTGACAGCAGCGGACATCCAACTGGATCATGGTGTTGAAATTGCCAACCCGGATCACGTGATCGCCCACCTGGCGGACGGTGCCACCCTGACCATGTCTCTGAAGGTATCTTCAGGACGCGGCTACGAGACTGTTGAGTCCCGTAACCAGGGTGATGAAGACACCAAAGCCATCGGTAAACTGCAGCTCGATGCGACCTACAGCCCTGTTAAGCGTGTGTCTTACAGTGTTGACAGCGCCCGTGTTGAACAGCGTACCGACCTGGATAAGCTGATCATCGATCTGGAAACCAATGGCACCATTGATCCGGAAGAAGCTATCCGCCGTTCCGCGACCATTCTGCAGCAGCAGCTGGCTATCTTCGTTAACCTGGAAAACGACGAAATCGTTGAACAGGTTCGTGAAGAAGAAGAGATTGATCCGATCCTCCTGCGTCCGGTTGACGATCTGGAGCTGACGGTTCGCTCTGCCAACTGTCTGAAAGCAGAAAACATTTACTACATTGGTGATCTGATCCAGCGTACCGAAGTGGAACTGCTGAAGACACCGAACCTGGGTAAGAAGTCTCTGACCGAAATCAAAGATGTTCTTGCTTCTCGTGGCCTGTCGTTGGGTATGCATCTGGAGAACTGGCCACCTGCCAGCCTCCGCAACGACGACAAGGTGCTTGCGTAAGAGGAATATGAACCATGCGTCATCGTAAAAGTGGTCGTCTGTTTAACCGGACCAGCGCACATCGTCAGGCAATGTTCAAAAACATGGCGGTAAGCCTGTTTGAACATGAAATTATCAAAACCACGCTGCCAAAAGCAAAAGAGCTGCGTCGTGTGGCTGAGCCACTGATCACCCTGGCAAAGGTTGATTCAGTTGCTAACCGCCGTCTGGCCTTTGCCCGTACCCGCAGCAAAGAAGCAGTTGGTAAGCTGTTCACTGATCTGGGTCCACGTTATCAGGCACGTCCTGGTGGCTACATCCGCATCATGAAGTGTGGCTTCCGTGCTGGTGATAATGCGCCTATGGCTTATGTCGAGCTGGTTGACCGTCCGGTTGTTGCGGTTGAAGACGACGTAGAAGAAGTCGGCGAAGAATAAGTTTTCTTATTCTGAACCAATAAAAAACCCGCCTTGTGCGGGTTTTTTATTGCCTGAAAAATAAGTTTTTTACAGATCGTCCAGAATCTCAGCTCGTTTCGTCTGATACTCCTCCTCAGAAATCAGACCTTTTTCTTTCAGTTTATTCAGTCGGGTCAGGCGGTTTTCAACGCTCTGCTCTGCGCGCGCCTTTTTCTCTGGTACTGCGTTCTCTTCGGCCTTACAGCGATAAATTCCGGCAGTTACTTTGGTTTTGGTCACTGTCTTTACACCGGTCAGGCTGGGTTTGCGCTGTTCGGTCTGTTCAGTGCCGGTAATCACCAATGTGTCACCGTCCAGTTCCACAGTTTCTTTTTTCAGGTTCTTTTTACAGGCGGCGAGTCCTTCCATTTTCTTTGAGGTGCAGTCGGTTTCTTTAATCAGGGTGCAGTTGAGTACATCATCCACACCCGCAAGAGTAACAGCAGGCTTTGCGGTTGCGGCCGTGCTGAACATGAGTGTCAGAGGCAGCAGGGCATAAAGAGGTAATCCGGACTTAGACATAGGTATCCCGTCGTTGACTGATTTGAATGATTTCATCATACCCCATCCTGCGGCAGCCGGGCATCCTGTGGCGCCTTCAGGACACTGCATTGCAGCGGGTAAAAATGTTGTAAATCGGGGGAACCTGCCGCCTGTCTTACCGGGCATGATGGTACTTTATGCGTATCTTACTCAGCCTCTGTACCTGTCCGGATCCGGACTGCTTTCGCAACTCTCTGTGGGGCTGGCGGTATATCCTTTTTCTGTGGGTGATCTTATGAAAAACCAGTTTTTGTTGACGTCCTGTACCTGCGCCCTCCTGAGCGTTCTGTCCCTGCCTTCAATGGCTGAAGAGACGGATGATGAGGCACTGAGTAACTTCTATTTCAGTGTCGGCTATACCATGCTGGAGCCGGATACCAGCATCGGTAACCTGGGTTTCAGTGCGTCGTCCGGGAGTGTGAATCTCTCTGGTGCCGTCAGTGGCCCCGATGTGGATGTGAGCAGCACCAACTTTCCGTCCCTGCAGGTTGGTTACCGCTTCCCGGGTTATGAACTCTGGTCAATCCAGACCATTCTGGCCGTGCCGGGTAGTATGGACATCACCCTGAATGAGAGCTTTCAGGTGAATGGTCTGCAGTTGCCGGAAATTACCGGTGACCTCGCGGAAATAAAAATGGCCTCGCCGAGCGTGAATCTGGTCCGTCATTTTGAGGTGGGTTCTAAATTCCGTCCTTATGTGGGTGCCGGTCTCGTTTACATCACAGCACTGGATGCGGAAATCACCAACAGCACTCTGAAAGACTACGGTAATCCGCAGATGGAGATCAGTGATTCTGTCGGCGTTCTGTTTCAGGTCGGCGCCGAATACAACCTTGCGAGTCAGTGGTGGCTGAAAGGCGATATCCGCTATGCTACCGGCGCGAGTGCGGATGTCACTATCGATGGTCTGAATATTCCGGTAGAAACCGATCCGATTGAGCTGCCGTTCAGTCTGGGCACCATCCGCGGCTCCGGTACGGTCGATAAAGTCACCACCACCGCAGACATCAGTGCTATGGCGCTGACGGTTGGTCTGGGCTACGAGTTCTGATCAGACCCTGTAGATTGATCGTGTTTGTTCTGCCTCTCTGGTCAGCGCGTCGATAACGGTTCGCTGGCCGGCTTTAACGTAACGCGTTCTTGGCCAGATCACCTGAATCGGCATCTCAGCGCCGGTGTAATCCTCCAGTATGGGGATCAGTGCCCCACTGGCCAGATGCTCATGAACCAGCCAGGTTGGCAGTTGTGCGAGTCCGGCTCCCGCGAGTGTTGCAGCAAGCAACGCGTCCCCGTCACTGAATTCATGACGTACCCGGACCGGCTGTGTCCGGGTTGTGCCTGCAGTACCTTTCAGCAGCCAGGTTGAAGGCTGGTTGTGGCGACTGCCAACCAGGCAGTCATGTTTATTGAGTTCATCCGCTGAAGCTGGCTTGCCGTGCTTTGCGATGTAGTCCGGGCTGGCACAGATAACCAGCCTCTGATATCCGAGTGGCCTGGCAACCAGTTCAGCGTCGTCGGCCAGTGTCCCAATCCGCACCGCCAGATCAATCCCTTCTTCAATCAGGTTAACCCGCCTTTCGGTGAAATGAACCGAAAGGTCCAGTGCCGGGTGTTCGCGTGTCAGCGCCATGAGAAGTGGCATCACATGACGGCGGCCAAAGGCGGCGGGAAGATGGATATGTAACCGGCCTGAAATCCGTCCTGTTCCTGAGGTCATGTCATCCTCAAGACCCTGAATCCCGTCCAGTAAAGAGACCCAGCCCTCAAAGTATCGTTGCCCTTCGGGTGTCAGGGTCAGGCGTCGGGTTGTCCGGTGCAGAAGCTTGGTTTGCAGGCGCTTTTCAAGGCGGGTAACACTTTTACCGACCGCAGAACCGGTCAGACTGAGATGTTCACCGGCGGCTGTGAACGATCCCGTCCTGACGGTCGTTACAAACTCGGATATCCCGTCAAATGTGTGAATGCTGTCGTTCATTGTGGATTCTGTGGATGGAGTGAGTGGACTTTAAAGGAATATATCATCCCTGAGATTAACAATAGAATGCCTCCACCTATTTAAACGGGCTTCAGAAAGGAGGCACTTAATGAGCGGCACGCATCTGTCCGATCGCATCACAGCCATGCTCGACCGGGAGGAAATCCGCAGTTTGCGCCTGCATTACAGCACGTTGCTGGATGGCGGAGAAACGGAGCGGCTGGCAGAGGTCTTCAGCGAAGATGCTGAACTCAGGGTGACAGTGGGTTCAATGCAAGGACTTGCAGAAATCCGTCGCAACCTGTCATCGGCCTATCGCGACTTCGACAGTCTTGGGTTAGCTCATTTTCCCTTTGTGCATGCTGTGGCTAACCACGAGATCAGATTGACCGGACCTGACAGCGCAGAAGGCAGCTGTTATCTGCTGGATTTTGTCACCGACCGCCCCCGGCAGCAGCACCCGTTCCTGCTGTTGGGACGGTATCTGGATAACTATGAACGAATTAACGGCAGCTGGCGCATCACGCGTTCCGAGCTGGATGTTGTATGGCCTCGCGAATCTTAAGAAAGGCATAAACCTGTGACTGAACATTTTGAACGTGTTTTTCCGGATAATAAGCTCACGGTCGGTCTGATTACTCCTCTGGAGGCTTACCCGGGCAGCCCTTTCCCCACATTGAGGGATCATCAGACGCTGGCAAAAAAAGCCGAGGATGCCGGTTTTGCCAGTATCTGGGTGCGTGATGTTCCGTTTTACGATCCGAATTTCGGTGATGCGGCGCAGATGCTTGATCCATTTGTCTATGCCGGTTACCTGTCAGCGGTTACCACAGACATTGTGCTGGGTACTACCGGTATTGTTCTTCCTCTGCGGGAGCCCATCTCGGTTGCCAAACAGGCAGCTTCGGTCGATCTTCTGACGGGGGGCAGGTTTATTCTCGGCGTGTCGACGGGTGACCGGCCTGTCGAGTATCCGGCCTTTAATGTCGGATTTGAAGATCGTGCAGGGCGTTACCGAGAAGCGCTGGAGCTGATCCGTACACTGACCGAGCAGAGCTTTCCTCAACAGAAGACGGAACGTTTCGGGGTCTTATCCGGAAACCTTGATCTGCACCCTAAACCTGTCAATGGCAGGATTCCCCTGATGGCGGTAGGGCGGTCCCGGCAGCCCATTGAATGGCTGGCACGCCATGTCGATGCCTGGATCTGGTCGGTCGATGACGATCAGGCGATCAGGACCATTATGACCCAGCTCAAAGACGCGGCAGGGGATGACAGGCCGCCGGCTTATGGTTACTCAACCTTCTTTGATCTGGATGCAGATCCTGATGCCCCGTATCAGCGTAACTACAATGTGGTGAGGATCGGGCGTAAGGCACTGATTGAGCGCTTGCAGAGGCATTGTGAGCTGGGGGTAAGGCATCTGGCTCTGAACCTTAAACCCTCACGGCGGCCAGCGGAGGCTGTTATGGAGGAAATGGGCGAGCATGTTTTACCTGCTCTTGCCGGCCGGTAGGAGCAGGACGCACGACGTCTATTCAATATTCTGAACCTGCTCACGCATCTGTTCGATCAGCACTTTGATCTCCACACCGATGCGGGTCAGGTCGTTGTGCAGGGCTTTACTGGACAGGGTGTTTGCCTCCCGGTTCAGCTCCTGCATCATAAAATCCAGCCGCCGGCCTATGGGCTCGTCGCGTTGCAGAATCGCCATGACCTCGCGGATGTGTGTGCGCAGACGGTCCGACTCTTCGGCGATGTCGGCCTTCTGTGCCAGCAGTAACATCTCCTGCTCCAGACGCTCACTGTCCAGTGACTGGCGCAGTTCGCTGAGCTTCTCCTGCAGGCTGTCTCGCTGGGCTCTGAGAGCAACCGGCATGATCGCATCCGCTTCATGGCTGAGTGCACTGACCCGCTGACAACGCTCCATAATCAGGCTTTTAAGTGCCTGTCCCTCACGCTCTCTGGCAAGCTGCAACTGCTGCAGAGTGACAGTGAAAGCGCTCAGCAGAGTCTCCTGAACTTCCCGGTAGTCCGGTGCGCGCCGGATGAGTACGCCGGGCCACTGCAATACCGTCAGGGTGTCGGCCGGGGGTGTCTCCGGCATCACAGCCTGCACCTCGTCGGATGCTTTTTTCAGGGCCTGCAGTAAGGCCTGATCAACACTCAGCCCAGCGGCTGAGCCCGAGGTCTGAAAGCGCAGGAAGATTTCTACTTTGCCGCGGCTGAGCAGTGTTTTGCAGTGTTCGCGCAGGTGAGGTTCCAGATCGCG
>CEUA01061931.1_pt1 | contig 19166 bp, 37 predicted proteins | sample 361541 | NCBI WGS metagenome assembly CEUA01 (sample SAMEA2623079, study PRJEB7988) | marine metagenome | isolation source: saline water (ENVO:00002010), including
ACTAAGAGTGGTACTGCACAATCAGATGCTGAATATGATTATGCAGTAAAACAATTAAGAACAGATACTACTTTTGGAAATAATGCAGAAGTAAATATTAACCAATGGAAAGCAAACGATATAGGAACAAATACAGGAGAAGTATTAAATATGATTTTGTATTGTTTTAATTTTCAAAATGCTAGTGAGTATTCTTTTATAACACAAGAAATAAGTCAAATCAGTTCTGATACTTTATTTAGAGGTAGGCAGGGTGGTGGTGTTCATACTGTTGCAAGTGCTAGTGATGGAATACAGTTTTTAATGTCTAGTGGAAACATAGCTAGTGGAGAATTTAAACTTTACGGACTAAGAAAATAAATGCTAAGATAAAGAAAGGAAAAATATTATGGCAATTAAGACAATCGCACAATTTAGAACTGAGGCAACTTCTGAAATAGAAAGTGAAAAGCCTTTGTATGCTCAAGTCAATAATGAAAGACGAGAGTTTACAGACGCAGAATACGACCAAGCTATTGAGGATAGAGCGCAGTATAAATTAGACGAACAAGATAACGGTTATGTTAGAGCTAGATTAGAAGCTTATGGATCATGGAACGATCAATTAGATCAACTTTATCATGATATAAACGCAGGAAAACTAGATAAAACTGGCGAATGGTATAAAGCTGTTAAAAAAGTCAAAGACGATAATCCGAAACCAAGCTAATGAAACTTGACGTAGTTAGAACGCAGTTTGGTGAAGACGCTACTAATGGAATGCTATTTATTAATGGCGTTTTTGAGTGTTTTACTTTAGAAGATGAAGTTAGAAATGTAAAAGTCCATTCAGAAACAGCGATCCCTTTAGGCGAATACGAAATAAAGCTAAGAACAGAAGGCGGTTTTCATACTAAATATACTTCTCGCTATGGATCTATGCACAAAGGCATGCTTTGGCTTCAAGATGTACCGGGCTTTACTTGGATCTTAATCCACACTGGCAACACAGACCAACATACTGCTGGTTGTTTGCTTTTAGGAGAAACACAACAAGATTTAGATAAAGGAAAAGACGGATTTGTAGGTGGCTCTGGGGACGCTTATAAAAAGGCTTATCCAAAAATTGCTAAAGCTATATTGAACGGCGAAAAAGTAACTATAAAATATACAAATATTAATTTAGAAGAAAAACAAATATCTAATAAAGCTACTGATGATGTAATGCTAACAGGCATGGTGGACTCTAAAATGGATAAAATGTTAAACGAAATAAAAGCAATTAAATCTATTATTAGCAAGAAAATTATATAAAAATACTATACTTCTAAATATATAACATATTCAAAAAGAGGTGATCCCTCATGCAAATTTCATGCCCAAAATGTAAAAAAAATTTATTATATATAGCTACAACTACCAAATTTGTTTGTGGAAATAAAAAGTGCAAAGATTATAATCGCAGGCAATTTGGTGGTAATGTAGATGAAGAAGAATAATTTAGGAGAAATTATGGGTAATGCAAAGGCTTATTGGAAGTTTATGCTGTCAAAAGCATTTAGAACAGGACTTCAATCAGCAATATCTTTATGGTTAGCTAATTCAAGTGGAATAATAGACGCAGATGTTTTTCAATTAGTCGGCGTTGCTTTTTTAACAAGTTTTATAACTGTTATACAGCACGCACTTGAACAATATAAACCAAAGGCTACATACGAAGATTAAGAATGAAAGCACAAGTTAATTTAGGACAAATACTACAAGGTGGTTTGGCTGCTTTAGTTGGTTGGTTATTTAAAACAGTTAATGATTTACAGCAAGAAGTAGCAACATTAAAAGCACAAGTACAAGCATATTCGGAAAGTATTACTGGCTTTAATCAAAATTTAATAATTATAGAAGAAGTAATTAGAGAAATATTATTTAAGGTAGGTGGGTAATGGGCGACTGCTGTGGCAACTGCAACTGTGGTGGGCAATAAATTATTAAGAATATTAATAGTATGTCTATTAATTATTCCAGCACCAGTTTACGCAGAAAATACAACTGTTACTGAAAATTTTGACGATCAAGAACTTAATCAAGACATTACGTTTCTTTATGGTGCTAACGACAGTACTGTTTCTGCCCAAACTAATTGCGATAATTCTCAAGTACCTGGATCTATCAACATTGAAGATATGGACTGCCACGGTGGAAGCCCTTATTTTGGAAGCGACAGGTATCAGCTTGGAATACGTAGCTCAACAGACGCACTTACTATTGCATTCCCTAATTCAGAAACTAAACCTATTTCTCAAGTAGGTTTTCTTACAATGGCTGTGGATACAGCTTCAACAGGGACTATTTACTATGATGACTCAACTTCTGCTACTTTTAATATTGAAACAAACGACGGAAATAATCCAAATCAAGTAACTTTATCTGCACCTACTGGAACAACGATTAACGAGATTGTAATACCGGGCGTAGCAGATAACTTACAAGATTGGTGGCTTATTGATAATGTTTATTATATTTACGATAACACCAATTCTACGACTACGACCACCACAACAACTACAACAACAACGACAACAACGACCACGACTACAACTATTCCACCAGCAACTGAGCCAGAGCCTGAGCCAGAGCCACCACCAACTACAACTACAACTATCCCAATAGTAATTGTTGAAATAGACGGCGAAGAACTTGAATACACACAAACAGAAGTAGATGACGGAACAGTAGAAAGAGATATGGAACGTGCTAGTAATTTAGAAGATTACGGTTGCGACATGACTGACGCTCAAATTGAAAGGGGCGACTGTGATATAGAAATCTATGAAGAATATCAAGAAGAAGATGAAATTTATCTAGTGATCACTGAAGAAATAGATGAAGAATACGAAGAAGAAATATTAATTATTGATGAAGAAATAGTATATATTGAAGATTTAACTGAAGAGGAGATTGAAGAATTAGAAGAATTAATAGAGCTTGAAGCTGAAATATTAGAAAAAGAACTTGAATTAATAGAAGAACAAGAAGAATACTTAGAAGAATTAGGTTTAATTCTTACTGATGAAGAATACGAAGAATTAACAGATGAAGAAATTGAAGAATTAGAAAAAGAATTTGAAGAATATATAGAAGTTATTTTAGAAGTAGAAGAATACATAGAGGAACTAGAAGAATTTGAAATAGTAATTATTGAAGTAGAAGAAGAAATTGATTTAATAGATATACTTATTGCTAATGATATATTCCCACCAGACCCAAAGGATATAGAAAAGGATTTAGAAAGCATACAAGATGAGCTTATTGAAGATGAAATTGAAACTGAACAAGATTTACTTACAGATGATACTTTACCTATGGAAGAAGAACAACAAGATAAAGAATTACCTATTACAGAAATGGCTGACGAACAGATTTCAGAAGAAAAAATTGCTGAAGAAGTAGCTGAAATAGAAGAAGTTATAGAAATAGATATTCCAGAAGTAACAGAAGAAGAATTAGAAGATTTTACTGAGGAAGAGATCCAGGAATACGAAGAAGCTAAAGAAGAAGCTATTGAGGAATACGTAGAAGAACTTGAAACAGAAGAAGTAATAGAAGTTATAGAACAAGTTAATGATATTGGTGTCCAGAATTTAGACCAAGCTACTGAAGAAGTTCAGAAAGTTGTTCAGGCAGTAGTTGAAGAAGCTATTGATGACGTAGAAGAATTAACAGAGGAACAAGTAGAAGTTGTTGCTGAAGTCTTACAAGTTGAAAAAGAAGATGTTGAAATAATAGCTGAAGCTGTTAAAGAAGATGAGTCCGTTGCTCAAGCAGTAGAAGAATACGTTGAAAGAGCAGTAGAAAATACTGATGTAGAAAATTACACTTTGGCTGATGTTGTTACAGAAGTACAATTTGAGGAATTTTTAGAAAATCCAATAGAAGTTTTAATTGATGTTAATTTACAAGAAATAAATTTATCTAATTTAGGAGATGACATGACTTCTGACCAAAAGGAAAAAGCTCAAGAAGTTGTAGTCCCAGTTATTTTAACTAGAATAGCATCTATGGCAGCTTTCATGTTTAGGAGAGGTTAATGCTAAAAAAATTATGGAATTGGCTTGTAAGAGCTATTAAAGAAACTTTAAACCTTAGTTGGACTTTGGTTGGTTTAGTCATTGCTACACTTACTCTTACTGGTTCTGCCCAGCAAATAACAGGAATAGCTACATTGATTACTTTAGCTGTATGGCTTTTAACAATAGGATTTAGAGACTAATGGATTATTTTATAGGTTTTATTTTTGGTTATTGTTTAAAAAATTTTTTTTCTTGGCTAAGAAATTTATCATTTACTAATAATTTTATTGATGATAGAAAAATAGCTAGAGAAAGAGATGTTTTAAAAGACTTAGAAGATTGGGATTGGATTACAGAATGATACTAGACGATCCTTTGTTAGATGATTTAGACGAAGAACTTCCTGATAAAAAGGAATGTAGAACTTTTAAAGCAAAAAATAATTATACAAATATAACTATCTGTAATTGTAAATATGGTGGATATGGCCATGGCAGATAACGGATACACTCAAAAGGAAATGCTAGCTCTTTTATTAGAGGGGCAAAAAGACATGAACATTAGAATAGACGCTTTACACGAGAAAGTTAACCAGAAAATATCCAGAAGTGAACTTTTAGCGTGGACAACTGTATTAGCTGTGCTGATTGCAGGACTTAGCCAATATATGCCCTAAAACGCACACTTAGGGCTGTTTTAAGGCGTGGTCTATCTGTCTATGCGTATATGTTCAACTAACTCATAGGATCCAGGTTATTCAAAAAATATATGGTTTTTATGTATTTTTATTAATCTTAGATTAAATATATGGTATAATTTAACTATGAACAAAACAAAAAAAGGAAAAAAATGAAACACTCTACAGTAATTGACGATAAAAATATTATTAAAAAAGTAACAGGAAAGGAAGTAGTTAATCCAACTGATTGTTGCAACAACACTAATGAAGACGTTTTAGTATTGATTCTTTCTTGGGATAAGGGTTACAAAAGAAATAAAACTTCTTTAACCACAGTTTGTTGCTTTACCAGTTTTGGAGAAATTGATACCAAATATTTTGACGAAATAGACAAGTTAAATAATCACAATTTAAACAAATTAGATTTAATTGATTATTTAGACAAGGTTTCATAATGGCTTATATAGAGGGCTATTTAGATTGTGATGATTGCGAAACTAGAAATGGTATTGAATTTGGAAAAATGGACAGTGGGCGAGATTATTACGAGTGTACTAACTGCGATTTCTTACAGGTCGGCTAATGAGTAGAATTTACAAACATCATATAAATTGTTTCAAAAATAATAATTGGAACTGTAGTAAAAAATGCAAAGTAAAGGGGGAAAAGTGAGTCCAGAACTACAAACGTTAAGTATAGCCTTAACAACTCTAGTTATATTGTGGTTGCTACACCAAACAACAGATATAGCAGTAAAAATAGGACTAAAAGAAAAAGACGAATAAAATAGGATTTCCTAGCTATATGACACAAAGCTAGGAGGTGGTTATCTTGAAAAATAGATAACAGGTAAGAAAAGACGTGTGGGGTTTTGTTCATATTATCTTCACCACACGTTTTTTCTATTTAACAGACATAATCTCAAATTAAACTAAGATTAAGTCATGCCTAAGAAAAAGGTTAAAACCAAAAAGGACGTTCCACACAATAGCGAACTTGGTAACAACTACTATCCAAGTGGGTGGAAACCTCAAAGAACTTGGGATAATAATTCCAATAGTGGCGAAGTTACGCATATTCAAGCAGGTACTGATAGTTTTAAATTCAATTCATTATTAAAAGAATGGAACTTTGATCCCCAAGAATTCTATATAGAAGAAGATAGTATTAGATTTTCCACTTGGGATACACAATTAAAAGGTGGAAAAGTTGAGCAAATGTATGCTTTTAAAGCGATCATTAAAAGAAAAAAGCCTAAACATGATAAGTTTTTTAATGATTTATTAAAGCAAGTTAAGAATAAAAAGCCAATAAAAATATCTACTAAAAAGGGACCTAATGCTTATTTCTTTATTTGTGCTGATTGGCAGTTTGGAAAAGCTGAATACAACACAGATTGGGGCGTTGATGAGACTATAGATTATATTAAAACAGGTATTAAAAAAGCTAAAATTGATATTAAAAACCATAACAAAAATGGTGTAGTTATAGATGAAATATACATAATTGGACTTGGAGACTTAATTGAAAACTGCTATGGGTTTTTTGACCACCAACCATTCAACGTTGAATTAACCAGAACAGAACAAGAACATATAGTTAGGCTTATGATTTTAGAGGTCTTAGACGGATTATTAGCTTTAGCTTCAACAATAGTTATAGGTGGTGTTCCGGGAAATCATGCTGAATATAGATCCGGGAAAGCTCAAGTTAGTACAACACGTTTAGATAATTCTGATACTACGGTTTTTCAAATTATTGGCGAGATTATTGAGGGAAGAGAGCGCTATAAACACGTAAAAGTAGTAGTACCAGATGATTTCTACCTTACTTTAGAGGTTAAAACCAAAAGAGTAACCTTTTACCACGGCCATATTACAGGTGGCGGAGGAAATGCTGAAAATAAACTAATGAATTGGTGGAAAAATCAAGCTATGGCAAGACTTCCTAGTGGTACTGCTGATTTATTAGTAACAGGGCATTATCACCATTTAAGAATATTACAAGAACGAGGCAGAACTTGGATACAAAGCCCAAGTTTAGATACTTCTTATGAGCTTGAAAGTCGTATGGGTTTAACTACTTCTCATGGTATTTTGAGCTTTACTTTATCTAAAAATGGGTGGGATAATTTAAAAATTCTTTAATACTTGATTAAAACTAAATCTCAAATTAAAATAAAATAAGGTATATATGGCTAGAAAATTAGTTGGTATAGAAAATGACGGCATTAAAACTAGATTAGTTTTTGAGTCCGATGGAAAATATGAATATGAGGACGCACCATTGGGCTTTAGAAGTATGAATAGTTTAGCCGAACAAGTTAGCAGTTAGGGATCACTTGATAGCTTCTGTGTTGCTTACTTGCGCTTTGTTATCCCCTTTAACACCAGATAGCATTACAGAATACAAAGAATGTAAAGCAAGAAACGTAATAATTTTAGACATGAAGAAATATATTAATATGTTTTCAATGTATTTTAAGCCAGAAGATGTAGAAAAGGCCCTTAGAATAACTTGGTGCGAAAGTAAAGGAAAGATAGACGCTGTTGGTGTTAATAAAGACGGCTCAAAAGATGTTGGTTTGTGGCAATTTAATGACAATACTTGGGCTTGGTTAAAAGATAAATTAAATATTACTAGCCCTAGAACTAACGCTCAAGTCTCAACTGTTGTTGCTAGTTGGCTAGTTTATAATGACGGTTGGTTTCATTGGAATTCCAGCAAACATTGCTGGTGGTTACGAGATTATGAGCAGGATTAGTGACTGAAACAGATGTTTTAATCTCCTGCCCATAATCTACAGGGCTACGATTGTATCGCTTAATTAATTATATACAGCCAATTAAATAAATAACAGATTAAACTAATAATCATGCAAGTAGAAACTGTTGATATAAACGACTTAAAAGAGCACCCAAAGAATTATAAAAAGCACCCAGACGATCAACTAAAGCACATTATTAGCTCAATAGAAGAACACGGTTTTTATAGAAATATAGTTATTGCTAAAGACAATACTATCTTGGCAGGTCATGGCGTCTATCAAGCTTGTAAGAAGATGGATAAAAAAGAACTTCCTGTTATTAGATTAGACATAGAACACGACAGCCCCCAAGCCTTAAAAGTTTTAACTTCAGATAATGAAATACAAAATTTAGCAGAAGTAGATGATAGAGCTTTAAGTGAAATATTAAAAGAAATTTTAGACGTTGAGTTAGATTTAACTGGAACAGGCTTTGATGAAGACCAATTATCTGCTTTGATTTACACCACAAGACCTGCAACAGAGATTGCTTCTCATGACAGCGCTAAAGAATGGGTAGGAATGGCTGATTATGAAACAGCTGAAAATAAACTTAAATTAATAGTCTTTTTTGACTCACAAGAAGATAAAGATAAGTTATTTAAAATATTAGATATAAAACATATAACACAAGAAACAGGCTCAACTACTACAATTTATTATCCAGATAGGCCCCACGAGGACAAACAGAATATTAAGTTTGTTTTAGATGAGTAAATATAAAATATATATTATTTCTAAAGGCAGACATGATGTTTGTTATACAGCAAAGCATTTTTTAGAAAACAATGTGGATTTTAACTTAGTAGTAGAGCCACAAGAATTAGATTTATATAAAGAACATTTTGACGAGAAAATAATTATTACAACGCCATTCCAAGATTTAGGTCTTGGCTCTATCCCTGTTAGGAATTTTGTTTGGGAACATTCCAAAAAGCTTGGACATAAAAGGCATTGGATTTTTGATGACAACATAAGAAGCACTCGTTATTTATGGAAAGGAAGAAAAGTAAATATAGATCCAGCAATAGCTATTTCTGAAATAGAAAAATTTACTGACCGCTACGAGAACATAGCAATTAGTGGAATGAATTATAGTTTCTTTGTAAGAGGTGGAAAGCTAAAACCTTATGCTTTAAATAAAAGAGTCTTTAGTAATTTATTAATAAATAATAATATAGAACAACGTTGGCGTGGACGATATAACGAAGATACGGATTTAAGCCTACAAGTTTTAGTAAATGGTTACTGCACTGTTTTGTTTAATGTATTTAGCATAGATAAGACTTTAACAATGAGCATGAAAGGTGGAAATGCTACTGAACTTTATCAGGGCGACGGCAGATTAAAAATGGCTAAAGATTTAGAAAGACAATGGCCTTATGTAGTTAAAACAGTAAGAAAATTTAATAGACCACAGCACGAAATAGTTAGAAAAAGTAGGCAGTTTGATCAACAGCTTATTAGAAGAAAAGATATTGATTGGGATAAAATAAAAGAAGAAAAAATTAATTTAAAAATAAAACAGATTAACGAAGTTAAAAACGATTATTTGAAGAAAGCAGTTGAAGACTATAATGAGTAAAAAAGAAATAGAATTTTGGAGAGAAGATGAAACCTTTTCTGATTATAAAAGAAGAAAGCATGCAGGTATGCAAGGAATGGGACAAAAAACTGTGAAGAATAGAGAAGATTGGACACCTGCTCAAAAGCGTGGTTTAAATAATAAAAATAAAGGCAGAAGAAAACAAAACGAAGCAAGAAAAAAGCTAGGGATCCCTGACACTAGATTTAGAAGTCAAATGGGGCATGAAGAAAATTGGCGTGGTGCTGTAAAAGTTGAAGTTAAAGCAGGGAAACAAGTACAAACATTATGGAATAGGTATAAAGAAGCTAAATTACAATCCACTAAGAACAACGTAATTGGAGACACAAGGCCCTTTGTTTTTGTTGCTATGCCAGACGGAACAACTAATGGTTTAGTCGTTTGTGAATTAGACAAGTTACAAGAAGTAGTTTATGCTTTTTTAGAAACTTGGGAAAATAATCCAAACGATAAAATGATAATTAAATAATTTACTTATATTTAATCTTATATTAATATAGTTAAACTATGAAAATTGAACCAGTAAGCCTTGCAGAAATAGGCGACATGACAGGACTAACAAGACAAAAGTTGGCGTCTTTAAAATATCACAACAAGCTACCACAAGCAGATGTAACTTTAAAATGTGGGCCTTTATGGGATTTTGATAAAATAAAATCTTTTTGTGAAGAAACCAAACTAGGACCTAACTTTAAATAAATGTCATAGCTATTATTTATAATCTTATTAAAAGGAGAATAAAATGGCTAAGAGAGATACGCAAATACTTATAAGCAAGCCTTGGAATAAAAGCTTGGTTAAACAATTAAAAATGAGTTACGGCTCAATAGATTATGTTGAACACACTCAAGTTACTCAAAAATTAATAGCATTAATTCCAGATGTAAAAATGGAAGTTGGCGAGATTATTAAAGATGTTGTTTTTGATGAGAACGGCGAACAAAGAGAATTTATAACAGGGGTTACTTACACAATATCTGGAACTATTGACGGCGAGTTTAGGTCGGTAACAGAAGCGGGAATGTGCGATAAGCCTTTTTTTGTTGAGGGTGGAAAAAAAGTTTCTAATAATGGTGAAAGACTTAAAGAATGTATTTCAGACGCAATTAAAAGGTGCGGAATGAGACTTGGTCTTGGTTTAGAGCTTTGGGATACTGAAGTGTGGTTAATAGACTACCTGGATCCTAAAACTAAAGTTGAGCCAAAAGCTAAGAAAGAAACAAAAACAGACGACAAGCTAAAAGTTAGTAAAGATAAATTAGATAAAATTATAGACAAAGAAAAAGCGAAAAGCCCAAGCAAATAAGTTAAGATTATTATTCAACAATCTTACAGGAGGGCTTTATGCAATTTAAAAATCAGGTATATTTTTCTATTATTCCAGAATGGCTGACTGAAAGCGAAGTTTCTGATAATGCTTTTAGAGTTTATTCTACTTTATGCAGGTATGCAGATAAAGATAGTGGAGAATGTTATCCGAGTATTAAAACAATAGGCCAAAGATGTCATAAAAGCCCAAGCACGATCAAAAGAGCTATTAAAGAGTTGCAAGATTTAGGAGCTATAAAGGTGGAATCTCGCTTTTTAGATGATTCTCAAACAAGTAATTTATATACCATTATCTTTGATAAGGTCAATTATGAACACGGGTGGGAGGTCAAATCTGACATGGGGCTAGGTGCAAATATGACACACAAACTAAAGTCATCTAACCAAAGTCATAGTGTAAAGGCTGATAAATCTGGAAGAAAAATTTTATTTAATTCATTATCCGAAGCTCTTGGATACAAACCAAGCACAAAACAAGAAATAGGTATTTTTAATAAAGTAATAAAAGAAATATCCGAAGCAGGTGGAACAGCAGAGCAAATAACTCAAAGAGTAGAAATATATAAAACAAAATGGAAAGGAATTACACTAACACCTACTGCTCTTCTAAAACATTGGTCAAAGCTCGGTCAAATGTATGAAGAAAACAAACCACCAGAGCAATATAACTGCGTAGAAAACGGCCATAAATGGATAGATTTAGACGTAATTTTTCATTGCCAAGTATGTAAAGAAGAGAAAACAAAGTAAACTAAAAGCATGAGTTTAAAACAAGAAGAATTTAATTTTGGCTTTCAAAGTATTTTATATTATTTGGAACAAGCAGATGATTTATATTATATGATTGACGGCTTAGAGCCATTAGAAGCAAATGAGGCTTATTCTGGTGGCCTTTTATTACGTGCATTAGGTTCTGTTGTTGCTATAAATTTAGCAATAGAAAATAATGATTTTATTATAAGTGTTATTGATCCCCACGGAAGAATGCAGTTAGTCATGCTACCAGACGGAGATGATTTATTACTTTTCTTGTTATCTCTACGAAAAGAACTGGAAGACAGTAAATATTATTAAAATGTCATAGGTTGTTTATATAATTCTTTTATAAATATCCTAAAAAGGGGGAATATGTTTATAGAAATAAACAAAGAATGGCTATTAAATAAAAAGAAAAAAAGTATATTTAATTATGGTTACTCGCCACCAGAGCCAGAAACGGCGGTAAAAGATATAGCTAATATAATCAAGAAAGAAATTGTATTCTTAAAAGAAAGAAGATCCAGTTTCCAAGAATCTAAAAACCTTGCTAAATATGGAAAGAAAATATCTTTTCTTTTTCTTGACCAAGAAATATTAAGAATGGAAGCTTTACTTGATATATTAGAAGCACAACAAAATGAGATAGAAATGTCTTATATTTTGGAAGGCGAAGCTATGGCAAATTCTGGACATTATGACATAGACGAGTCTTATGACGAAAGTAAATTCTAATGGTTGAGAAAAAAGTATTAACAGAGTTATTTACTAAAAAAGCACTTAAAAATAAAATTGTAGATGTTACTAGCGATAATAAATACGCAGTACAAGAAAATTTACTTTTATGGGACATAGAAACAATTCCAGAAATGGACGACAAACACCATAGAAGTTATACAATTTTTAGCAAAGGTATTCCTTTACACGTTGTCCAGACGTTTCCAATTATTGAGGGGAAAAGGACTATAACTAAATATCCAATTGATGAGGTTGCTATCCCACAGGGCATATTAATTCAGATGATAGACAAGGGGTTTGAGAAACAATGATTGATTTAAAAAAACTTCTTAAAAGAAAAAGGTCTAAAGAATTTGAATTAAAAACAGATAAAGAAGCTTTATTGGCGGGGTTACTTTTATGCGTAACAGCGCCAACAGAAGCTCATTTTGAAATGGCTAAAGACGCAGTATTTTTGGGTGCTGAAAGAATGGAAGAAACAGAGATCCAGGAAATCCAAAGACAAGCAGAAATAGCTTTACACTTTTTAAAGGACAGATAATGTTTTTTAATGATAAAAGAAAACAGTTACCAAAAAAATTAAGAATGCTTTTTGATAAGCAGTTTAAATTGGAATCTGATTTAAAAAAAATAAAACAAGAAATTGAAGATATGAGAATTGAATATGAAGAATTCTTTTTTAAGGTTAAAAATTGAGTTATGCAAAAAGACTTGAAGAAATATTATCTGACGGAAATTGGCACTGTATCTTACCTATGATCGCTGAGACTGGTCTTTCAGCAAGAAATAGGATAAGTGAAATGAACCAAAAGCATGAAGAAGAATTTGGGTTTAATAAATATGTTAGTGAGAAATGTACTATTGACCATTTACACGAGAACAAACATAAAGCTAAACTTTATATGTATAAATTAAATTCAGATAAATATTCTTTACCTTTGACAACAGAAGAACTTATGCAGGCAAATACAGCCGAAGTAGATGATACAGGTTACAACATTACACAACACACAGAAGAAGAACTACAAGAACTTCAAACGTGGAACAATCTTTCAAAAGAAGAAAGAAAGAAAAGAATTAAAGAGATGATGAAAGAAAAAGGGCTATGAAAACAAACACACAGCTAGATAAAGCCCCCGATTTTAGACATTTTATAACTAAAAGAAAAAAAGATGCTGAATGCGGTGTCTGTTTAAGAGTTTTAAAAGCTGGCGATTTAGTAAAAGCTAAAGTTGTGGACGGTGCTTTAAGAACAAGCATTTTATATTGCCCAACAAAAACGCCTCATATAGATAGCGCTAATGAATACAGAGAATATTTAGTAAATGTTTTAAGTGTAGAAGAAAATAAAGAATATTCAGTAGCATATATAGAAAAAGAAGTACATAATTGGGAACTGCACAGAGTAAGACGAGGCTATCTTACTTTACCAGATGTAAAAAAGCTAACAAAAGCTCACAGACAAGCTTGGAATGATTATTGCGACTATCAAGTTAAAAAATTACAAAAAGAATATGCTGATTTAAGACAACAACACAAACAAGAAGAACAAGATATTAGAAATAAAATTGTTGAAATAGAAATGGATAGAAATGAGTAAAGATTTAAGAGAAATTTATGAAAGAGCAGAACAAAATGCTAAAAATAGAAAAGATCCCGAATTTAAGTTAATAGCAATTCCTTATGAATTGAATATAGAGGTTGGATTTGAATACGATAAAGAAAAAATAACACAGGCTGAAGAAATATTTACTGAAATGCTTAAAAACTTTATTGAAGTTGTAAAAGAAGATTTTAACTTTCCTACTCACAAGTTAAAAGTAAGAACTATAATTAGAACAAAAGATAATATTACTATTTATAAGTATTACGATTGATTACTAAAAATCACAAAGGCCCCCCTTTTGTGTACGTAAGGCCCCAGACTAGCAATAGCTTGGGGCTTTAACGTTTATATTATTTAATCTAAGATTTGAAATGCTAGTGATCACTGGTTAAAATTTATACTATAAATCAATTCCTAAAGGGGGAAAAATGGCTAAAACGATAAAAAGGAAAAATTCTGATGAATTAAAAGAAATTTTAATTGACAGAACAAAAAACAGACTAACAAATAAAGAAGAAATAGACGGATTAATTCCAAACGTTTTTGATTTAGTTGTAGAAAAAGGAAAATACACACTTGCTGACTTGATTAGAGTAAGCGACATTTTAAACAGTCAAATTACTGGTCTAAGAAAGCAAGTATTTAAAAAAGGCGACACAGTAGTTGCTTTGATACCAAAAGAAGATGCGCTTTATTCTGAAACTGACAACGGTTTCATAGAGGGCGTAATTACTAAATGTGGGCCAGTAAGGGCTAATGTTGATTATCAAAAAACAAGTGATGTTCCTGTTCCAGAAATAGGAATACCTTACGAATGGTTAGCTGCTCACAGAACAGGGGGTATTTAATGAATAGGAAACAAAGAAGAAAAGCTAAATCTAATAAAAAAGGAATAGCTTTACCACATCAAAAAACAAGCAGAAAATCAAGAAGGAGAAAATAATGGGGGATAGAGCTAGAGTCGTATTTAAAGACTTATTTAAAGACGACAAAGAAGAAAATATTAGCCCAGCAATTTATTTACACTGGCAAGGTTCTAGTGTAATGGAATTGCTTGAAGAAACTAAAAAACAAATGGACGGAAGAAGCGATTGCGACTACGTTTCTGCTCGTTTTGTGCAGGTATGCGCTAACAATTTGGAAAGCAAAAATTTAAGTATCGGCATAATGAATGTTGATAACTTAAATCAGTTTGAATTAGACAATGCTGATGACGACAATGGTGTCTTTATTGTTTCATTACCTAATTGGACTGTAACAAAAACTACAAAAACAAGAGATAAAATAAATGAAGAAGTAGCTCATGTCTGGTAATTACATTCACGAGCCAATATTAATAACTAAAAAGCCTACGGCCCCTGTATTTAGAGGGGCTGAGGCTCAAAGTTATTATGAAAGATTATTTAAAGGAGAAGTTGTTTGTGGAATGGAAAACAGAAACATAAGAAAATTAGTCTTTAAATTTAAAAAAGAATTAAAAATGCCTATTGAGACTTTAGCTTGTGATTGCGATTATAAGAATAAGCACAAAGCATATTATTTTGAATGGGCTTTAAATGAGAGGGTAGCAACATGAAAGTCTTAGAACTTTTCGCAGGTAGTCAAAGCTTTAGTAATACAGCTGAAACTTGGTTTGGGGATAATAAAGATTTTAAAAAGTTAACCACAGACATAGTTGAATATAAAGGGATAGACATAGTTTCTGATATATTTGATTTTCCTTATACAGACTTAGAACATTACGATATTATTTGGGCAAGTCCACCATGTACTTATTTTAGTGTTTCTAGTATAGGTCATCATTGGAACAAGGATCACACACCTAAGACTAAAGAAGCTAAATACGGAATGAAAATTGTAGAAAAAACAATAGAAATAATTGACTATTTAGGGCCTCAATTCTTTTTCATAGAAAATCCAAGAGGAAAACTAAGAAAATTAGACATTATGAAAGACATTCCAAGAAAAACAGTTACATATTGCCAGTATGGAGAAAACAGAATGAAACCTACTGATATATGGACAAATCTTGATTGGGAGCCAAAACCAATGTGCAAATACGGTGCTAGCTGTCATGAGTCGGCACCTAGAGGAAGTCGCACGGGTACTCAAGGAATGAAAAATGCTTACGAGAAGTCAAAAGTACCTTATGAACTATGTAAGGAATTACTACTTTTAAGTCATAAATCGTTGATTTAATTTAATTAGTATATATTATGAGCTTATGGCTAATAATAAACCTTATAAACTTCTTGATACTCAACTAACAGAACGTTTACTAAACGCAATAAGATTAGGCTCTTATATTGAGCATGCTTGTTATTACGCAGGAATAAATGCAAGTACTTTTAGAATGTGGCGTAAAAAAGCAACAGAGGGAATTGAGCCTTATAAGTCTTTTTGGGTTGAAGTTACAAAAGCTGAAAGTGAAGCCATTGTTAGAAGATTAGGAAGAATAGAAAAAGCAGGACAAGACGGCAATTGGCAAGCAGACGCTTGGGTTTTAGAACGTAAATATCCAGATAAGTTTGGTCGCAGGGATCGCTTAGAGCTTTCTGGGGACCCAAACGCACCTATTGAAATTGAACTAAATTGGTCGGACGGCGCTAAATTAGACCGAGAAAACGAGATAGTAATACAAAAAAACGAGGAAGAAGAATGATAATACATTATAAAAAAGGTAAAACAGACGTTTATAGGTTTAAAGCTAAAGATTTTGATATGTTACTTCCTGCTATGTATGATGTTAAATTTGAGGAAATAACGTCTAAAAACTCTAAAATAGCGTCTTAAAAAAAGAAAGCAATACAACAGCTAATTACTTCAATACTGTTTTTAATGCTGTATATCGTTATATTTAACAGCAATGGAACAGCAATGCTACCAATACTGTTTCTAATGCTTTTTTAAGATTTTCATTGCTAAAAAACGCAATAGAATCAACGTCAGCAATACAGCAATAACACAGCCTAATGCTTTAATACTGTAAAAAACTGTATCTAATGCTGTAAATACAGTATTATTATCAGCATTGAAGCAATACACTGCTTTATTACTGTAGATTATGGAAACTGAATTAAATAGCGAGATAAATACCAGAAAGTATAAGGTTACATTACCTCAATTACATGAGGGACAAACAGAAGTAGCCATGAGTAATGCACGTTTTAAAGTCTTATCAGCAGGTAGGCGTTGGGGTAAAACAAGATTAGGCGTTTGGTTATGTTTAGAAAAAGCATGGCAAGGAAAAAGGTCTTGGTGGATAGCACCAACATACGCTATGGCTTTAGAGGGTTGGAAAGACTTAAGAAATATAGGTGTTGAATACGGAACAGTGATCAAAGAAAGCGAAAAAACTATTATTACGCCAACAGGTGGTATGGTTTCAATACGTTCAGCAGATAATCCAGATAGATTAAGAGGTGCAGGGCTTGATTTTGTTGTGCTTGATGAGTGCGCTTTTATGAAAGAAAACACATGGGCAGAGGTAATTAGGCCTACATTAACAGAGAGACAAGGTGGAGCTTTATTTATTAGTACACCAAAAGGTTTTAATTGGTTTGAAAAGATATTCCATGACGCAGAGAATAGAGATGATTGGGAAAGGTGGCAATTACCTACTTCTACTAATCCGTATGTTCCTGGATCTGAAATAGAAATAGCTAGAAAAGAAATTGGAAGTTATTTATTTAGTCAAGAATATTTAGCTGAATTTGTTGAATTAACAGGTGGTATGTTTCAGACAAATTGGTTTAAAAGGTTTAGAATGAAAGATATAACTGAACTTAATGATGAGGGAAATTATGAAACTAATAAATATTGCATACTTGAAGATGAGAGATGTTTGGATAACTCAATCGGAAAATATGCGACTGTGGACCTTGCGACTTCTACAAAAGAGCAAGCAGATTATACAGTCGTTACTATCGCTGGGGTTACGCCAAAAAGTAATGTCTTGGTTTATGAAGTTTTTAGGAAAAGGCTAGAAGCACCAGACATTATTCCTGTTCTTAAAAGATTTCTAAATGAATACAATTTAGATTACATAGGAATAGAAAGGGCAGGTTATCAATTAGCTTTAATTCAAATGGCAAGAAGAGAGGGCCTTCCTGTTAGAGAGTTAAAAGCAGATCGAGATAAAGTAAGTCGTGCAATGCCTTTATCTGCTCGTATGGAACAAGGGCAAGTCCATTTTTTAGAAAATGCTTTATGGTTTGATGATTTGGAAAGAGAGATGTTGCAATTTCCAGAGGGCGAACATGATGACCAAGTTGATAGTTTGGCTTATGCTATTTTAGAAACACAAGCAGGTAGAAAATGGTTCGCTTACTAACAATTTACGCTATTTTATACTACTATTTAGATATTGAATACTTTTAATTAAAAGGAAACGAGTTGGTAGAAAGAAGAAAAATTTCAGATGTAATCTTTGGAAAGCAAACTGAAACAAAAAGAAGCACAGGTTATAATTTCTTTAGAGATGATCCAGCAGAAAGTGTTTTTGGAAGTCAATTTATACAAGGATATAATACAAGTGCAGGGAATTGGAACGTTAGTGGATTGGGAAACGGTGAGTCTAATAGTGCTGTTACTGCTTGTTTACAACTTCTTGGCTTATCTTTTTCTGAAGCGACTTTAGATGTTTGTGCTATAAATTCAGAAGGTCAAAAAGAAATAATACCAAACCACCCATTATCTTTATTGTTACGAAGACCTAATCCGTTTATGAGTGGTGATGTAGTACAACAATATTTAATTAATGGTATGCACGTATCTGGTAATGCTTATTTGTTAAAACAAAAAAACGAAGCAGGACAATTAGTTGCTTTATATCCTTTAATGCCAGAAGATGTAACACCGAAAGGCACTAAGGAAGAATTAATAACTCATTATGAATATGAAACAGGGGGAGAAAAACTTTACATAGACCAAAAAGACATAGCACATTTTAAACTTGGCCTTGATCCTAAAAATTATAAAAAAGGATACAGCCCATTAAATACAGTATTAAGAGAAATCTTTGGGGACGAAAGCGCAGGGCAAATGGCTACTGCATTATTATCTAACATGGGTGTTCCAAGTGTAATGATTACACCAAAAGATGAATTTGGGCCTACACCAGAAGAAGCAGAGCAAATATCAAAATCTTACCAACAAAAAGTTTCTGGTAAAAATAAAGGCAAGCCATTAGTGATGAGTGGTGCTATGAATATAGAAAAATTAGCATTTAGTCCAAAGGATTTAGATATTGGACTATTAAGGCAAGTACCAGAAGAAAGAATATCTGCTGTGTTAGGAGTACCAGCTATTCTTGCTGGCTTAGGTGCAGGACTAAAGCATGCTACTTATTCAAACGCTAGAGAATTAAGAGAATTTTTTACTGAAAATAAGTTGATCCCTTTATGGAGAATGGTAGGAGAAGAAGTTACTCAACAAATCTTATTAAAGGATTATGAAGATAGCTCATTGTATCAAGCAGAATATGACTTCTCAGACGTGAGGGCCTTACAAACAGACCAAAATGAATTAGTGAATAGATTAAATACTGGTGTTCAAGGTGGTTGGATAACAGTTGCTGAAGCAAGGGAACAAGTAGGATT